>CENZ01394855.1_pt1 | contig 14023 bp, 14 predicted proteins | sample 361341 | NCBI WGS metagenome assembly CENZ01 (sample SAMEA2619782, study PRJEB7988) | marine metagenome | biome: marine biome (ENVO:00000447); feature: deep chlorophyll maximum layer (ENVO:xxxxxxxx); material: "saline water (ENVO:00002010), including plankton (ENVO:xxxxxxxx)" | depth 50 m
ATCCGGATTTCGATCCGGCACAACCCGCGTTCTATTATGTGCGCGTCCTGCAGATCAAGACACCGCGCTGGACGACGATTGATGCCGCGCGATATGGCGTTGCGATGCCCGAGGGCATGGTGGCCGAGACCCAGGAAAGGGCCTATTCATCGCCTATCTGGTACCCGGGTTCATAAGTACGAATAGCGCCTGGCTAGCTGGACGTGACTTCGTCCTCGAGAATTGTGACGGTGCCACGGTCGCCGTCGATTTCGATCCGTTGACCGTGTTGTATCCGTTGCGTTACATCACCGATACCCAGTACCGCAGGAATCCCATACTCACGAGCGACGATCGACCCGTGGGCAAGGATACTGCCAATATCCGTGGCCAGACCGATCGCGTGTGGGAACAATTGGGTCCACGCAGGTGTGGTCAACGGACAGACGAGGATCGAGTTCGGCTGCATTTTGTGGAAATCATCCGGTGTCATGATGACGCTGGCGATACCTGCAACGGTCCCTGGGGATACCGCGAAGCCTTTGAGTGTCGAGCTATTCTCTTCGTTGTTGCGCAGAGTCGAGTGGGGGCTGGTGTCATCCGTTTCCAGGGCTGGAATGGCTGCGGGTTGGTGCATCCGGAACCGTTGCTGCCTCAGATGTCGTTGCCGCGTTGCCTGCTCGCCGAGTGGTGGCATGGACTGGTCGCTTGCCCGGGCAGACAGCGCGGCGTCGATATCCTCACTGCTGACATAGAAGATGTCATCCGGTTGCGACAGTGTACCATCGTCAGCCAGTCTCCTGCCGAGTTCCAGTGCCCACGGGCGGAATGTTGACCATGCGAGTCCCATATAGAACAGGGCCTCTTCACGGGCCGGATAGTTCACTCGGGCTGTCCAATACAAGCGGAGGAACTCGATGCGGGTTCTGCCCTTGAAGAATTTCAACGCTCTTTTCATGGCGGAGTGTCGATTCCTCGTGACATTTTTCTGCCGAGTTTCGAGGTCCTGACCAGGTGTGCGGACCAGTGCTTTCAGATTGACCAGAAATGGCCCAGGCTGTTCGGCAAGGGAGGGTTCAACGAAGTCCAGATTGAACACCTGGCGGCAATAGGTCTGCAGATGGGTCTCGATGCTGCGCAGCAGCGTTGCGGCGTCAGGCGTTTCTGCCAATGTTGCAAGCAGTCTTGATGCGGGTGTCAGCAGGAGGAGCTCATTCAGCAACGGATCTTCCCTGACCTGATCAGCAATGGCGCGAAGGTTCGCTTCTGCGTCCAGCGTTTTTGAGGAGAAGCCAGACAGGAACGTGCCGCTGATCATACTCTGCTCAGGTGCATGCTCTTCCAGGAATTTCTGTAGGCCGCCATCGGTCATCTTGGCTGTACCGATGATTGCACGCAGGGCATGCCAGTATCGTGCTTCGGCGAGGTTCAGTGCACGCAGCCCCATCATGAGTTCCTGTTCGGTTGCTTCGCGAGGATTCTGTTGCTCCCAACGTTTAATCTCCGCGAGATAGTCTGGTAACTGTTGCTGTTCCCAGCGATCAATTGAAGGGAATTTTCGAAACGACCGGAAGATCGCGGTGATGAGGTAGATGAAGTGCAAAGGGCCGCCCTTCATCTGGTCAATCGCGTAGGTTGGCATACTGAATGCGCGCCGCAGATTCATCCACCAGGAGGATTTTTCCTGGTCTGTTTTCGTCTCCTTCTCGTAGTTTTTCCAGCTGTCGGCGGACGTTTTGTAGATCGCCTGGTAGGCATAGCCGTTGACGGTGGTTACGACAAAGTTCTTCATCCAGTTTTTCGTATAGATGCCCTCCCAGGGCCAGCCTTCGGGCCACTTCTGGGTATCAAACAGACCCTTCAGGTACATACTTTCGAACAAAGGGCAGAGGGGATCCGGCATGTTTTCGGCAACCTGACGCTTCAGCAGATACGCGTCCGGGATTTCCGGCCAGGTGACATCGGCAGGGGGTTCGACCGGCAAGTTGGTAATGGGGCGGGACTGTAGGAGCCAGTGCTGATCATCTACGATGGCCCACTCGATATCCTGGGGGAGGTGATCAAAGGCGGTCTCTACCTTCTGTGCGAGCACCGACAGTTCCTCGATCTGTGGTGGCGACAGCGATGCGATGTTGCGTTGTTCTGCTGTTGTCTCCTCAGTCACTGTACCGCCGTCATTGACTGAGCTGATGGTGATGGCTTTGTCACCCAGCGTGGTGTCTATTTCCCCGTGGGTCTCTTTGTCGATGACGAAGGTGTCCGGAGTGACCTGACCGCTGACGATGGATTCGCCAAGCCCAAAGCTGCTGTTGATGATGATCTCATCCCGGGCACCGGTTGCCGGGTTGGCAGTGAACAGGACGCCAGAGACAGCAGACGGCAGCATCGTTTGCACAACGACAGCCATGGCAACATCTGCCTGATCAACGTCCATCTCATATCGGTAGTTCATAGCCTGTGGCGTCCACAGTGAACGCCAGCAGGAACGTACTGCATCAATCATCGCATCGGCGCCGATGACGTTCAGAAAAGTATCCTGTTGCCCGGCGAAGGAGAGCTCCGGCAGGTCTTCGGCCGTGGCGGACGACCGGACCGCCACGGGCGTGCCCTCCGGCAGGCTCTCATAGGTAGCGGTGATGGCGCGCCTGATGTCATCAGACAGCGTTGTATCGTCGAACAAGGACGAGATGTCGCTGGCTGATCGTTCGAAAGAGGGCGCTCCATCCACCAAGGCAGGTTTGGCGAGACTCAGAATCTGTGACTGGATGTCTCGTGTAAAGGCACGATAGGCCGATGTTGTTACGACAAATCCATGCGGGACATCAAATCCACTGGCGATCAGGTGAGCCAGGGAGCGTCCTTTGCCGCCCGCGATCTCAAGCGTCAGGTTGTCCGATGCCAGCGATGCGGTATGCGGCATTGTGATCTCGATTCATAGGGTGGTGAGAGGTTTGCGCATTATATGAGATTCAGCGTCTCCTTTCTCATATCAGTGCGGGATATGGTGTTTGTCGACGTCATCGATTTTGCACGGGAGCCAATACCTTGGTTATTCTGCCTTCATTACTCTTAACAGCACGACAGGTGATACGATTCGGATTGTCGGTCTGCCTTTTGTACTCGGCGTGTGTTTCGGCTCAAACGGGTCGTGTCGACTACCCCTACCTCGGGATACAGTTCACGATTCCCAAGGGTTGGCGTGGGCAGGAATCCGGTGAGGTCTTCATAATGGGTTCGGTCGTAAAGCCGGGCCTTCTGTTAATGACACTGAGCGAAGCCCGATCGCCGCAGTACCTCAAGTCACAGGCCGATGCGGGTATTGTTGACGACGAAGGTACGTTCCTGATGCGTCATGGTTATTTCGACAAGGTAGGGATACCGGTCTCGGGGCGCGGTTCCGGGGTTTCTTTAACGGTCAGAAGGCAAAGGCATACATCATCGGTATGGTCAGCCCTTTTGGTGATGGTTTCACGATTGGGGCCATCACCAGTGACCAGCAATATGACGACACCATGAGAGATCTGGCTATGGCGGTTGCTGACAGTGTGGAATATGCGGTTCCCAAAGAATCCCAGAAAACCTGGGAGTGGCGTGACTGGTTCAAAGGTAAACGGCTGACCTAAATGTACTCGAGCTATAGCAGTGGGTCCTCCTACACGGATGCCAGCGGCTATGTGTCAAGCTCCTACAGCGGTGGCAGCAGTAAGACCAAAATTGAGTTATGTCCTGACAACCGATTTACCTTTGCTGCGTCATCTGACTACAGCTTTGATGCGGAGGGCGGCTTCGGTGGCACGAGCAGTAGTGACTATGGACGGGGTCAATGGAAACTCGTCACGATCGATGAGAATCTTACTCAGATCGTGTTGCTTTACGATAGTGGTAACGAGGGTTCATACGACCTGACATACGAAGACGAAGAAACACGGTTGAATGGTTCGCGGTACTTCGTGACCGAAGCTAAAGAGTTCTGGTAACAACAAATCACAAGGTGTTTTCATGATTGATCCTCAACTGCGACTCCGACAGATCTGCCTGGTCGCGCATGACCTGGAATGGACGTCGGGGATGTTGAGTGCGGCGTTTGACGCACCGGTGGTGTTCAGGGATCCACGCATGGCGGCGGGAGGCAATCTCACCAATACCCATATACGCTTGGGGGATTCCTTCCTTGAGACGGTGTGCCCCAGTGACAAGGCCTGGGCCAACAGCACAACGCAAACGCGGCTTCTTGAGAGAAATGGCGATTGTGGCTACATGGCGATTGTCCAGGTGCCGGATATCGCCCTGGCGTCACGTTCAATGGCAGCGCAGGGTTCTGGGACAGGCATCGTCTCGGGTGACTGGAATGTTTGTCCCGGAGAGCCGGGGACGGGACTTGCGGGTGTCACAGCCGGGCGCTATCAGTTGGGGGAGCCTTTACCCAAGGAGCCGGGGACGGTGTCCGGTGTTAACGTACAGTACCATCCCAGGGACTTTGGCACGCTGGCGGAAATCCAGGAGAACTGGCCGGGTCAGGACCAGTTCCCACATAACAAAGGCACCTACTATCCGGCTGGGAACACCTGGCAAAGGGATGTGGATGCGAGGCCCGTTGGTGGGGTGACCTCCGGCTTTGCGGCTGTCGAGATTGCTGTCCGCAGTATCGATCCACAGCAGGTCTGCGGTCACTGGCAGGCAGGGCTTGGTGCAGGTTGTGAGATTGATGCTGACAATCCTGCCACGCTGCATCTCGCCGGTGGTCAGACCATGCGTTTTGTCGAACCAGGTCCGGATGGCAGAACCGGTGTTGTGGGCGTCGATCTGTTTGCTCTGCCTGGGGCGCCGCGAAGGTTTTCTTCAATCGAAATCTGCGATGTTCACTGGACGCTCGTAGATCCTGTGTAAGTGACCTCAAATTAGAGAGATGACGTTATGTGAAGAAACATCCGACCGTTGTTCAATTTCGATTCACCGGCAACTGAGGACGAGGTAGAAGCTGCAGCGTTGCAGTTTGTCCGCAAGATCAGCGGCTTCAATAAGCCCTCGAAAACCAACCAGGCTGCGTTTGATGCAGCGGGGGCAGAGGTCGCCCAGACGGCACATGCCCTTTTGTTTGAACTCACCACGAACGCGCTGGCAGAGAACTGCGAACTTGAGGCGGAGAAGCGAAACCAGCGATCCCTGGAGCGCTTTGGCTAGTTTGGGGTCAGAGTAAAAACTCGTGTGACCGAGTTCAAACACAACCCACAGAAATCTGCAGTGCCACCAGTTTTTACTCTGACCCCTGACTCCCCTGGGCTGTTTGTCTGATCATTTCGACAGGACGCGCTAGTTGCTCCAGCAGATAGTCTCTGAAATCCTCGGGGTATTCCAGCGAGATCAATGCCTCTGACATACAGCCAAGCCACTGATCGCATTCTGTCTCGGAAATCGACAGGTGTGCGTGGACAGCGGGAATACTGATGCTGCCATAGCGTTCCTAATAGCGTCTTGGACCATTCATCCAGCCGCAAAGGAAACGCGCCAGTTTGTCACGCGTCTGCTCATCCGTCCCAGACGCGACTGAGTTCGTGAAGCTCAAACTGTTCGATCCGCTGTTCTCCCTTGGACCAGTTGGTCATTTCGAACACGTGGAGGTGTCCGTCCGGCAGGAAGCAGAAAGAAGCCGATGTTCGACCTTCGTCGATAAACACTTCCATGGACGTCTTGTCGATGATCATGCGAATTGAGATTCGGTCGCTGGCGGGCAGTGGCACCGTGCCCAGATCCCCCATGACCTTGTTGCCTGGTTTGGTAAACGTCAGTTCACGATTTTCCCAGTCAAAACGGGCTGTCTGGCCCCTGATGATGACGAACAGCGATGCAGCTTCACTGGGCGTCACCGTAAAAGACACATCCATCAAAGGACACTGCGTATCTGGAATCAACGAGTCACGCTGTTTCAGTGTCTGATCGGGTGCGGTCACCGTTCGGGTTTGCAGTGCAGTGAGTTCGCGAACAGGAGACCTCGTTAGCGCAACGTCCGTACCTGAACCCGACAACGACAGTTCTACCGGAATCGAGAGTTGTTGATTGAACGGCATTTCGGGGTAAAGGCCGCCCGCCATCCAAGAAATTTGCAACGTTCGACCGTCCGGAACATTGCTCCAGGTTTGTGCTGCGTAACCGTGTGCGCCATATTCACAAGTCTGGGCGTCGGTCTCTGGTGTAAAGGCTTCGCCATCAAACCGGCCGATGAGATATCGTCCAAGCGCCCCCCAGAAGACCCAGCGCTCCTCACCAGCCTCGTCGGTCATCGGGAAAAAGTCCGGGCATTCGCTGACGCCTTCCAGCGTGAGGTCCTGGAAACGGGTCCAGTCACGGGCGTTGGTGGATCTCAGCAGGCAATAGCGGTTGTCCGCAAGGTAGAGTGCCATGATCCAGGCTTTGGATGGTGCGTGCCAGATGACCTTGGGGTCCCGGTTGCCTTTCTCAAAATGGTCGACAACCGGATTGCCATCGTACTTGGTCCAGCTGTCACCGCTGTCCGTGCTATATGCCAGGCACTGTGTGAAAGGCTGTTTGGGCTCTGCGTAGTCACCGGCTGCGGTATAGAACAGGAGCTGTGCTCCGGCGCCGAAGCCGGCGGTATTGTCGTGATCGACAATACCGGAACCGGAAAACATGGTGCCCATTTCGTCCGGATGCAGGGCGTGTTCACCCTGCCGCCAATGCAACAGATCATCGCTGACCGCGTGTCCCCAGGTCATATCGCCCCAGATGGTGCCATTGGGGTTCAGCTGAAAGAACAGATGCCATCGACCATCGGCATAGATGAGACCGTTGGGGTCGTTGATCCAGCCTTCCTGTGCAGAGAAATGAAATTGCGGCCGATGTAGTTCGTGGTAGCGTTCCATTGTTCAGGCCTTGTCGCGGGTTCCCTCGACGGGGAAGGTCGAACCTGCTGCCGTACATTCACCCTCGATACGGTCACCATCAACCTTGCCATCGAAACTGAGTTCGATCGACCATCCACCCTTGTCGATATCAAAGTCGAACGTTAGTTTGTGTCCGTCAACCTGAAGTTTCCGGATACGTGTGGTCCCAGCACCATCGTCGAACGTGCCCGTGTGGTTGTCGGCAATGGTGAGAGTCCAGTCTTGTTGCCCCATGTACAGCTTCCAACGACCGGCGACCAGACTGCCTTCTACCGGTTCCGGAACTTCTCCTGTGGGTTCCGGTTCAACCTCCAGTTTCCTGGCAACCTTGAGGGTACGTTCCGCAAGCTCCGAGATCACGTTGTCGTTGCAGTCGCGCACAGATGACAACAGGCGGTCGTTCAACACACCGACCCATTTCTCTGGCAGATGTTTCGCGCCGAATTTGAGACCCAGGATGGAACCGACGGTGGCACCATTACAGTCCGTATCCCAACCACCTCGAACCGCAGTCACGATACCCGCCTCATAATCCTGGTTGCCAAACCACAGTCCGAGCACCACAAGGGCCGCATTGTTGATGGTGTGTACACCGGAATAGCGACCATACTTTTCTGCAATTTGTTCCCAAACCACTTCCCAGTCGTCTTTGGCACGACACCATTCAAGGGTGTCTTTGACCGCTTCGGTCAATCGACACTGTGCAGGAATCTCGCTCAATCCAATCGCAATAATCTGTTCGATATCATCAGTGACAAACGCGGCAGAGAGCATTGCGGCGACAAACATCTCACCGTAGATGCCGTTCTTGACGTGCGAGATGCTCGCGTCCTGGTAGGCCAGTTCAGCAGCCTTCTCCGGCCAGCCTGGTGTGACGTAACCAAAGATGTCGGCACGGATCTGTGCGCCGATCCACTCTCGGTGTGGGTTTCGGTGAGAGGCAGACTCGGGTGGCCAGTATCCCTGGACAAAGTTTGCGTACGCATTGCGCTCCGCGGTGTAGAGCAGAAAGAATGGCATGCGAGACAGCCAGGTGTTGGCCATGGTCCGCGCGCTAAGATCGTGGCCCTTGTTCTCCAGTGCCAGTAGACCGAGGATCGGGTAGTCCATGTCATCATCCCGGTCCATGAATTCGATGTTGCCGCGGGTACAGGTTTGCATGACGTTGGACATCTGGCCTTCCACGTACGGCAGGTAGTCATCGAGTGGCAGCGCCTGGGATTTCTCCAGGAAATCATCAATACGAGCTCGTGGCCAGCCTTCTACCGGTTTACCGAGTGCACAGCCGGCGGCACGCCCCAGCCACCCACCGAAGATGCGATCCATCAGGGCCTCATCAGAGAAGTTGACGTCCATACGCCTCGGACCGTCGGGGCGCAACGCCTTGATCTCGGCGAGCGTTGAGGGCTCCTCGTAGGGGAAGTCTGCTTCAGGTTCGAGTGCATCGAGTTCGTCGTAGAGACGCACGATGTCATCGTCAGCGTAGTCGGCGAGGGCCTTTTCGATCTGTGGCGCCAATGCTGCCACGTCGCAGCCTTCTTCTCGGCGTTGGATGAGTTCCTGATTGATGAATTGTCGTTCCTGGCCACGCATCGATCTGCTCTCGAAAAAATGAATCGCCAGTATACCGCCAGCTGATCGGAACAGGGTCTATCTTCCACCCATTTCATCTCACTTGGACGTTGGCGGAATCTGTGTACTGTTGAGTGCGTTGGGGTTTAAGGATTTGAGGCGTACATAACTTTCTCCCGGTTTTGCAGAGGGCTTCCGATACTGGTCATGCTTGGGTTGTCTTTCGTGACAATGGCGAGTGACGCGCTGTAGGGCATCTCTGAGCTGACACTGGCAACTGGAGGGCGAGGTTGTTTACCTGGATGTACTTTCTTCCTTTGAGTGGTGGCAGGGCCACGTTAAACGCGCAGTCCACATCCCTCACCAGGATGTCTCGGAGAAAGCGGAGGCCATGCTCAATAGAGACACACCGATTGTGACCTACTGCGCCGTCGGTGGCCGTGCGAGTAGAGTCGTCAAGGATCTCGAAGCGATGGGCTTTCGGGTGGTGCCAGTGACTGGTGGTGGATTCAAGGAACTGGTCGACGCGGGGTTGATCGTGACTAGCCCAACGCAAGGTTTTCGTTGAACGACCCGGCCAGTTTTTTCAGACCACGACCGAATGTGGATCAAACGTTATTAACTGCAGACTGCGCCAAGCGCCTCAATGTTACGGATCGTGTCCTTGACCAGATCTTCGGATGGAATGGCGACGGGATAGACCAACGCTGAGTCCATACCGGCATCCACGTAGTCCTGCAAGCGGGTCTGGATGTCATCCACCTCACCAATCAATGTGCGGTCACGGATCAGTGATGGCGGTATTGAATCCAGTGCTTGCTCTCGCTCTTTGTTGCGCCACATCGTCTCGATCCGGGTGCAGTCCTCTCCGTAACCTTCGCGATCAAACATCCTCTGATAGACTGGCGACATCACATAGGTGAAGAACTCGCGCTGGTAACGCTCGCGTACCAGTTCGTAGTCGCCTGTGACTGTGGAACGCAGAAAGACCATCAGTTCGAAGTTGTCGAGTGATCGCCCTGCCTTTTCCGCACCACGCTCGATCATCTTGCGTGCGTGGATGATGTCGGCAGGAGTGACAAAGTTGAGTACCACGCCATCGGCGATTTCACCGGCCAGTTGCAGCATCCCGTCATTCAGTGCTGCAAGGAAGATCGGGATTTCTCGCGCTGGCCGCATCCCAAGCTGAGCACGGTTGTATTTCCACCGGCCTGTTTCCGTCGTGATGCGCTCACCTGAGAGAAACCGACGAACCAGATCAACGTATTGGCGCGTGAGTGTCAGTGGTTTGCCCCAGGGTGTGGCATGCCAGTCTTCGATGATGATCGGTGTACTGGTACCCAGACCCAGCACGAACCCACCTTTCGCCACCTGGTCGATGGAAGCGGCTGTCATTGCCATGAGTAGCGGGTCGCGCGTCTGCATGGGCAGGATGGCTGAGCCGGTACGACCCACCTGCATGAGATTGGCTGCGGACGTTGCAGACGTCACACCATCGATGCCGGTGATTTCTGTAATCCAGAAACCTTTCCACCCAGCCGCTTCAGCGGCACGGATGTACTCGAGGTTTTCGGGAATGGTTCTGCCACAATTGGCCAGGTCAAAACGTACCAAGATTTTCTCCGTATTGGTGTGTCCGATGTTGTTCTTGCTAACCAGCGATCGCGTCGTGGACCTTTCTTGTACGGTCGGCCAGCTCGCTCATGGCGATGTCTTCGAAGCCGAACACCTTGGGTTTGATCGTGTCGTTGAGCGGAGCCACGAGGCTCGAATTCAATCCCTTGGCGCCACTGGCTGCACCGACGATGGAGCCACAGGTGGCACCGTTGCAGTCGGTATCCCAGGCACCTTCAACCGAGGTACAGATGGATTGATGGAAGTCCATTTGTCCAAAGATCATTGCACCCGTAACAACCAGTGCATTGTTGACGGTGTGAACCGGTGAGAGGTCTCCGTAATGTTCCTGGACCCAATCCATATAGGTGTGGAAGTTGCGAGCCAGTTCCGCCTGGGTCAGTCCGGCTCTGATGGCTTCTGCGAGTCGACTTTGCGGAGGAATCTCAGACAACCCAATCTCAATCAGTCGAACGGCGTCGTGTTCCACAAACGCGGCGGCGGTGATGGCAGCAAACATCATCTCGCCATAAATGCCGTTGGCGCGATGCGTCCAGTGGGCATCACGCCAGGCGAATTCCGCTGCGAGTTCAGGGTTCCCGGCACACGCATACCCCCAACCGTCTGCGCGGATTTGGGCACCAATCCACTCGCGATAGGGGTTTCGATGGGTACTGGTGTACTCAGGCGTCACCCACTCGGCCGCAGGTGTGCCGGCTTGTGCCTTGCGGGGTCGTGCATTGTTGTAATTCAGGATGGCCTGGGTTTCCGCCGTGCAGATGGCGTTGTACGGCAGGCAGTTGTTCCAGGCATTGGCGACGTCCTTCCATGTGAAATCGGCGCCATGTTTCTCAAGTACATGCAGCGCGATCAACGTGTAGTGGATGTCGTCGTCGGGTTCCATGAACGCGATGTTCTCGCGTTGTGATAGCTCGCACGGGAGCTTGATCCCGTCACTTGCATCGGCGCCGCTGAAATAGAAGTCGAGTGGCCAGTGCCCTCGGTTCTCAAGATAGGTTCGGATCGTAGTGCGGCCATCCATGCCTTTGGCGCCACGCATACCGACACCTTCGACCGGTTTGCCAAGCGCGCAACCGGCAGCGCGACCGGTCCAGGCACCGTGCAGTCGATCCTGGATTTCAGACGCATTGACGGTCCCGAGCTGGCGGGGTCCATCAGGGCGTTGCTGCCGGATTCCCTCAAGGTCGTTCGGTTGTAAATAGGCGAAGTCAGGTGACTGTGGAAGCGCCGCAAGCTCATCGAAGATAGGATCGATCATCGCCACATTCATGGCGTCTTCCTCAATGATCGTCCCCACTTTATCCTTGATGCTGTCGGGCACGGGATGCCCTTCATATTCCCGTTGGCCGATTTCCTCCCCGAGCAGATCGAGCGGCGTGGACCATCCTGTAAAAATCATGCGTTTTCCTGTTCTGGTTTCTTGTCTTTCGCTTCTAGTCTTTTTGCTTCTTGCATAGGGATGGTGCGGGACGCGATCGTCCCGGTCAACGGTCGTTCGCTGTCAGCACTCGGGTTCGGCTCCTCTAGTGATCCCAAGCGTCCGGTTCTTCGGGCGTGGGACGGCGTGCGTCCAGTGCATCGAAGTCGCAGACTGCAAGCAGCAGGCCGTGCGTCCGCCTTGGATGGATGAATCCAATCGTGGCGTCAGCCTCACCATCCCATCCGCCTCCCGACTGAACGACGCGCTCCCTGATCTGAGGCTTAGCGTCACTATGAGATGACGCCATGTAGATGCCTCCGATACCGTCGGTTTTTGTCAGGAATCGCGCCGCCGATTTTTCCTGCTCAAACGGATCCAGGTATTCAAGGCTGTCGAGAGGCGCGCCCTTGCGTGCGTCGTACCAGGTGATGGCGGCGTGGTAACCCCACATGTCGCTCGTGTACCGATTGGTGAGCATGTCGTTGATGCCGAGCAGGTCTCCGAAAAACGCGACGCCTTCTTCGAGGTCAGGCACGGTGTAGGTGATCTGCCAGATGCGCTCCATCAGACCGACACGTTCGTGTTCTACGATCGGGCTCAAAATCACACCCATACCGCGCAGATCCGTGGGATAGACCATGAACCGGTCACCTTGCTGGACGACTCTGATACCAGCCTGCTCGATACGTGCAGCCACGGCAGCAGGATCGCGCGCTGCATAACCACCGGCAAACAATCCACGCTTTCCGGCACCAACGAAGTCGGCGACGGGTCCGGGGCCTGCGGGTTCAAACAGTTCCAGCTGATCGTAACCCCACTGCAGGGTGATGCGTCTGGCGTTGGCATCCTTATCCATCGAATCGTCAACAATTACGCTGTCAAACAGCGCGTTGAGATCCTCAGCGGCTTTTGTTGCGTCAGGGACGGCGAGGGCGACGCGATCGGTTTGTTCCAGCATGATGACTCCATTCAGTTTTCGCCATCATGCTTGCTTGATGATCAAACTGAAAGTTATCCGTGCTGTTTGGTCCGGAGAAGGGTACGTCTACCCCGCCACGTTATAGACGCGTGGCTACCATCCGGAATGGATAGATAAACTGGTCCAGAACAAGCTTGGCCAGATTCTTGTCTGGTTCATCCTGTTCAGTCGGGAATCCCTCGTCGTGAATCCCGGTGATTGGATACTCATCGTAGTTGCGGTACTGGGTGCCGAAAATATGGTCCCAGATGCTGAATGTCAGTCCGAAGTTCGTGTCGCGATGTTCCAGGATAGGTGAGTGGTGTACGCGGTGAGATTGTGGCGTCACCAGGATCTAGCGCAAGAATACCAGGTTGGTCTTGATATTCGATTGGTAAAAGCGCGTATGGAAGTGACGCACCCAGGTGACAATGGCCAGAGGAACAGCAGCCTGTTCGAAAGAAAACATGGGCCATGCGGTTACCATCGCTATCACCAGAATGTCGCCGGGGTGGCTGCGGTATTCACTGAAATAGGTGAGTTCGCGCTGGGAATGATGGACCGAATGAAACCACCAGGCAGTTTGCCACTTGTGGCGGACGACGTGGGAGAGGAAGGCAAAAAAGTCACCAATCAGCATGACAAATAGGAAACGAACAGCCAGTGGCTAGTCTTTGGCGGATTCGACAATCAAGGCGTCGCCGAAGATCGCGTAGTAGGGTATAGAGAGAAGTGAAAAGTAGATCGGCAACATGGCCATACCGATCAGATTGACCGGTACCCAGACCATGTCGTTTTTCATACCACGGGAAAACAGTTTTTGATTCGGGTTGGCTGGGAACTTGTACTCTAGGAACAGAATGGCTGCGAGTATGACGTAGACCCATGGGTTGATCAGCATGTCCCAAACCAGGCTACTGCGACCCAGCACTTCTATAACTACCCACCACCCCCACTGGACTCCTGTCTTGGGGGCTAGGTGCTTGCTACAAGTGTTAAGTAATCAATGATGGGTCTCATGCATGTTTACTAGGTCGTAGTAACCAAGGTATCAACCAAAACCAACCGATTACAGGCAGTGGTAGAACCCATAGAGTGCTCCACCAGCCGCTCTTTCCGATATCATGTAGTCGCCTAACAGTTACTGATAGGGTCGGTATTGCCATAATTGGACGGAACAACAAAACTGCCAGACCAACTTCTGGGTCAAAGTATCCAGCGGGAATAAGGTCTCCCATTGGCAAATCCTTAACATTGACCGTGCTTTCGACAAACACATCATCCACGACCCACACAATCACATAAGCAATAAAGAAGAACAGAAGGAAGAACCAAAACTCGCGCTTGCTCGATGTGCCAGAGAAGTTAAATGTATTTTTAAAACCGGCGACACTTGAACGTCCAAACTCTGGGATCACATTCTTCATCTAACCAACAGTCCTCATAAGTATCATACGCGGTCTTTTATCCCTGGTGGCGCTACAAGTGTTAAGTGATCAATATCCAGCAGGTGTTTATTGATGGCTTGGCTCACCTCTCGCAAGCCACCCAACACCTCGA
>CENZ01204233.1_pt1 | contig 13986 bp, 15 predicted proteins | sample 361341 | NCBI WGS metagenome assembly CENZ01 (sample SAMEA2619782, study PRJEB7988) | marine metagenome | biome: marine biome (ENVO:00000447); feature: deep chlorophyll maximum layer (ENVO:xxxxxxxx); material: "saline water (ENVO:00002010), including plankton (ENVO:xxxxxxxx)" | depth 50 m
ACTCTGGCGCAGTCACAATGTTCGCCAGGGCTACGAAAGACCGGATGGACAAGGTCAAAGGTGCGGTCCGTATCCTGAAGGCCCAGTCCACGTGGGTTTTCCTAACGGGTACAGACGGTCAGTTACACGTCTTCACGGAAGCGCATGTTGACCCCACGGCCCTACGCCTGCCTGGATCCCGAACCTGCTGCTGGTGGACTCTCCATTTGAAACGTTGTCACGCATGCGCGACCTCATCGCTACAGGTCGCTACAACAATCATCGCTTCGATTTTATCCTGAACAGAGCTAAATCGAGCGACGCCACTCAAACACCCACTGCCCGAGAATGCCATGAATATTGATGCTGTACCGATCGGTGATCAGCCGCCCTTCGATGTCAACGTCATCATCGAGGTGCCGGTGGGAGGGGAACCCATCAAGTACGAGATGGACAAAGCGTCTGGCGCTTTGTTTGTAGACCGATATCGGTATACGCCCATGCGGTATCCGGGGAACTAAGGCTTTGTCCCACATACCCTCTCTGATGACTGAGATCCCATTGATGTCCTGGTAGCCAGCACAAGCGCGACGTTCCTGGTGCCGTGATCAATTGTCGACCGATCGGGGTTCTTGTGATGACCGACGAAGCGGGTCTTGATGAAGAAGTGATTGCAGTGCCCACCTCAAGGTTGACGCGCCGCTACGAGAAAGTCGAAACGGTAACGGATCTCCCGGATACCACTCTTTAACAGATTCAGCACTTTTTTGAGCACTATAAAGATCTGGAACCCGACAAATGGGTCAAACTGGATCGATGGGCCGATACAGACGCGGCTCGCGCCCTGATCAGCGAGTCGATCAGTAGAGCCGTTAGCTGATACAAGGCGTCAAGCGCGCCAATTGTCCTTATCGGATCTCCAGCGCATACAACCGTCCGCTGTTGCCCATCGCGTACATCCGGTTGCCATCCGCGAGCACTGGTGCACGCATCCCCTGGTTGTCCAGGCGTTTCCGGGCGACAAATCGGCCGTCAGTCTGCGCCAGGACGTGCATCACACCTTTGTAGTCACTCACCACAACGAAACTGCTCACCGTCACCGGTGGTGACAGACTTCGATTTTTCAACGATTCGTTTCGCCAGGAGTTCTCACCATTCTGTTCGTTCATTGCAATCAGGTGATCGTCTTCAGACACCACGTAGACATTCCCGAACCCGGATGCCAGCCCCAGCGCGCTCGATGCCTGTCGAGCCCAGAGAATACGTCCGTTCTGCGTGTTGATGGCGACAACATTACCCTGGAAGCTGACCACAAATAATATCGGACCAGACGTCACCATATCGCCATCGATATCAATCAGTTTTTCGAGATCAGACTTGCCTTTCGCGGCCGCAACCCGCTGGTCCATCATTGGCACACCAGTTCTCTTGTTGAGTCCAACGACCCGACCGTTCGAAAAACCGGCTATCACCATTTCACCCAGCATCAGAGGCGTCGCCGTGCCTCGAATGGTCAGACTGGGAATAGACACCGTATACATCCACTGGCGAGAACCATCGAGCACATCGTGTCCTGTCACGCGTCCATCAATCGCATGCGCTACCACAATCGAGCTGTCTGCCTGAGGAGGTGCTAGGACTTCGCTGGTCATTCGAGTTCGCCACGCGAGGCTGCCGTCACTCTGATTCAACGCAACCATGTCGCCCGCGGAAGTTCCCACCAATACCAGATCGGCTCCAAGGCCAACACCACCAATGATGACATCGGCCCTCGGAGAAAATGCGGTATCACGCTCGGCCTCGTCATAAAAGGAAACCACATCAACCGACCAGAGAACGTCACCATCACCTGTGGCAACCGCCATGATGTTACCGTCCGCGGAGGCTGCAAAGACGCGACTCCCGGATAATGCAGGTTCCAGCTGTACTGCGTCGTCACGGGCCGGACCACCAACAGGTCGTTCCCACCGCACGCCGATTTCCTGCTCCCGAATGAAGTGTTTCAGCTGCGCCGGACGACGGGCCAAGCGCTTCTCTTTATCCTCCAGTCGCTTCTGGCGTTTTTCTTGGACTTCCTCCTCGTCGGTCGCACATCCCGTGATCACAAAAAGGAACGCAATGAGAAGAACAATCCCGCATCGAACGCGGGTGCAGCAGGTCATTCCAATCACGACTCCTCCAATACGGCAGCCACATCAGGCGGTGACAGATTGTCTCGCTTCATCTCCAGCAGGGGTCTGGCTGAATTGTCCGGAAGCGCCTCGGTCGCTCGTTGGTACGCGTCGTAGGCGCCCCGTTCATCACCCTGTGCAAGTGCAATGTCACCACGCACCTCGGCAATACTGCTGGCGAATGCACCTTCCTCAGGCAATGCAGTCACCACATCCCACGCAGCATCCGTTTGTTCCTGGGCAAGGAGTATCCGGGCCAGTCTCAACCTGACAATCGGTTCCAGGCTTTCATCAGCGCCGTTGTCGAGCACCCAGCGTAACTCCTTTTCTGCGGCAGAGAGATCACCCGCTTCCACGGACAACTTGGCAAGCAGGAGCGTCGCCAGTTGCGCATACCCGGATCCACCGTGTTCATCCTGAAGGCGACCAGCCAGGAATCGGCCCGTAGAAATATCATCTTCCGAGAGCGCCTGCAGAGGACTCTCTTTCACAATCGCAGACACCAGGTCCTCATAAATCACGGACGCCTGATCGGCCGAGGCTTCCTGCTGGTTTTCCCAAGCCTGATAACCAAAGATACCCGCCACCACGACAACCAGCGTAAACACCAGCGATGTACCGTTCTCGTTCCACCAGTTCTTAATTGCCTCCAACTGTTCGTCGTCGTCAGCCACCTTGTTCTCCTGCTCTTCTCTTGTCTCTTGTTCTCTTCGTATTGACGTCTGGGAATACGCTCATGCCACATTCCAGGCCGCCATCTCCCGGCGACTAGGCTGTCTTGTCCAGCCAAAGCGCCAATAGGTCAGTCATATTCGACTCATCAACTGTCTGCTGATCTGCCTGCCCTCGGAGCGGTTTCACTGTCACGGTTCCCGACCGCATCTCGGATTCTCCGATGATGACAGCGATCTGTGCGCCGCTGGCATCAGCTTTCTTGAACTGACTCTTGAATTTCCCTTCACCACAATGTGTAACGACCCGTAAGCCTGCCCGCCAACTGCGAATCTGTTCAGCCAGAACCAGGGCCTGACTTCGCGCGCCAGTTTCTGACACCACAAAAACATCTGCTTCTGCAGGTGGCTCAAACTTGTCTTCCAGCATCAATGCCAGTCGATCCAGTCCCATGGCAAACCCCACTGCGGGTACCGATCGTCCTCCCAACTCCTCCACCAGACCATCGTATCGACCACCGCCACACACCGTGCCCTGCGAGCCAAGCGTATCTGTGGTCCATTCGAAGACGGTTCGATTGTAGTAATCCAGACCCCGCACTATGCGAGGATTCACCGTATAGGGCACCTGCATTTGTTCAAGGTTCCGTCGAAGGCCTTCAAAATGTAAAGCGGCCTCTTCGTCCACAAAGGATGTCAGAAGGGGCGCTTCAGCCAACAGCGCCTTCGTCCCCTCATGTTTACTATCCAGAATGCGTAGTGGATTGCTGGTCAGAAGGCGACGTCCATCATCGTCCAGTTGCTCTGACTGAGGCGTGAAGTAGTCAACCAGCGCGTTACTATAGCGTTTTCGAGCAACGGTATCCCCTAGGGTGTTGAGTTCCAGATTGATATCCGCAGTAACACCAAGCGCGGCCCATATGCGATGCAGCATCAACAGGAGTTCTGCATCGATGTCAGGTCCCGGCATGCCAAAACACTCACAACCGATCTGCTCGAACTGACGATAGCGCCCCTTCTGCGGCCGTTCATATCGAAACATCGGGCCCGCATACCACAGACGCTGTACCTGATTGAATGTAAGACCATGTTCAAGCGCAGCCCTGACACAACCGGCGGTGCCTTCAGGTCGCAAGGTAACGTTGTCGCCACTCTTATCTTCAAAGGTGTACATCTGCTTCTGCACAACCTCTGTGGAACCACCCACCAGCCTGGCAAACAGATCGGTCGATTCAAGCAGCGGCAGACCGATCTGCCGGTATCCGTAGGCTTTCAGCACCTCACCGACACAGGACTCGATATGTCTGAAAATCACCTGTTTCTCAGGCAGCAGGTCCTGCATTCCTCTCAGTGCTTTGATTTTCATGGTCGTGCCTTCCGTACCCGGCAGTTCGTCACTTGATTCATCAAGTTGGTTAGAGGTCTTGAGTCCTGATACGTGCCGTCTCGTCGTCCCGGATATAAGGGCCCACATCGATCGTATCGCCATTAAACTCGATGCCCACTACCGATCCGCGCCCCAACAATATCGTGAAGTCGCCTTTCCCTCGTACGTTGAGGACATCACCGCCACGATTCAGATCCGCGTATAGTTGACGTCCATCGGCGTCGCTCACCCTCAGCCAGCACTCGCCGGAAAACCGGATTGACAGTTGATCCGACCCGTTTGCGGTCACATCAACGTAACGAACGCCAGCTTCAACACGACGATCAATCCTGACGTCGGAAAACAAAGGTACGTTATTAACCAGCCCCGCATTACCCGCCATCTGTACATCGTCGGAAGACAGATCCAGGTCCCCACGACTGTCTTGAATGTCGCTTTGCAGCGATTGCTGTTCAGCCGCCACCAGGGAAGGGAATTCTGCAGTCATGCCACCGCCCTGAACGACATTGTCCGGCACCTCCGCAGTTGTATTGTCCAACGAACCTGAACGATCACGTTCACTCAACAGGGTCTCAAGATTAACAAGCGGGTCAGCGCGGTCGTTCTCAACACGTGGTTGTTCCTGTTGAGTCACAGAAAGACTGGCGGTCTCGGTCGCTTGCGAAAAATCGTGCCCGGTTGCCTCGTCTTCGCCAACCAGCCACCAGACGACCAGTACCAGCACGATCGTAACACCAAGTCCTACCAGCCCTGTCGTGAGCACCGGTCCAGTAAACACAGCCGAACCCACTTCTTCTTCGCTCACGTCGCGCAGTTCTGGCTCTTGAGGATGGTCGTACTCTGCCTCGTAAGCGGCAACAATCCGGTCCCCATCAATCTCTACCAACCTCGCATAGGAACGCAGGTAACCCTTGATATAGGCGGGGTTCGGCAACCGATCAAATTCACCTTCATCAATGTGGCTGATGTAGCCAGCGGTCAGAAACAGCTCATCGGCAACCTGTTTCTGAGACAGGCCCAGTGCTTCTCGACGGGCGGACAACACCGTGGATAGAGACTGTGCCTGAGACTGATTTACCGAGTCACTCATGAGATCGCAGTATCGATCCGGTCTGTAGGGGACATGAACATCGTGGCTCTACTAGCCTGAACTACTCAGCGAATCTGCATATTCTTGAGACGCCAGCGCTGCCGGAAACACGTTGCACAACATCAAACCGCAACGTGCTTCTTCATCCTCCTCTTCGAACACCCGCGCCGGTCGTACGCAGATCCAGAGGCTCTGCGCACTGTGTTCTCCCACCGTGTGGTACCGCTGGTAGAGATCCCGGGCTACGACACAGTTCTGCTGGTCTGTCCTGATCTCAGCCAGTTCCAGCAAGGATCGCACCAGGGCTGATTTCAAAGCGAGTCTCTTCAGAAAGGACTCCTCTGCAATCGTCAGCTCGCCAATCTTCAGATGACTGACACCGAGATTTTCAAACACGATTGCCCGCCCCTCATAGAACTGGTTTTCTGCCGCGAATTGGAGTTTCTCGATGGCTTCCCTGTAACGCTCTTCTCCAAAGAGGAACGCGGCATAATTATTCCTGATCCGTGTATCGCCATTGCTGTAACGGAGCGCTTTCTCAAAATACTGCTCAGCAGTAACAGCATCCTGCTCAACCTGAAACGCGAGCCCCAATGTGTTATGTACCTGCGCAGAACTTGGCGCGATCTCATGCGCACGATCCAGATGTTCCATCGTACGGCTTAGCTGACCGTTTCGTATGTAGCCGATACCAAGCGTAACCAGCTTGTCGATCAACTCGTCATTGTCGACGGGTACCTGTTCTGTTGTGCAGGCACTGATTGCCAGTGCGAGCAACAACATGGTCGTCGCCGGTTTGAATCTATATCTGGTCATGCCTGCGCCTCCGAGGCAATCATTCGATACTGCTCCTGTCTGCGGGTCTTGTCTGCAATCTTCCCTTTCAGCTGGCCACAGGCAGCTTCGATATCTTCACCACGCGTGGTACGAACCGTCACGGAATGACCTGCCCGAACCAGGCGGTCCTGAAACCGCCGGATATTCATTGAGGACGGTCTGCGATAACCGGAACCTGGAAACGGATTGAAAGGTATCAGGTTGATCTTACAGGGCAGCGATCTGAGTAGTTCCGCTAGTTCTACCGCATGCTCTGGTTGGTCGTTCACCTTATCGATGACCGTATATTCCACCGTTACAGTTCGTTTTTCACCCAGATTCCGCGTATAGCGCCGTGCCGCATCCAAGAGGCTCTCAATATTGTAGCGACGATTGATGGGTACCAGTTCATTGCGTAGCGCATCGTTCGGTGCATGCAGCGAAAGCGCCAGAGAACAATCCGTCGTTTCAATCAACTTCTCGATACCTGGAACCACACCGGCGGTTGAGATGGTGACTTTTCGCTTTGAGATGCCATAGCCGAGGTCATCCATCATGATGTCCACCGCGGCGACGACGTTGTCGAAGTTCAGCAGCGGCTCGCCCATGCCCATCATTACCACATTGGTGACCGCATGAGCACGATCCGGATAGACATCTGCCAGCAACCGGTTGGCCATACGTACCTGACCCACGATCTCGCCGGAAGTGAGATTACTATTGAAACCTTGTTTCCCGGTCGAACAGAAACTGCAATCTAGGGCACAGCCTACCTGCGATGAAACGCATAACGTGCCCCGGTTGTTTTCAGGAATAAATACCGTTTCTACCAGGGAACCAGACGCAGCCCGTACGAGCCACTTTCGGGTGCCGTCGACTGATTCAAAGGATTCTGCCACAGGGGCTTCGTGAACCCGGCCGAGTTCTGACAGCCGGGACCGCAGCTTCTTCGACATGTCGGTCATGTCATCAAAGTCACTGACCTGGCGATGATGCATCCACTTCATCATCTGCTCAGCCCTATAGGGTTTTTCGCCGAGTTCAGCAAACAGCGTCGTCAGCTGGGCGCGATCCATACCCAGAAAGTTGACGAGATCATTGGTGCTGTTGGTCATCATTGGGCGATACGCAGGCTACCGTGAGCAGATTTGATCATCGCTGAAAAAGTATGCGATTTCCCGCGCCGCAGATTCAGGACTGTCCGAACCATGGACCGCGTTGGCATCGATAGATTCCGCAAAATCTGCACGGATTGTTCCGGCCGCAGCTTCCTTGGGATTCGTAGCGCCCATCAACTCACGATTCAGTGCAATCGCACCTTCGCCTTCGAGTACCTGAACAATCACAGGACCAGAGGTCATGTATTCCACCAATGAGTCATAGAACGGCTTGCCTTCATGCTCGGCGTAAAAGCCACCGGCCTGTTCCTGGGTCAAACGCACCAACCGCGATGCGATCACCTGCAGCCCGGCTTTTTCGAAACGCGAAACAATGTCACCGATGACATTTTTGGCGACAGCATCGGGTTTGATGATGGAAAAGGTGCGTTCAACGCCCATGAATTCACTCCTTGTTGGTTTGGAATTCAGATCCGACGGATCGAAGGCGGGCATTATAGACGAAACAGAGCTCGTCCGGCCGTATTTCAGCGGTTCATCGAACCTATCATCGACCTATACCAGTTTTTCAGGTCTATCTGGCGGCTTCGGCCCTGATACGGTCAATCATCGCCCGCAGGCCATTGCTGCGAGTACTGCTCAGATGTCTTAGCAGATCCAGCTGATCAAGGTAGTCGTCGACATCAAACGCGAGGACCGAAGCGGACGTCTGTCCGTTATAGGCCGCCAGGATAACCCCGAGCAGGCCTTTAACAATGAAGGCGTCACTATCTGCCTGGAACCAGAGACGATCGCCTTCCCGATGCGAGTTCAGCCAGACCTGGCTCTGACAGCCACGTACAACTGATTCATCTGTACGATCGGATGCAGGCATCTCTGGCAAAGACTTTCCGAGGTCGATGATGTACCGATATCTCGCCTCCCAGTCCTCCATAAAATCAAGGGTTTCCCGGATGTCGGTCGTCGTGATGGCTGTCCCGAAAGGGTTACCGCCGGAGTTGTCGCAGTCTGTCATCGCGCAATCAAATCGAGGTCAGTCGAAGAGCCCGGTCGCCAGCCGCGCTTCATCGGTCATCATTTCTCGAGACCAGGGAGGGTCGAATACAAGCTCAACCTCCACGACTTTGACGTTGGGCACCAGGGAGACCCTGGATTCAACGTCGCCCACCATCACCTGCCCGAAACCACACCCGGGCGCCGTCAGCGTCATCTGTATGGCGACCTTAGACGTCTGTTGATCAATGTCTACACCGTAGACGAGTCCCAGATCGGTGAGGCTTACCGGAATCTCCGGGTCGAATACAGTATGCAAAGCTTCCCAGACCTGTGATTCGTGGATCTGATCGTCCCCCTTATCCTCGAAGGTGATCTCGAGCGGCCGCAGTCCCAGTACATCGGCATCCACGCCATCAATGCGAATCATGTTTCCCTGATGGATAATCGTGTAGTTGCCACCTTCGGTCTGGGTGAGCGTGACGAAAACATCCCTAGGGATCGCCACAGTATCTCCGACGGGGACCAGTCGCCCCTGACATTCCCGCGTCGTCACGACCATTCGTCGCTCTGAACCCATATTCAAAGGAGCGCTCATCCGTCAGTGGCTGTCCGCAGATGTTTCGGACAGATCGATGTTGAAGCTCTCGCCACAACCACAGGCATCCGTGGCATTCGGGTTGTTGAACCGCAGATTCTGATTAAGTCCGTCACGAGTATAGTCCACCTCGGTCCCCCGAAGCGCGGCCGCGTGCAGCGCGTCCAGGTAGACCTGCACGCCATTCTCAAGCGGCATCGTGATATCACCGGACGCGGGTTCATCAACCTCTGCGATATCATACATATAACCGGAACATCCGCTCTCTTTCAGCGTAATCCGGACACCCCGATGACCGCTTCGAGCGAGCTGTGATTCGAAGTGTTTTGCAGCAGAAGCGGATACCGAGATCGTCTCGGACGGATCCGCATCAGGACTATATGTTTCAACGCTCATTCTGGATTACCCCACTACTTTGTTGTGCGGTCTTCATGACAACATTGTCCTCACCTTGGCCAGTCCCGTAAACAACCGATCGACTTCCTCTCGAGTATTGTAGAGCGCGAACGAGGCGCGCACAGTACCCGAAATTTCGAACCGGCTCATCAGGGGCTGGGTACAATGATGCCCGGTACGTAATGCTATACCCTGTTGATCCAGCAACATCCCAACATCCGCAGAGGGCAAACCGTTCAGCACAAAACTAAAGGCGCCTGACACCTGGCTAGCGCAGCCGTAACGAGTGAGACCATCAAAGTCGTCACCCCGTTCAATGGCGTACTGCAGAATGTCATTTTCGTGAGCCGCAATCGCATCACGATCCAGTCCATTCAGAAAATCTACGGCCGCACCAAGGCCCACGGCGCCTGCAATGTCCGGCGTGCCAGCTTCGAAACGATAGGGGATCTGCTGAAACGTCGAGCCATCGAATGACACCTCGTCGATCATCTCACCACCACCCTGCCAGGGTGGCATTTCAGCCAGCAGTTCCTCACGCCCCCACAGCGCGCCAATTCCCGTGGGCCCATACATCTTATGACCCGAAAACGCATAGAAGTCACAGCCGAGTTCACGCACATCAACCACCTGGTGTGCTGTCGCCTGTGCCCCATCAAACAGCACCAGGGCTCCTGCTTCATGTGCCAGCTTGGCGATCTCCCGCACCGGGTTCACCGTTCCCAGCGCATTCGAGACATGTCCAACAGCGACCATTCGTGCCGGTCCCTTTAAGAGACGCCGGAGTTCCTCAAGGTCTATTTCACCGGCATCCGTGATCCGGATCGGCACGACCTCGGCGCCACAACGCGCCGCCACCAACTGCCAGGGCACGATATTGGAATGATGTTCCAGTGTAGATACCAGAATCTGGTCACCTTCCTGCAAGACCCTGCCTCCCCAGGCATAGGCAACGAGATTGATGGCCTCGGTGGTTCCCCGCGTCCAGACCAATTGTTTTTCATTCTCGCTGCCAACAAATGCAGCCACCTTCTTGCGTGCACCTTCAAACGCGGAAGTCGCCCGATCTGCGAGAGTGTGTGCGGCACGATGCACGTTTGCATTGTCGTGTCGGTAGTAATCCGAAATTGCATCGATGACCGCATCAGGCTTCTGCGTGGTCGCTGCGCTGTCCAGGTAGGTGAGCGGGTGCCCATTGATCTCCGTCGCCAGTATCGGGAACTGATCCCTCAGCGCTGAGATATCCAACGTCGATGCCACTGCATTCATGAGCCGCCCCGATCGAACCAGCTCTGCAGCTTCGTTCTCAGGAATGCCGCCAGCGCCGGTTCAGGTGCGCGATCCAACAGCTCGTTGATAAACGCAAAATTGAGCAGCCGAAAAGCGGCCTCGGTCCCGAGCCCCCGGGACCTCAGATAGTGCAGGGATTCGCCGGACAGCTGGGAGACCGTCGCGCCATGCGCGCAGGACACGTCATCATTGTAGATCTCAAGCTCCGGCTTGGTGTTGACCTGCGCACTATCACTCGTGAGTAGATTCTTGTTGTCCAGCGTCGCCTGGGTTTTTCTCGCTCCGCGATGAATATGTATCCGCCCGTTGAAGACTGCTCTCGCCTTATCCGCAATAATACCGCGAAATGTGGACTGACTATCACACTGTGGTGCGCTGTGTTCAGCACAGACGTGATAGTCGATTCGCTGTGAGGCTCTCAGCAGGTAGGCCCCCGACAGCAAGCTTGTTGCACCGGCACCAGCATGATCAATCGTAACATCAACCCGTTTCAACGGCCCGCCTGTGCCCAGATGGAATCCTCCAAACGACGCATGAGAACCAAGCCGAGCGTGAGCCCCCCCGATGTGAATACCTGTTTCCTTCTCGAGGTGTAACCGGCAGTGGTAGAGATGACTGTTGTTCGCCAGATCCAACTCACTGACACTGTTGGTAAATGCTTCCCCTGCACCACAGAAGTGTTCAATCAGCGTCGCCTGGCTGCCTTCCTCCATCAACACGAGCAGCCGATGATTCAGCGACCTGGTCCCGGTCGACTGCCAGACGATTCTGACGGGCTGCGAGACCGCCCCGCGGAACCGAAGTAGGATTCCATCATCAAGTCTGCTGCCATTCAGTTGCGCAAAGTGATGGGTGGGCGGCACCACCGTTCCAATTCGAGAACGAATCATTCCTGCCTCAGCCTCGTTGGCATCCGATAGATGCACAAGGCTCACGCCAGACGGTACTGGATCCGAGAGATCCTGAAGATATGTTCCATCAACAAAGACCAGGTCCGTCGAGTTCAGATCTTCGATCAGATATTCGTTCGGATCGCCGGAACCATCAACGCCCGATGAAGTATCAAAGGAATCCGCGGTCAACGCCCGCAGGCTTGTGTTCTGCCATGCCTCTGTCTTCCGATCAGGCCATGGCACACCGACAAGCGCCGAACGTGACGCTGTTTGAAAGTCACGCAGCCACGCCGGGCTTTCTACCGGCGCAACAGCCAGCTGCTCGAAGTCCATCACGCGACCTCGTCTTCCAGCCAACGGTACCCTTTTTCTTCCAATTCCAGTGCCAGTGACTTGTCGCCAGACCGGACAATGCGTCCGCCGACCAGCACGTGAACATAGTCAGGCTCAATAAAGTTGAGCAGACGCTGATAATGCGTAATCACCACGAACGAACGATCTGGCGCGCGCAGACCGTTGACGCCGTCAGCCACCACCTGAAGTGCATCAATATCGAGGCCGGAATCCGTCTCATCGAGGATGGCGACCTTCGGCTGCAACAGCATCATCTGCATCAGTTCATTGCGCTTCTTCTCACCACCCGAGAACCCTTCGTTCACGCCCCTGCGCAGGAAAGCCTGGTCCAGGTTCACCGCATCACAGAGCGCACGCGCCTGTTTCAGAAACTCACTTGCGTTGGGTGGCTCCTCACCTCGGTGGTTCGCCCGGGCTTCAACTGCCGCCTTCAGAAACTCGAGGTTTGTGACACCTGGCACTTCCACTGGATATTGAAATGCGAGGAACAACCCCTCACGGCTTCGAATCTCAGGTTCCAGCGCCAACAGATCCTGGCCATCCATCTGGACCGAACCTTCCGTCTCGGTATAACCGGGTCGCCCCGCGAGCACATGTCCCAGCGTGCTCTTGCCGGATCCATTGACCCCCATGATGGCATGCACCTCACCGTCACCAACTTCAAGGCTGAGCCCCTTCAGTATCTCGGTATCGTCAACCGACGCATGCAGATTCCTTATGCTCAGCATCAGCCGACCGCTCCTTCGAGACTTACTTCGAGCAATTTCCCTGCCTCCACTGCAAACTCCATGGGAAGCTCCCTGAAGACTTCTTTACAGAACCCGTTCACAATCATGGCAACCGCCTTTTCTGCATCCAACCCACGTTGCTGACAGAGGAACAACTGATCCTCACTGACCCGTGACGTTGTCGCCTCATGTTCAATGATGGCCTTAGGATTCTTGCCTTCAATGTAGGGGAACGTATGCGCACCACACTGATCACCAATCAGAAGCGAATCGCACTGGGTATAGTTACGAGCGTTTTCAGCGCCTGGATTCATGCGCACGAGACCTCGATAGGTATTTGAGCCGTGGCCTGCAGAAATACCTTTGGAGACAATCGTCGATCGAGTATTGCGACCGATATGGATCATCTTGGTCCCGGTATCCGCCTGCTGATGATTATTGGATAACGCGACGGAATAGAACTCACCGACACTGTTGTCACCCTTCAGAACGCAACTTGGATACTTCATCGTGATCGCTGAACCGGTTTCCACCTGCGTCCATGAGATACGCGCGTTGGTATGCGCAACTCCCCGTTTGGTGACGAAGTTGTAGATGCCGCCGCGGCCTTCCTGATCACCGGGATACCAGTTCTGAACCGTCGAATACTTGATACGCGCGTCATCCTGTGCGACCAGTTCAACAACCGCCGCATGCAACTGGTTTTCGTCACGCATCGGTGCAGTACAGCCTTCAAGGTAGCTCACCTCACTGCCCTCGTCCGCCACGATCAGGGTTCGTTCGAACTGTCCCGTCTTGGCCTCGTTTATTCGGAAGTAGGTGGACAGTTCCATGGGGCAGCGGACGCCTTTGGGGATATAGACAAAGGAGCCATCCGAAAACACGGCACAATTCAGAGCGGAATAATAGTTGTCGGAAACCGGGACGACGCTACCAAGGTGCTTTCGGACCAGATCAGGGTGAGTCTTCACCGCCTCGCTGATGGGGCAGAAAATGACACCTGCTTCCTTCAGTTTCTCCCGGAACGTCGTTGCGACGGATACCGAATCGAACACCGCATCAACAGCAACCCCGGCCAACATTTCCTGCTCATGCAGCGGGATTCCGAGCTTTTCGTAGGTTGCCAGCAATTCCGGGTCCACCTCTTCAAGACTCTTCGGTTTGTCCTCAAGACTCTTCGGTGCTGAATAGTAGGAGATCGCGCCAAAATCGATCTCAGGGTAGGTCACGTGCGCCCAGTCGGGCTCGGTCATGGTGAGCCACTGACGGTAGGCGTTCAGCCGCCATTCGAGCAGCCAATCCGGTTCGTCCTTCCTCTTCGAGATGAACCTGATCACCTCTTCGTTCAGTCCAGGCGGCAGTGTTTCGGACTCGATATCGGTGACAAAACCGGCTTCGTAGTCCTGTTTGATCAGCTCGTCAATCTGCTCAGACATCATGGGATCTCCCGGCGCTCATTCGCCCACAGACCTCGGCTGGTTTGCCAGCCACGTCTGCCACTC
>CENZ01035971.1_pt1 | contig 13981 bp, 15 predicted proteins | sample 361341 | NCBI WGS metagenome assembly CENZ01 (sample SAMEA2619782, study PRJEB7988) | marine metagenome | biome: marine biome (ENVO:00000447); feature: deep chlorophyll maximum layer (ENVO:xxxxxxxx); material: "saline water (ENVO:00002010), including plankton (ENVO:xxxxxxxx)" | depth 50 m
ACTGCAAAAGAAATGGATAGGCTGAAATCTTCAGGGCGCTGGGCAGACGCTGGAGTGGCTGCTTCAATCCCAACTTCTGTATCAGTTCCTGCCCAGGTTTCACTCTCGCTTATTGGGTCTGCTTTTGTCTCGTCTGCTAGATACCCGTGTTCGGTTTTCGCCTGATCATTTTGTGTTTCTATTGCTTGATTTAGAGGTTTACTGCCATCAGCCACAGCGAATCCCATTCCCTCGGTAAGAGCATCCGCTCCGGGATCTTTAAATTTCCCTTCTGCAAGGGTCTGCGACGCACTGATAGAGGGTTCGCTGCCCTTGGATTTTTCGCTGCATGGATCCTGCCTCTCAGGCACTTCACTCTCGTGCAGCTCGGTGTCGGGTTCGGTTAAGGGGGCTGGGTTGGCTTTCGAAGCAGTGCTTATCAATTCCTGTTGGCCGCTGCTGGCCTGGTCATCCTGCAGGGCACTGCGGGTAAGAAACACAGCTGGATCGAAGAAGTCTTCGGGATCGTTGCCAATAAAGACAGATTCATCCGCCTCGTCAGAATCGACATCCACGAAATGTTCTCTAGCCTGAAACACATAGAGGCAGGCACCACAGCGCACTTTCCCTGCAGCCATTTCCAACATTTGAGGGCTGGTGTTGAAAGTGGAGTTGCAGCTGGGGCATTGAGTGATTTGAAATGCCATGGTCGCGGGAAGAAATCCGATTGCCAGGTTGATTTACAGCAGGCCTCTGGGCCTGGACTCTGCTTGCTAACGGGTGTCCCAAGATTCTAGGTGATTAAGGCGTTGATATCACGCTTTACGGGTACCGTGGAGTAATACCCAGCCTTCCCTGATCTCCGGCCGGCTCATTGCGAACCAGCGCCCATAGCTTTCGCTGAGCGGCCCTGCCTGTTCAGTGAGTATGCCGGATAGCACGATGCTGCCACCGGGTTTCACCAGGGCGGCGAAGTGATCGGCGAGTTCGTGCAGTGGCTCTGCGAGAATATTGGCAAGGAGTATATCGGAATGCAGCTTAGGTAGCGTCTTGGGCAGATGCGCGGTAATGGTTTGCTGAGGAATATTGTTGCGATGGCTGTTGTCGATAGTTGCGGCAATTGCCTGCGGATCGTTATCCACGGCATATACCTGCCCGGCGCCGAGCAGTGCCGCGCCGATAGCCAACACGCCGGAACCACTGCCGTAATCAATGACTTCTTTACTCTGAAGCTGGGCCTGCTCCAGCCAGCCCAGGCACATCGCGGTTGTGGCATGAGTGCCGGTGCCAAATGCCATGCCAGGATCCAGCATTATGTTCACCGCCTCGGGATCGGGCGGTGGTTGCCAACTTGGGCATATCCAGAGGCGTTCGCCAAACTGTCTGGGCTGAAAATCCTTCATCCAGGCGCGTTCCCATGCCTGATCTTCCAGCGCGGTGACCTGTAAGGACTCTCGATTCAACACCTGGGGATGAAACTGCAGCGTGGCGACAAGCGATCCCAGGTCATTCTCTATGGGGAACAGTCCCAGCAAAGCCGACGTGTCCCACAAAGGTGTGGCACCTGGCTTTTTTTGAAAAACAGCTTGATCTTCTGCGTCCATGAGCGTTACCGAACTGGCGCCCGCTTCAAGCAATAGCTCTTCTAGCTCCGCGCTGTGTTCAGCGCGAAGTTTTAACAGGATTTGTTGCCACATGGGATCAGAAATTCTGTTGGGATTTGGGCTGGGGGAATCAGGATTCCAGCTTGTTTTCCAGGTAGTGGATATTAACGCCACCCCTCTGGAACTCGCGATCCCGTACCAGGTCTCGGTGCAGGGGGATGTTGCTTCGAATGCCGTCAATCAAGAGTTCGTCCAGCGCAATCTGCATCCGCACCAGTGCCTGCTCCCTGGTGCTGGCATGGCTGATCAACTTCGCTACAAGTGAATCGTAGAAGGGTGGTACGGCATAACCTGAATAGAGGTGTGAATCCACTCTCACTCCCGGGCCTCCGGGTGCGTGAAACAGTTTCACCTTGCCGGGGCTGGGCAGAAAAGTGGCGGGATCCTCAGCGTTGATACGGCACTCGAAGGAATGACCGGTAATGGAAATATCTTCCTGGCTGACGCTCAGCGGTTCGCCACTGGCCACGCACAGCTGCTCCTTGACGATGTCGATCCCTGTCACCATTTCTGTCACCGGGTGTTCGACCTGGACCCGGGTATTCATCTCAATGAAGTAGAAACGTTCGTCTTCATAAAGAAACTCCAGGGTGCCGGCGCCGCGATACTTCATGTTTTTGCAGGCCTGGATACAGGTGTTGGTGATGTCTGTTCTGACATCATCCGGAATGCCCGGTGCTGGCGCTTCCTCGATGACCTTCTGGTGACGCCGCTGTAGCGAGCAGTCACGGTCTCCAAGACAGATCGCATTGCCCTGCCCATCACCGATAACCTGAATTTCCACATGGCGCGGATTCTCAAGGAACTTTTCCAGATAGACGGTGCCGTCGCCGAAAAATGACTTGGCTTCCGTCTGGGTAACGTGAATCGCCTTTAACAGCGCGGCTTCATTGTGAACGACGCGCATACCGCGTCCGCCACCGCCGGCAGCTGCCTTGATAATCACGGGGTAGCCAATTTTTTTTGCCAGAGACAGGGTGCGCTCGTTGTTGCTGTCCAGCGGACCATTGGAGCCGGGTACCGTTGGAACGCCCGCTTCACGCATGACGTCAATGGCTGAGACTTTATCTCCCATCATGCGAATGGTTTCAGCCGTGGGGCCAATAAATACGAATCCGCTGTTCTCTACCTGCTCGGCGAAATCGGCGTTCTCTGAGAGGAAGCCATAGCCAGGATGCACAGCATCGGCATCGGTTAGCTCCATCGCGGCGATGATCGAGGGGACGTTGAGATAACTTTCGGCAGCGGCGGGCGGGCCAATACAAACTGATTCGTCTGACAGGCGCACATGCATCAAGTCCTTGTCAGCGGTTGAATGAACGGCAACGGTCTTGATGCCCAGCTCTTTACAAGCGCGAAGTACACGCAGCGCAATTTCACCGCGGTTCGCTATCAGTACCTTTTCCAGCATGGGGTTTAGCTCTGTATTGTGAGTGACGTTCTACTGTTAAACGTTTTACCGCCGCGCAGTGCAAAACGGTGACGACTAAGTCGAAATAGCGTGACTAGACGATAGTGATCAATGGTTGATCGAATTCAACGGGCTCGCCATCGCTCACCAGGATTGCTTCTACGACGCCAGCTTTGTCGGCTTCAATCTGGTTCATCATCTTCATGGCTTCCACGATACAGACCACGTCACCGGCCTTCACATGGGTTCCAACTTCTACGAAGGCAGGTGATGAGGGTGATGGCGATCGGTAGAAAGTGCCTACCATGGGTGAACTGACCACGTGTCCAGAATTGGCGGCAACTGCTGGTTTGTCTTCAGCTGGGGCTGGCGCAGCTGCCGCGGCCGGGGCTGCGAGCGCTGGCATTATTGCAGGCGCCGCGCCGGAATATCGGCTGATGCGGACCGCTTCCTCGCCTTCCTTGATTTCAATCTCTGCAATGTCAGAGGCTTCCAACAACTCAATGAGTTTTTTAACTTTGCGAATATCCATTAAACGTTTCCAACTAGTTCAATCTAAGCCTGCAGCCGACTGCAAGCTGCCTGCAATGCCAATTCATAGCCCTGAGCACCCAGTCCTACAATGCTGCCGATAGCAACATCGGCAAAATAAGACTTGTGCCTGAAAGGCTCGCGCTTGTGTAAATTTGACAGATGTACCTCGATAGAAGGTATTTCTGCCGCCAGCATCGCATCCCTGAGGGCAATGCTGGTGTGGGTGAAACCACCGAAGTTCACAATCATGAAGGCGGTGCCATCAATACGCGCCTGGTGAATGCGATCAATCAGTGCCGCTTCCGAATTGCTTTGCAGGGCGTCGAATTCATGACCGGCGCTGCTGCACTGCTCGGACAGACGCGCATTGATATCCTCCAGCGAATCAGAGCCATAGATATGAGGCTCTCGCTGTCCAAGAAGATTCAAATTCGGGCCGTGAAGGGCCAGGATTTTTGCCATTGCGGGTTCCCTGCGGAAACGGTTCTCTTAATTGTTGTGATATATCGGCAAGTTATCCGCCGATTGCAAATTTTGGCGGCATTTTCTCAGAAATTAAGTGGCATTTCACCCACTTTCGCTGGCGGGAAACAGGTTTTTTGAGGCCCGGAAGGGATGCCCTAGGGCAGTAGCGGGAATTGCGCCGTTTGCGGAGGATAGCAGAAGCCCCAATCGGCACAGCCTTGATATTCAATGACCAGGGTCGCATCGGGGCCGGGCACGGTGCTGAGCTCTATGTCCACGGATACGGGCTCATAGTAGGCCACGATGTCGCCAAAAAACTGGTCGGTTTTGTTGAGGCCATCGGGGAGAGTGAAGTTTACCGACAGGGCTTCGCTGTCCTTGGTATTCTGCTGAGCGAAGGCAAACGCATGCTGGTAAAGATAATGTCCGGGTGCTGGCTCCCAGGTCACGCGATAGCGACCGGGACTGATGGTGCTGACGAAATAGGGAAACGCGCGCGCCAGGGGGAGAGGTTCGGGTTGCTGGGACAGGGTTTCGGCCAGGGATAATCCGCTGCGCGGTTCCAGTTGCGCTGTCAGGGAACTACTGCCAAGGCCAGCAAACAAAGTGGTCAGGGCGAGTGTGAAAAGGCGAAGTGTTGATCTCATTCTTAGCAAGACCCGTTAGCGTGGGGTTTAGTTACCCAGCCATGATTGCAATTGTACTGGCCTAAGCCTGGTATCTGTCGAATACAAGACAGGCGTTGGTGCCGCCAAAGCCGAAGCTATTGGACATTACGCGATAAAGCTGAATGTCGTCGCGACGCTCGATGGCGATGGGGAGTCCGGCCGCAGCCTCATCCAGGTTTTCGATATTGGCTGAGGCAGCGATGAAGTTGTTTTGCATCATCAACAAAGAATAAATCGCTTCCTGAGAGCCGGCCGCGCCCAGCGAGTGACCGCTGAGTGATTTAGTGGAGTTAATTATCGGCACTTCGTCGGGGAACACCTCGCGAATGGCATTCAGCTCTGACACATCTCCTGCCGGTGTGCTGGTGCCATGAGTATTGATGTAATCAACCTTGCCCTCGAGACCGCTGGTTGCCATGCGCATGGCGCGTGCGCCGCCTTCACCTGAAGGCGCAACCATGTCGTGGCCGTCGGATGTCGCTGCGTAGCCTGTGAGTTCGGCATAGATTGTGGCGCCCCGCGCCAGCGCATGCTCGAGTTCTTCAACTACAACCACGCCGCCGCCGCCAGCAATGACGAAGCCATCGCGGTCTGCATCGAAAGCCCTGGAGGCTTTGTCTGGCGTTTCGTTATATTTGGTTGAGAGTGCGCCCATGGCATCGAACATGTGGGACATGGTCCAATGTTCCGATTCGCCGCCGCCAGCAAACACCATGTCCTGTTTATTCATCTGGATCAGTTCGGCCGCATGGCCAATGCAGTGGGCACTGGTGGCGCAGGCCGAAGAAATTGAGTAATTCACGCCTTTAATCTTGAATGGTGTCGCCAGGCAGGCTGACACTGAGCTGCTCATGGTGCGAGGAATACGATAGGGGCCGACGCGGCGCATGCCTTTTTCGCGCAGGATATCGGTGGATTCCAGCTGGTCTTCCGGTGAGCCGCCACCGGAGCCCACTACCAGGCCGATGCGTTCGCTGGAAATCTCTTCCAGGCTGAGGCCGGCGTCTTTAATCGCCTCGTCCATCGACAGGTAGGTGTAGGCCGAAGCCTTTCCCATGAAGCGGTAGAGTTTGCGGTCAATCAGTTCCGCAGTATCTAGCTGGACGCTGCCGCTGATATGGCTCCGCATACCGATGTCAACATATGACTGGTTGAAGCGGATACCGCTCTGTCCTTTTTTTAACGAGGTGAGTACCTCGTCAGCGTTGTTGCCAAGGCAGGATACGATACCCATTCCGGTGATGACTGCGCGTCTCATGATTGAATCCGCTTTTAATTTCTAGAATTTGTGTTCGGGAGTGAACAGGCCTACTTTGAGCGCCTTGGTTCTGTAAATGACTTCACCGTCTACCGCCACCGTGCCATCGGCAATACCCATCACCAACTTGCGATCGATAACGCGGCTAATATCGAGCTCATAAACCACTTTCTTGGCGTGGGGCAAAATTTCTCCGGTAAATTTTACTTCACCAGAGCCTAGTGCTCGACCCTTACCGGGAAAGCCGCTCCAGCCCAGGAAAAAGCCTACCAGTTGCCAAAGGGCATCTAGCCCCAGACATCCTGGCATCACCGGGTCGCCGGGGAAGTGACAGGCGAAAAACCACAGGTCGGGTTTAATGTCGAGTTCTGCAACCACCTTACCGCGCCCGAATTCACCGCCGTCTGCGGTGATCTCGGTGATGCGGTTCAGCATCAGCATATTATCAATGGGAAGCTTGGCGTTACCTAGACCGAACAGTCGGCCGTAGCCGCACTCGACCAGTTCGTCCAGTTCATACGAGCTCTTGGGTGTGAAAAAATCGTTCCTTGCTACCATGTCATCCTGTTAGTTTACTAAGGCCTTACCACAAGGGCTGGGAGTGTATAACGCTGCGGGTAAATAATCGATATTAAATTCTTTGTCACGCGATCAGCGGAGGCCCACAGCTTGCGAAATCCGGGGCTTTCAGTCTTCAGATGGCAACGACATTTCTAGAGATTTTTTGATACCATAGCCGCCAATTTTTACTGGTTGGTTTTATGATTCATCCTATTATCCTGGCTGGCGGTGTTGGAACGCGTCTGTGGCCACTTTCGCGAGCGGCGATGCCCAAGCAATTTATCAATTTGCATGGGCAAAAATCCCTGTTCCAGACCACGTTAGAGCGAATCGAAAACCTGCCTGAATTGGGGGCTACCCGGGTGCTCGGCAACAGCGATCATCGATTCATGATTGCCGAGCAATTGCGGCAGCAGGGATTCGTTGATAGCGAAATTTACCTTGAGCCGGTTGCGCGTAACACGGCCCCCGCCGCGACGGTCGCAGCACTTGCCGCCTTCGCGCAAGATCCGCAAGCAGTAATTTTGGTGTTGCCAGCAGATCATCTGATTGAAGATGTGGCGGAATTTGAGCAGTCTATCCAGTCTGCAATTAAGCTCGCTCGGCAGGGTCTTTTAGTCACTTTCGGCATAGTGCCAGGTAGCCCAGAAACAGGTTACGGCTATGTAAAGAAAGGAGAGGCGCTAGCGGAAGATGCTTTCAGAGTAAGCAAGTTTGTAGAAAAGCCAGACCTGGAAACTGCGCAGATCTACCTGGAGAGTGGTGACTATTTCTGGAATAGCGGTATGTTCCTGTTTCCCGTCAAAGAACTGCTTGATGAGCTGGCGCTTCATGCGGCTGACATCCTCAACAGCTGCCGGGCGGCAGTTGCAGGAATCTCAACAGACCTTGATTTCCAGCGCATTCCGGAACAGGAGTTCGCGGCTTGTCGCTCTGAATCAATCGACTATGCACTGATGGAGAAAACTGATCGTGCCGCCATAGTGCCGCTGGCAGCGGGTTGGAGCGATCTGGGGTCTTGGCAGTCTTTGTGGGAAGTCAGTGAGAAAGATGATGCTGGTAACGCGGTGGCCGGGCAAGCGGAGTTATTTGATACCAGCAACAGCTATATCTATGCTGGCTCTCGTACTGTCGCGAGTATCGGTCTCGACAATATTGCCATCATTGAGACCGATGACGCGGTGCTGGTGGCTGAAAAATCACGTCTGCAAGCCATCAAGCAGTTGGTTGAACGCCTGCAGGAGAAGGGGTCTGTGCTAGCAAGCAGCGCAACGCTGGTGCATCGACCCTGGGGCAGCTATCAATCCCTGGTCCAGGGGCCTGGTTTCCAGGTGAAACATATCACTGTCAAACCCGGTGGCGCTTTATCGCTGCAGCGCCACTCCCGCCGCACAGAACACTGGACTGTCATCAAGGGAGCTGGATTAATACACTGCGATGGCAAGGACTTTACCTTGAGAGCTAACGAGTCCACCTATATTCCGCTTGGTGCCAAACACAGATTGAGCAACCCCGGGACAGAGCCTGTTGAGCTCATTGAGGTACAGCTCGGCGATTATCTCGGCGAAGATGATATCGAACGCTTTGATGACAACTATGGTCGTAGCATTCACGATTAGCACGCGCCAAGTACAAAATTTCAACTCTAAACCCAGGACTTAAAACGCAGCTATGGCATCAATTAATAAATGTTTATTTCCCGCCGCTGGTTACGGCACTCGATTTCTTCCTGCGACCAAGGCAATGCCAAAAGAGATGCTGCCTATCGTAACCAAGCCTTTGATCCAGTACGGCGTCGAAGAGGCCATGGAAGCAGGCATTACCGACATGGCGATCGTCACTGGACGCGGCAAGCGATCGTTGGAGGACCATTTCGATATTTCCTATGAGTTGGAGCACCAGATTGCCGGCTCAGACAAGGAAACGCTGCTGGCAGAAACCCGCGCGATCATGGAATCCTGCTCCTTCTCCTACACCCGCCAGGTTGAGATGAAAGGCCTTGGACATGCTATTTCGGTGGGCGGAAAACTTATCGGTCGCGAACCCTTTGCCGTGATTCTAGCTGACGATTACTGTGTCACAGAAGGTCCAGGTGTGCTTGCGCAAATGGTCGTCCTGTATGAGCGTTTCGGTTGCAGCGTGGTGGCAATTGAGGAAGTGCCAAAAGATGAGACCTATCGATACGGTGTGATCGAGGGCGTGGAGGAAGAGCCCGGTATCATCCGCATATCCAATATGGTGGAGAAGCCTGCGCCAGAGGATGCGCCCAGCAACCTGGCTGTGATTGGGCGTTACGTGCTCACACCTGAAATTTTCGATATTCTGGATAAAACGCCACCGGGCAAGAATAACGAAATCCAGATTACTGACGCACTGTTGACCCAGGCGCAAAGAGGCAACGTGATTGGCTACAAGTTCAAGGGTAAACGCTTCGACTGCGGCAGCGTCGAAGGGTTTATCGATGCCACCAATTACACTTTCCAAAAAACACAAAGCGAGAAGCAATAAAGATATGTCTGAGGAAATTTCCTGTTTTAAGGCCTATGACATCCGGGGACAGGTTCCGAGTCAACTTAACGAAGACATTGCCTATCGCATTGGGCGAGCTTATGTGGAACTGCTCTCCCCAAAGCGCGTGGTTGTCGGATATGACATTAGGCTGACCAGCGAATCTATTTGCGCGGCGTTGAGTAAAGGACTGATGGAAGGCGGAGCGGATGTGATTAGCATCGGCCAGTGTGGCACTGAGGAAGTCTATTTTGCCACCTCACACCTGGGCCTAGATGGTGGTATCGCGGTAACCGCCAGTCACAACCCCAAGGATTACAATGGCATGAAGCTGGTGCGCGAAGACAGCAAGCCCATCAGCGCCGACACTGGATTATTTGATATCAAGCGCCTGGCTGAAAAAAACCACTTTACCGCACCGGGTCAAACGGGACAGATGAAGCAGGTGGATACCAAACCAGCCTATATTCAGCATCTTTTGGAATACATTGATATTGAAGCGCTGAAGCCATTGACTATCGTGTGCAATGCGGGCAACGGCGGCGCTGGACCGATCATAGATCTTCTGGAGCAGCATTTGCCCGGTCGCTTCATAAAAGTGCAGCATGAACCGGACGGCAATTTCCCTAACGGCGTTCCTAATCCCCTGCTCGAGGAAAACCGCCAGCCCACAATCGACTCCATTAACGCCCACGTGGCTGACATTGGTATCGCCTGGGATGGCGATTTCGATCGCTGCTTCTTCTTTGATGAGACAGGGCGTTTCATCGAGGGCTACTACATTGTGGGATTACTCGCACAGACGTTTCTTGCCAGGGAGTCGGGCGCCAAGATTGTGCACGACCCAAGACTAATCTGGAACACCCTGGAAGTGGCGAAGCAATTTGGGGGCGAGCCGGTTCTTTGCAAATCAGGCCATGCCTTCATCAAAGAGAAGATGCGCGCCGAGGACGCAGCCTATGGCGGAGAAATGAGCGCGCATCATTACTTTCGGGATTTCTTTTACTGTGACAGCGGCATGGTCCCCTGGCTGCTAGTCTTCGAGCTCATGTCTAAAGCGGGCAAGCCACTGTCTCAGTTAGTGGATGAGCGCATGAGGGCGTTTCCTGCCAGTGGAGAAATAAACAATACCGTGGCGGATGCCCCCGCACTGCTCGAAGAACTGGAAGCACACTATGGGCCAGATGCCCTCAATGTCGATCACACCGACGGTCTCTCGGTGGATTTTGCGCAGTGGCGCTTCAACGTCAGGATGTCCAATACTGAGCCCCTGGTCAGGCTGAACGTTGAGTCTCGCGGCGATACCGAATTGATGCAGGAAAAGACGCAGGAACTACTGGCAATCATCAAGGACTGAAGCATGTCATGGGATGATGCCGCTGCACCGCAGCGCCTGTTTGTCTATGGCAGTCTCGCACCGGGGAAGTGAATGCCCAGGTGCTGGAACCATTGGCGGGCGAATGGCAGGAAGCCAGTGTACGCGGGACCTTACACCCTCAGGGTTGGGGGCAGACTCACGGGTTTCCTGCGCTGCGGCTTGATGTAGGCGCGGCAGCGGTGGCGGGATTAGTCTTTCAATCAGCTGACTTGCCTGCAAACTTGGTACGGCTCGACGAGTTTGAAGGCAGTGCCTACCAGCGAGTTGAAACCGACGCACTGCTGACAGACGGGACGCTCTGCAATGCCTACATCTAAGTCTTAAATGAGTAAGTTGGAGCAATTTGAGATCAGGCGCCAGGTTTTGGCCTGTTTTTATAGAGTTGAGAATAATAAACAATGAAAGAACTTAGCTGGGACGAATTTGAGCAGGTGGAACTTAGGGTCGGTACCGTGACCGCGGTAGAGGAGTTTCCTGAAGCAAGGCGGCCGGCATGGAAGCTCTGGATCGATTTCGGAGAGGATATCGGCAAGCGTAAGTCCAGTGCCCAAATTACCGACCTCTATGACGCGGACAGCCTGCTTGGCAGGCAGGTAGTTGCCGTCGTTAATTTTCCTCGCAAGCAAATAGGGCCATTTATGTCGGAATGCCTGGTGACCGGTTTTTACCAGCCCGATGGAGCGATAGTGCTTGCTGTTCCGGAACGTCCAGTGCAAAACGGAGCGAAACTTGGATAGCGCTTAAGGCAAGGGGTTTTAGAGGAAGCAGAAAATTAGCAAAAAGAAAGCTGAGAGGAAGTGAAAATGGTGCTCGAAGTCGCAGTGCTACATATTGTCCCAGGGCAGGCGCAGGACTTCGAGCTGGCCTTTCGTGAGGCCCAGCAAATCATCGCGGCCATGCCAGGCTATGAGTCCCACGAACTCAAAAAGTGCGTAGAGAAGACTGATCAGTACCTGCTGCATCATTTCTATGATCCCTTTCCCGAGGTCTTGCACTACTCGTCGGTCACGCTGGACTGACCGCCCGCGATGAGCGAAGACGCTGATCAAGGGGTTGCTCTGGATAGTGCTAAAGTTAGTACTCAAGGCTGCGCTCAAATTAGCCCCCTAGCGCCGCAAGACTTTGCCCCTGAGATCCATCGCTTTTTTCAGCGCGCTTATGCAGTCGAGGCCAGGCTGATCAATGTCCGGGATTTTCCGCCGCTGGCACGCAGTTGTAGTGCAATACAAGAGGCTAAATCCCAGGTTTTTGGTGCATGCACCGAAGCAGGTCTGCGCGGCGTCATCGAACTCGAGCATCAGTCCGGTGTGGTATTGATCGCCAGCCTGGTGGTAGATATAGATTATTCTCGCCAGGGTCTCGCACGCTTGTTGTTGCAGCACGTGATCTCAATTCATGCCAAAGATTCGCTGTGGGTGGAGACCGCAACCGCCAATCGGCCAGCCATGGCACTTTATGCCAGTCTGGGATTTGAGGTGCGCGGGGAGTTTGCCAAGGCTGATGGGTTGCGGATGAGCCGATTGGAAAGGAAACGAAACTGAGCCGCGAGGCGCCACAGGATCACGCGTTCATTCCCCGCTTGACGCATTATCCTTAGCTTAGCTCGAGGGACTTATCATCGACAAGTTGGGTGCGCTGCTATTCTGATTAATCCGGAAAGTTAGTCAGAGTTTTCTTTCATGTTTGCTCTTGTTTGTTCCAACTCTTGATCTGCTTTATTAGGCCACGGCTCGATGCGTCAAGATTCTGCTGTTGGGCTGGGTCTGTAAGGGCTCCCTGCATGGATTTTGCCAGGGTCTTGCCCAGTTCTACGCCCCACTGGTCGAAGGCATTGATATCCCAAATGATACTCTGCACATAGACCTCATGTTCGAATAGCGCCAGGAGACTGCCCAGGGCAAAGGGTGACAATTCATTGAGCAGCCAGGTATTGCTGGGGCGGTTGCCCGTAGATTCGCGGTGAGGCTCCTCGGGGTTTTTCTTGCCCTCCATCAGCGCGAGACTCTGGGCGAGGCAATTCGACAGCAATAAGTCATGCTGCTCAGCGCCAATGCTCGCGTTGCTGTTGGCGATAGCGATGAAGTCTACAGGCACCACCGTGGTGCCCTGGTGCAGAAGCTGAAAATAGGAATGCTGGCCGTTGGTGCCGGGCGTACCCCAAATCACGGCGCCGGTGTTGGTCGGTGTGGGCTCTCCTGCCTTGGTGACACACTTCCCCAGACTCTCCATGGACAGTTGCTGCAAATAGTCAGGCAGCTGGTCGAGGGATTGGGAATAGGGTACGACCGCGAAACTGCGGGTATTGAAGAATTCGCTATACCAGATGTCGAGCATGGCCTTGATTACGGGCATGTTGGCATTAAGTGGGGCTTCGGCAAAGTGGCGGTCCATGCTGTGGGCGCCGGCCAGCAGCTCATTGAACTTCTCAGCGCCAATCGCCAGTGCTATCGGCAGGCCGATGGCAGACCACAGGGAGTAGCGCCCACCCACCCAATCCCACATCGGGAAAACATTGTCGGCGTCGATGCCGAACTTCACTGCGGCGCTGACATTGCTGGAGACCGCGACAAAGTGTTTGTTTAGATCAGATGCCGCGCAGTCTGCCTCCAGCAGCCAGGCTCGTGCCAAGTTGGCATTGGCGAGCGTCTCCGCGGTGGTGAAGGATTTGGAGGCGATGATGAATAAGGTGGTCGCTGGATTTAGGCCACGGAGGGTTAACTCCATGTGTACCGGGTCAACGTTGGAAACGAAATGAACTTTCTGTGAAGCGACATGCAGGTGAGTGAGAGCCTCGCTCACCATGGCGGGCCCCAGATCCGAGCCGCCAATGCCAATGTTCACAATATCGGTGATTGCCTCGCCGGTATGCCCAGTCCAGGTGCCAGAGTGAATGGCGCCGACCACCATGTCGAGCTTGAACAGAACCTCGGCTACCTCTGCATTGGTCTGAAAATCCGGGGGAATCCTGAGGGCGATATGATGGGCGGGACGATTTTCAGTCTCATTGATCATTGCGCCTGAAAACATGGCTGCGGTGGCCTGACCTAGTCCTCTTTCTTCAGCCAGCTGCACGAGCAGGCTCAATACCTCTGCGTCGATCAGGTTCTTGGAATAGTCAAACAGCAGCTCTCCGTGGTTGAGGGAAAACTGTTCAAAACGATCGGCCCCGTCAAACAGGGCGGAAAGGGAGAATTCGGGGGTCTGGAACTGTGCGCTCTTTTCCTGCAGGGCTTGCCAGGTGGGGCTGGCGGTAAGACTGGGCATATTGCTGATTTTCCCGAGGGTTAGATGTGAACGGTGCTGTTGCCCGAGCATAGCAAACAGCAGCGGCGTCCTGCTATGGGGTAGGGAATTGGGAAACTTTTGCTATAATCCGAGATCTTGTACCCATGCGGGTTTTTATGTAAGATGCGCGTCCTCGAATACGCCGCTATAGCTCAGCCGTAGCTATAAGGTGTAGCAGCTGACCACAAGTCAGCGAACACAGGCACGATACCAGCCTCCTTAAAATTGGTTCACTATGCCGCTATAGCTCAGCCGTGGTAGAGCAGCTGA
>CENZ01203890.1_pt1 | contig 13971 bp, 10 predicted proteins | sample 361341 | NCBI WGS metagenome assembly CENZ01 (sample SAMEA2619782, study PRJEB7988) | marine metagenome | biome: marine biome (ENVO:00000447); feature: deep chlorophyll maximum layer (ENVO:xxxxxxxx); material: "saline water (ENVO:00002010), including plankton (ENVO:xxxxxxxx)" | depth 50 m
ATGGCCGACAAGAGGGAATGAATGAATGGAAGGAAAAATATGCTGTACAAACGAACGCTCGAACTCTAGATGATGCAATGGTAGATTCCGATATCTTCATGGGATTGTCTGGTCCGGGCGTACTTAGTTCAGAGGCTGTCAAAACAATGGCGGACAACCCTCTGGTACTAGCAATGTCAAATCCAATTCCAGAAATTATGCCTGAACTAGCCCGAGAGGCAAGACCGGACGCTATTTTAGCGACGGGTCGCTCTGATTACCCTAATCAGGTAAATAATGTTCTTTGTTTCCCCTTCATTTTTCGAGGTGCTTTGGATTGTGGCGCTACAACCATCAATGATGAGATGAAGCAAGCCTGTGTTAGGGCTATTGCAGAATTGGCTACTAAGGAACCCACTGAAGAAGTAACGAAGGCTTATGCGGGACAAACTTTAAAATTTGGCAGGGATTACTTGATTCCCAAACCGTTCGATCCAAGACTAATTGAAGAAGTACCAGTGGCGGTGGTAAAAGCTGCAATGGAGAGTGGAGTAGCGACTAGACCAATTGAGGATATGGGTTCGTATCGCCGGAAGCTACACGCCTATGTGAGTAGCAGTAGAATATTCATGCAGCCTGTTATCGAACATGCATTGACTTTACCGGATGCGAAACTTGTGTTTGCCGAAGGCGAAAATCAGGATGTTCTGCTAGCTTTACAATCTGTTGTGGATGAAGGTGTTGCGAGACCTTTTATTATCGGTAGACCTAATGTTATCGAGCGAAAATTAGATGAGCTTGGTTTGAGAATTTCAATAGGTAGCGATATCGAAGTTATTGATCCTCTAACGTGCGAAAATCACGAAGAATACTATCGTTATTACCATGACAAAGTAGGGAGAAATGGTGTTTCTCTGGAGGCCGCTCAAAACTCTTTGCTTAGCAATAATACTGTACTAGCAGGCGTAATGACTGCGCTTGGAGAGGTTGATGGCGTTATTTGCGGTAAGGTTGGACGTTTTGACCACCATCTACGGGATATTACAACTGTCCTCTCTAATCAGCAAAGGCCGATGGTTTCCTCGGTGTGTGCAGTTCTGCTGCAGGACGGACCTTTATTTATAGCTGATCCTTTCGTCAACATCGACCCTAGCGAGGATCAGTTAGTAGTGCTGACACAACATTGTCTTGAGTTCATTCGAAAGTTCGGTATCGAGCCAAAGGTGGCTCTTTTGTCACATTCTAACTTCGGTACTTATGATGACGAAGGTGCCCACAAGATGAAGATTGCTGCTGAAAGACTGCGCGAGTGTAATCCTGATCTACAGATTGATGGTGAAATGCATGCAATATCAGCCTTCAATGAACAGTTGAGATCATCGATTTTTAAAAATAATCGCTTAACCGGCCGTGCTAATCTGTTAATTATGCCAAATATGGACGCAGCGAGTATAGCACTCGGGTTATCTCGGTCCATAAGTAACGCTATTATGATTGGCCCATATTTAAATGGTTTAGATAATGCAGCGCATATTTTAATACCTTCTGTTTCCGCACGGGGAATATTTAATATGGCTGCACTAACTGTGGAAGATGCGATTAGACAACGCGCAACCACTGTGCCCTTGGATGATCACGTTAAGTGAAATGATCTGAGATCGAATTCTTATGGATGTACATTGAGCGGTATGTCACCAACGCGTCACGCCATCAAGATTATATCTGTCAACATGAACATTGCTTGATTATGAGTAGTAATAGTTTAATTTAACGATGACTGTAAGCTAGGTGTCAGATTAAGGTCCTTTCTTACTAGGAAGTCTAATATTTCTAGCATTCTTGATGTTCCGACTTTATCACTTATCTTTATGACATATCTGCCATTGACAAGAAGAGCGGGCACACTAGCTATTTTCAAACGTCTGGCAAGTTGATCTGCAGATGTCACCCTGCTTTTAACAAAATTTGAATCGACAGCTTGCTCATAACCAATTATAGATTCTTCTCTAGTCCATTTCATTAAGCGTGCTGGTGAACTTATGTTTAATTTCTTTTCATGCACTGCATAAAAAAAATGTTCATGTTTATCCTCTAACGCATCTAATCTCTCCAATGCATAATAATGTTGAGCCATTCGTCTCCAGGTCTCATTTCCTGAAAGGGGCGATCTGCGGAACCTTATAATGTTCTCATTCTCTTTTGCCCACACATTGATTAGTGGATCAAAACGATAACAGACGATGCAAGCGTAAGAAAAAAACTCCACTACCTCTATTTTATTTCCTCGGGTCTGATAAGGCTTATCAAGTTCGATATAATGTATGTTGGGTATGAATTTACCTGCAGGAATATCTTTGGCTATTATTATCAACAGGTAAACAAAGAGGATGACTAGGCCAGTCGCTAGCCCTCCAACAAAAATTTTCTGTTGCTTTAAGAATTTCGCTTCTCTCTTCATTGCTCTTTCAATTTATCTAATTTAAAACCTAACAGCAATCATAAGAAGCATTAATTATTACCTCAATTTAACTACTTTCTGCCTTACAGGTTCTCCTTCCGAATTGTGGATGGATAGGCTTACCTCTAGGGCAAGCCAATCAAAGTGTATAATGCCAAAGTTCGCACCATAATAACTATCTCCGATACGGAACGGACCAGGTTCCTCTTTACGAACAGCTACTAGTCCGGTTAATGGTTTATTGAGGGATGACGATGTTATCTCCCAGAGAGGGTTTATTGTTGCATCTTTACGCTGATAGATTGCCGCTGAGTGCCTATCTCCTGATACTATAAATATGTTTTCTGCCTCGCTCTTATTCAGCAGCTTAAAAAGGCGCTCTCTTTCATTAGGTAGTGTTCGCCAAGCCTCCCATCCATGGCCATCTGCAATTACTTGTATGGAGGATACAATCAGACGGATCTGGGCCGACTCCTTCAATACTTTCTGAAGCCAGGACCATTGTGCGTGTCCGAGCATAGTTTTATATACTGAATGATCCTGTTGATACTTTTCGTTAGCATTACCCTTTGCACGTAACAGCGATGATCGAAAAAATCGCGTGTCTAGAAAGATTAGTTGTACTCTACTGTTTTTAGGTCCTATCGTTTTTGCAAAGTAAATTCCATCTCTAGTTCTGCGTACATCATCTTCCGGAATCCATATATATTCGAAAAGTTTCTCAGAATTCTTTTTGAGGGGCCAATCACCACCCGCGTCATTCAGGCCGTAGTCGTGATCATCCCAAATACTCATGATGGGTGTTCGCTCTCGTAACTTGCTGAACTCGGGGGATCTACCCAGCTTCCAGTAAGCCTCTCGAAGAGATTTCAGATTAGGATCATACTCCTCGCTGTCGGGATAAACATTGTCGCCCAGCAAAAGAACGAGGTCTGGGTTTGCCTCCCTGATAATCCGAAAAATCTTATCTTCATTGCGTTGATCAAAACAAGATCCAAAAGCAATCGTGACAAGTTTTTTATCGTCAACAATAGAGGCGGAATGGAGTGGTTTTGCTGGTGAGAAATAATTGGCGAGTAGCGTGTTGGTCTGAAATAAAAGCATTAGGTAAAGAAGAGCCTGCTTCATTCGTTTGCCCCACAGTAAATTCGCTTGCTAACTGATCTGGGTCTAATGACCACGCTGCACTGAAGTAATTGAAGCTCTATGAATTTAATAATGGCCTGCCATAGTTTCATTTTGACCCGCTTCACTCTCGAAAGGTGTTAGAAAGGAAAAGTTTTGGTTTAACCTTTCCTTAGAAAGCTACCTCGCGACGCATTACGCGGTCGTAAAAGTCACTATCTAATTTTTGATAATTACCCGTCGAAGGATCTCTAACAAGTAACTCTTCTTTTACCTCTTCAAGGTGGAAAGATTGCTCTCTTAATTCATTTTTTTGTAACTTATGCGTTGTTGTCGTCGGTAATTCTTGAAGGATGCGAATGAATAATGGCCTTGCATATCCGGGCAGGTTTTCGTTCATATAAATTGACAGGCTGCTGAGATCTATTTGCTCACTGCCTGCGCTATTTTTAAAAACAATAGCAGCCATTCCTGCTCGACCATCGGTACCTGGAATTTCTATACCATACACATTTGTGTAAAGTATCTCGCTATATTTATTGATGATTTCACCTACTTCATTGGTTGAAACATTCTCGCTCTTCCAGCGGAAAGTATCGCCTATGCGGTCTACAAACTGATAATGAATTTGTCCGTAGGCGAAGCCTACATCCACGGTTTTCATGAGATCACCTGTGTTGAAGTATTTATCTCCAATTACAAAACAATCCTCAAGAATTTTTTTATCAGTATCTGCTTTTTCCGTATAACCATCAAATTTTGATTTTTCGGTAACCTCAATTAACAATAATCCTGTTTCGCCCTGCTCTACTTCGATACAACAACCATCTTGGTTTCTAACGATAGCTTCTTTCGCGACATCATAAGCGACAATTTTCATTGGAGAAATACCAAGACCCACTGTACATTCTTTATTAAAAACATTTGCGAAACCGCCATTCCCCTCGCTAGCCGCATAAAACTCTCCGATTCGCTCTATGTTGAAACGCTCCTTAAATTCTAACCAGATATCTGGCCGCAGGCCGTTACCCACTATGCTGCGAATGGGGTTTTCTCCATCATTTTTTTGAGGCGCTTGGGAAACTAGATAGCGAATAAACTCTCCGATATATATGAAGCTAGTGCAATGGAACTTTCGTATTTCATCCCAGAATACTGTTATAGATAATCGTCTTCGAATAACACTTCCAGCTCCAGCATTAAATGCTGCCGCTAACCCAAGTATTAGCCCTGTACCATGGTAAAGGGGTAAACAATTATATATTCGATCTTTATGACTTAACCTTAATAAAGCTTTATGTGAGAGCTCTGCTCCGGTAAATATTCTCCTGTTGGGCACTACCGCTGCTTTCGGTAGGCCTGTTGTTCCAGAAGTAAATATATAGAAGGCCACATGACCTAACGTGACTTTATTAATCTCAGGGGGGGTTGTTCCGTCCATAGACGGGTCCCCAGAGTTGAGTTCCGTTGCCCATTCAGGAATTTCAGATTCTTCATTATCAGATACGCACAAGTAATCAAGTCTATCTTTCAACTTAAGGTGGGCTAGCACTTCTTCAAGCGCATCAGATAATTCCGTGCCGAATATACACTTTTTCGAATTCACAAGATTAATGCAATGAATTAATGGTTGCTTGGTTAGATTGGTATTAATTAAGCCAGCAATGGCACCAAGTTTGCAGATTGCGACTACGTTTACGACGAATTCAATCCGATTCTGCATGAAAAGGCTAACACAATCTCCTGAACTTATACCCAAGCTTTTTAAATAGTTAGCCACACGGTTTGATTGTTCATTTAATTCTTTCCAAGAAAGGATTTTGTCCTCAAATAAAATAGCTGAATCGTGGGGATATGAATGAGCATTACGTTCCACTAGAAGAGAGAAAGACATTATCTCATCATCGGAGCGTTGTTTCGCGGTCGCTTTGTTTAAGATAACTTTTAAGTCGCCAATGATATCGTTAAGTGAACCCATCGTTTCCCCGTGTTATTTGATCTATTCTTTATGATTCGATAATACGTCCGCATAGGTTTTGTAACAAGCGACAAAATATAGGACATAATAAAATGGCTAAGAAATTTGTTTTAACCTCTATTAATCATGGGATCGGAGAAATTATCTTGAACCGGCCAGAAAAGCGTAATGCTCTTACTGGTCCTTTTGTTAATGATTTGCACTCTGCACTTCAGACTTTGATAGCTGATAGCTCTTGTGTAGTAATTATTCTCCGCGGAGCGGGAGGGGCTTTTTCTGCAGGACTCGATACTGAGGCCTTCAATAAGAAGCCATCACCTCCCTGGCGCCAGACCTTCCAGGAAGACTGGGCTAATCTCCACAATAAGTTCTTCCTCTGTCCAAAACCAATTATTGGGGTACTTGAGCGATACGCTATAGCAGGTGGGGCAGCGTTAGCCTTTGCATGCGACTTTCTTGTTGTAGGAGAAAGTTCATATCTGCATGTTTCTGAGGTGAATATGGGGCTAATGGCACCAATAAATACAGCTTGGTTAGGGATAAGATACTCCCACGCATTAGGCCTTAAATTGGCCTTACAAGGAGAGCCTATTTATGGATGTGAATTACTGCAATTGGGTATTGCAACTCGATGTTGTGAGGACTCGGAAGTATTGAGTGAAGCACTAAAGCTTGGTAATCGATTGGTTAAAAACAATACCGAGACGCTTCAAGGTTTGAAATTGGGTTTGAGAAAAGCAAAAAGGCTTGACAATTTTCACCAATTATTGAGGGAGCTACGCAGTAGATAGAAATTGTTAATTGTATTGTACTGGGATAAAAAAACTATCCTGGTAGATCAGAGAATTTGAGTTTGTGGATTTACAAATTTGAGTAGCTATTTGACTGGACGCCGCTGTTTTTCAGGGGTTTTTTGGTAAAGAAAAAGGGTCAGATGTCGAGAAAATCATATCATTAAAACTATTTTCAACTTTTTTTGGTGGGTAAATTAGGTTTTTACTCCATACTTATGCACATTTAACGGGGTCAGTTCGCGACTCTATTCCTCCACTCTTATATAATTTTGGCTACGTTTTTTTATTATCGTAAGTTATTGAAAAATATGGAAATTAAACAAGTTGTACAAAAAGTGATCAATCGGTGAAAAGGCTAATTTCTGGGGCTTCAGACACTATTTCTGTTAGTTATCACCAGAGTTATCCACAGAAATTGTGGAAAAGATCTGAGATAAGGTAAGTTAGTGATTACTATGAGACCTGTTATAGGGTGGCGGGGAAGTATTTTTGCAGTTTGCTCGGGGTAGTGCACGAATTTCTTGCTCTTTGATAAAGTGTAGAACGATGAAAATGGTTCTAAAATTTTAGGTCGGGCGACGACAATGAGGGAATTTTTAATAAGAGCGAAGGGTTTGCCAGTTGATCCAAAAAAATTTTTGTCTTCAATTGGCTCCATGGGGCACGCAGAGTATCTTGCTGATGTAATAAAGCAAACTCTATTGATCTCGAAGGGTCACCGATCTGATACTAAACTTACGCTAGTTCTGGAAAAGTCTGCTGACTATTCTCGAGCTATAGAGATCGATGGATCTAATCTTGGTAGTCTCTCCGGATGGCGAGAACCAGAAATCTTGGAGTTTTTAGCCGAGGCTTTGGCTTTCGGAAGGGGGTTAAAGAAGGATGAAGTGGCTTCTTTTATCGATGGAGTCAATTTAAGGGCTGCTAGCTTTGAAAAGCTTGTTCGTGGTCATCGTGGAGCGCTAGCGATGCTAGAACCGGGCGGAAGCGACATTCGTTTAGAGCCACGATTAGAAAACCTGCTATTTATTATGACTGATCATATTCCCATGGAACGCAATACGCGGAAATTTTTGAGGAGGCTAGGTGCTAAGCTTCTATCTTTAGGACCAGTTACTTTGCATACATCACAGTGCATTACCTTGATCCATAACGAAATTGATCGGCGATTTAATTAATTGAGTGTTGGATAGTATTCTATTGTTTGACTTCACTGATTCAGGAATAATCAACGGCTATTTTCTGAGGTAAATTTAATGGCAAATATTTCGTCACAGAGCAAAGTAGAGTCTATTGCAATCCTTGGGGGATCCGGGGATTTAGGTGGAGGGCTTGCGAGGCGTTGGTCACGCGCGGGTTACCAGGTTCTAATTGGATCTCGAACCGAGCATAAAGGCAAAGCCGCGGCTGAAAGTTTGCTTGAGGAATTTCCAGACTTAAATGTTTCCGGTCATGAGAACGTGGATGCAGCCTCCAATGCTGATCTGGTAGTGTTGACGGTCCCCTTCGAACATCAGATCAGTACCTTGTCAACTGTAAAATTAGCGCTGAAAGGAAAAATATTAATTGATGTAACGGTACCTCTTGTTCCTCCAAGGGTCGGTACTGTTCAATTGCCTGAAAGCGGATCCGCAGCTCAAGCTGCGCAAGCATTTGTTGGCGAGGAGGTTCAGGTTGTATCTGCTTTTCAAAACGTTGGTGCTCAGCATCTGAAAGAGGATCATCATTTTGCTTGTGATGTTCTTGTAACTGGCGACAAGAGATCTGCTAGAGAGGTTGTTATTCGTTTGATAGAGGATCTAGGATTAAAGGGTTGGCACGCAGGTCCGTTGGCAAATTCGGTTGCGACAGAAGCCCTTACCTCTGTACTTATTACCATCAATCGACATCATAAAATTAATGGTTCTGGTATTACCATTACTGGTAAGCCCTCCATAGACTGATGAACCTTAGATTCTTTGGTATCAGTGGTATCCCAATGGTACAACCTGGCGATGACCTCGTGGGTCTTATGGATGAAGGTCTTATTCGTATGGATGAAACTTTTGAAAATCAAGATGTCATTGTAATTGCACAGAAAATTGTATCCAAAGCAGAGAACCGTTATGTCGACTTGACTAAAGTGTCCCCTGGAGATGAGGCTAAGCAGATTGCTGTGGAAGTAGATAAAGACCCTAGGAAAGTGCAAGTAATTTTGGATGAATCTAAAGAGGTGATTCGCGCTTGTCCCGGTGTGCTTGTTGTCGAGCACCGTCTTGGCTTTGTTCACGCGAATGCGGGTATAGATCAGTCAAATATCACTAACGAAACTGGAGATGATGAAGACTTGTGTTTATTACTGCCTTTGGATGCTGATGCCAGTGCGAGGAGGATTCGTCATGATATCCGCGACCGTTTTGGTATCGAGGTAGGAGTAATTATAAACGATAGTATGGGAAGAGCCTGGCGAATGGGTACGCTAGGGTTGGCAATTGGTGTGGCCGGATTCACGGCTCTCGAAGATTATGTTGGTAAAACAGATCTCTTTGGTAAAGAGTTAGCGGTAACTCGGGTGGCGGCTGCAGATGAGATGGCTGCTGGTGCCTCATTGGTTATGGGTCAGACTATTGAGAAAATCCCTGCAGTTCTTGTACGAGGCTATGGTCCTTCAGATCCTGAGGAACAGGCACAGCGAGGCGTCGTGCCTTTAATACGACCAAAACATATGGATCTTTTTCGTTAGTTCATTTATGGAAAAGAATCTTGATAATGTTGAATATCTCGCTTTATCTGGTGGTGTTGGAGGAGCCAAGTTGGTACTTGGCTTATCGCAAATACTTGCACCTGAAAAACTAATAGTAGTAGCGAATACGGCTGATGACTTTAAGCACATCGGACTCAATATCTCCCCTGATCTCGATACAATTATGTATACGCTCGCAAATCTGAATAACTCCGAGTTAGGTTGGGGTCAAACTAAAGAAACATGGCAGTTTCTAGACGCCTTAGGTCGGTTGGATCAGGAAACTTGGTTTAAAATTGGGGATAGAGATCTTGCAACCCATATCGTGAGAACAACGAAGTTGGATAATGGCGAAACGCTAAGTCAAGTAACGAAAGAGCTTTGCTTTAGCTTGGGAGTGAAACATCAATTAATACCAATGACGAATGATAAGGTGGCCACAGTTGTGCATACCAAATCTGGTCAAAGTATACCGTTCCAACAATACTTCGTGCGTGATCGCTGCGTCCCAAAGGTCAGAGGCTTCGAATTCCAGGGTATAGCAACGGCAGCTCCCAGTCCTAGCTTTTTGAAAAGTTTAGAGTCCCCAAAACTGAGATTGATTATCATCTGTCCATCAAACCCATACGTTAGTATCGATCCAATCCTCAGGATGCGTGGTGTGTTAGACCTCATTGCTGAACGGCGAATCCCAGTAGTCGCTATCTCGCCAATTATTAGTGGACAGGCATTAAAGGGACCCGCAGCCAAAATGATGGAGGAACTCGGGGAATTGGCCTCTGCAATTGGTATTGCTAAGCATTATCGAACTCTTTACCGAGATATGTTGACTGGCTTCATAATTGATGAGAAAGATCGTAGATTGGAGGCAGATTTTACTGAGATGGGACTTCGAGCTATCGCGACTAACACAGTCATGGTAACGTTACAGGATCGGATTAATCTTGCACAAGAAGTATTGCGCTTTGGAAGCCGCATAACCATATGACTACTACGGCAGTACTCCCGGTCAAACAGCTTTCGGATGCTAAACAAAGGCTTCGCGGCCTTCTTTCCAATGAAGAACGAAATCTGCTAACGCGATCTATGGTAGAGGATGTATTAGTCGCTTTAGAGGTATCGCCATTTATTGATGAAATCTTGATGGTAACAAGTGATGTTGGGTTAGGAGATTTAGCTTGTGCTTACGGGGCAACGGTAATGCAGGATCGCGGCATGTCAGGTTTAATAGCTTCAGTAACTGCGGCGGCGCATCATCTTGGTAGCTCATGCAACGACATTCTGGTCTATATTCCGGGAGATATCCCATTGTTGGCTCCCGAGGATCTAGAGATAGTTCTGGATGGCTTCGGTTCAACTAATTCTGAAGAGGTAACTTTAGTCCCGGCAGATGATTTTGGAGGCACAAATTGCATCGTATGCTCCCCTCCCAATTGCTTAGAGTTTTGTTTTGGCAAGAATAGCTTTCGGCGACATTTGGAGATAGCCAAATGTCTTAGGATAGCTCCGGCAGTTTTAAAATTAACACGAATTGGTCTAGATATTGATACTCCTTCGGATTTAATAAGACTTTCTCAGGTGCTTTGTCATAGTTACCAGGATAAAGTCACTTTTAGATACTTACTTGGTAGCGGTATCTTGGAGAAGGCCTGTCCTGAGTTGTTGGGAATTGATAGAAAATGATAGATAAGGAAAGCATGTTAAATATTGACAGGTTAAGCCCATTGCCCTCCGATGACGAAGTATTGCATATAGCGGCTATGGAAAATGAGGTGTCTGTTCTACAAACTGCATTAAATCAGAGAGTCCAAGAAAGACCAACGACTATCTCTTTCTCGAAAAAGGTCTTCATTCCGTTGACCCATCTTTGTAGAGATGTCTGCCACTATTGCACTTTTGCTCAAGTGCCCCGTAAAGTAAAGGCTCCCTATCTCAAACCGGAGGAGGTCTTGAGGATTGCCAATAGCGGTGCTCAGGCAGGTTGTAAGGAAGCTTTGTTTACTCTTGGTGACAGGCCAGAATTCCGTTACCAAACAGCAAGAAAGGGTTTGAAAGAGCTGCATCAGGAATCTACCTTGTCTTACCTGAGAGATATGGCAGATCTGGTATTCAAGGAGACAGGATTATTCCCACATTTAAATCCTGGATTAATGTCCACTGGGGACCTTAGAGAGCTTCGTAAAGTTTCCTTATCCATGGGTATTATGTTGGAAAGTTCTTCTGAGCGATTGCTGGAGAAGGGTATGCCTCATTACGGATCCCCTGATAAGGTCCCTGCTAAAAGACTGGAAACAATTCGTCTTGCGGGTGAGGAGCATGTGCCTTTTACCACCGGTATTCTTATCGGTATTGGTGAAACTCGTCAAGAACGAGTCGAGTCGTTACTCGCAATACGAGGTGTGGATAAGGGTCAAGTACAAGAGATCATTATTCAGAATTTTCGAGCGAAGCCCGGAACTTTAATGGCCGATGCTCCAGAACCAAACATCAAAGAGTTATTATGGACGATAGCGATTGCACGTATTATTTTCGGTCCTCGGATGAATATTCAGGCCCCTCCGAATCTTAGCCCAGATGTTTTAAGACAAATTGTGGATGCAGGTATTAATGATTGGGGTGGTGTCTCCCCGGTTACCCCAGACTTTGTGAATCCTGAGGCCCCATGGCCCCATCTTTCGGATCTCGCTCGAGAGACTGAGGAATCCGGGAAGGTTTTGGTTGAGCGACTGGCGTTATATCCAGATTATGTCCTTAACAAAAAAGATTGGGTTGATCCACGGTTGCAGCCGGCACTTTTGAAAGCAGTTGACGGTGAGGGATTTGCAAGGACCGATACTTGGGTGGCGGGTTGTTCGCTGGCGCCTTCAGAGAGGGAGATTAATAGAGTAGTAGAACTACCTAGGGGAAAGATGAACCTGGAAATAGAGAATATTATTAATCAAGCTCAATCAGGTGAAGAGTTAACCGAAGATCAGATAGTAAGAATGCTTAAATCTCGCGGAAATGAAATCACGCACATCTGTCAAGCAGCAGATCGGCTCAGACAAAAAGTCGTCGGTGATGAAGTTACTTACTGCGTTAATCGTAATATTAATTACACGAATATTTGTTACTTTAGGTGCCAATTCTGTGCATTTTCTAAAGGGAAAATGAGTGAAAATCTTCGAGGTAGGCCCTACGATTTGTCTATTGAGGAGATCATGAGAAGAACGTCGGAGGCGTGGCGGCGAGGAGCAACCGAAGTATGCTTGCAAGGCGGTATCCACCCAGAATATACGGGACAGAGGTATATTGATATTTGTCATGCAATCAAGCAAGTCAATCCTGAAATACATATCCACGCTTTTTCTCCCCTAGAGGTTTGGCATGGCGCTTATACTTTGGGTGTAGACGTTGAGACATTTCTGAAGAAGCTTAAGGAAGCCGGTCTAGGCACCCTACCGGGAACGGCAGCCGAAATTCTAGACGATGAAGTTCGCGCTGTTCTGTGCCCTGATAAGATTACTACTGACCAATGGCTACGAGTTATGGAGGAAGCTCATGCGCAAGGAATACAGACCACTGCCACTATAATGTGTGGTCACGTTGAGAGATATGAGCATATTGCGAGGCATTTATTGCGTATCCGTCGTTTACAGGCTAGAACAATGGGGTTCTCCGAATTTGTAATTTTACCATTTGTTCATATGGAGGCTCCGATCTACCTCAAAGGATCATCTCGCAAAGGCCTCACGCTAAGGGAAACTATTTTAATCCATGCAATCTCTCGTTTAACGCTTAACCCATATTTTAAAAATATCCAAGCATCCTGGACAAAGCTTGGCCATGATTTATTACGAACGTGCCTCCGGGCAGGGGTGAATGATTTGGGAGGAACCTTAATGAATGAGACAATCACTAGAGCTGCTGGAGCAAGCCATGGAGAGGAAACTACTCCAAAGGAAATGGAGAGAATAATACGTAGTATTGGCCGACAGCCTCGGCAGAGGACTACAAATTATGGTGAGGTAAATCAATTGAATAGGGTTAGGTCATTTGAAGCATCAAGTCTGGAAGAACCCACTTATAGTGTAGTTAACAAATACGAACGGAAAAAAAAGACTGAGAAGAGAAAATTGTATAGGCCAGGGCTTGAAAGAAAAATGACTGGTGCTGATATTGTTTAGCTCATTAATTTTATAAGAGGAATAGTAAATGGTTATGCCGCAAAGAATCGCGCTGACGCTATCCAATTCGGCTGGTGCCCTCGCGACAATCAATGATGCCCTTTGGGCAGAATCAGAAGGTTATGACGATGTTTGGTTTGCTGATACAGGGATGGATTCCTTGACTATGGCCTGCGCAGTCGGTGTTCAAACCAAACGAATGCGCATAGGAACAGCGATTATTCCTGTATTCACGCGAACGCCAGCTGTTTTTGCGGCGACCGCTCATGTATTGGACCAGGTTAGTGATGGTAGATTTATTCTCGGATTAGGTTCGTCTAGTCAAACCATGATGGAAAACTGGAACGGTCAGGTATTCGAGAAGCCACTTACTCGTGTAAAAGAAACTGCTAAGCTCGTTAGAAGTATGTTAGAGGGTAACCGTTCTGATTTTGAGGGCGAAACTGTGCACAGTAAGGGTTATCGCCAGCCGCCTCTCCCCGAAGGGAAGCCACCGATTTATCTGGCGGGCCTTCGAGGCAAGATGCTCGAGATGGCAGCTGAGGTGGGGGATGGCGTTATCCTTAATTTATTTCCACGCTCGTTCTTCCCTACTATGCTTGAACATATCCGTATCGGTGCTGAGCGAGGGGGAAAAAAGCTGGAAGATATTGAAATAGTTTGTCGTCATCAGGTTGTCGTAACCCGTGATTTGGCAGAGGCTCGAAACAGGATGCGAACACAGTTTGCTCCATACTACGCTACTCCAG
>CENZ01004931.1_pt1 | contig 13953 bp, 20 predicted proteins | sample 361341 | NCBI WGS metagenome assembly CENZ01 (sample SAMEA2619782, study PRJEB7988) | marine metagenome | biome: marine biome (ENVO:00000447); feature: deep chlorophyll maximum layer (ENVO:xxxxxxxx); material: "saline water (ENVO:00002010), including plankton (ENVO:xxxxxxxx)" | depth 50 m
CTTTGTTGGCCAGTAGCAAATAAAAATTTAAACAATATAGAAACACCAGAACGTCCTGATAGAACACAGTGGGTTCACGACATAGGATATAAACTATGGAGCACTGATGAGATACGTAACGGGTTTGTATTCAAAAGATTCAAAGAGAAGTTAGGATTATAATGTGTGGCATATACGGCATAACTGCGAGTGATCAAAAATTTATTAATGATTATATGCATCTCTGTAAACACAGAGGGCCAGACGGTGGGCAAAAAATTGAGATTGTAAACAAAGAATCAGGCAACGGTGTTACCTTAGGACATAATCTTTTAAGTATAATGTCAGAACCAAAAAACTCGCGACAACCGTGGAGAACTCCCAAACATAATCACCTAGTGTACAACGGTGAAATATTCAATTATTACGAACTAAAAGAAAAGTATAAAGACTTTACAGATACAACAGGATGTGATACAGAACTACTTGCGTGGGGATTAGATAAATTTGGCTTGTCGTTTATTGATGAGATCGATTCAATGCATGGCTTTGCCTACTACGAAGGCGACAAGGACAGAATTACCATAAGCAGAGATCATGCTGGTATAAAACCGTTATACTATGCTGAGATAGATAGAGGTCTTGTGTTTGGGTCTGAGGTTAAAGGTATGTTGGATATAGTTCCGGGTGCAAGAAAGCTAGATAAACTTGCGGCTAGTTTTCAAAGTAGAACAGGATGTAATCCATTACGCAATTCTATATTCTCAGGTATTAAACAACTACTGCCCGGAGAAACATTAGTATACAGTTTGAAAGATAAAAAATTTATTGATAGTAAAAGAATTTATATAGTTCCTAACAGTAATAATAAATTTAAGCCAAAAGAATTTAGAAAACAAATTAGCGACACTGTAAAACGATGTGCTATTGGACAAAGAAAAATAGGTGTATTCTTAAGTGGAGGATTAGACTCAAGTGTTGTAGCATATGAACTTGGCCAATTGCAAAGCATCAATACATTTACAAATCGTATGCACCCAGAAGTAACAGGACCAGAAGATTATAACAGTGATGCCGATGCGGCAAAAGTATTGGCAACCAGAGAAGGGTATACGCACCACGAAGTTGTTATAACACCTAAGGAATATATGACAGCATGGAATGATTCTATCTATTATATGGAACAAGTAAACTTTAATCCTAGTATGGCTATGTATTGTCATACAAATAAATTTATGTCCGAACAAGAAATAGTAGTCACCATGGCTGGAGATATGGGAGATGAGCTGTTGGGTGGATATCCAAAATATCAAAAAATGTTTTATGACACACTTCCTACAACATGGAGAGAGTTGCTAACTGTATGGTTACAACGACTGAAACGTCCTAAAAAATTTGTAACAGATAATGTAGTAGACGAAGAGCTAGTAGATGCATTGGAAGATTGTTATTCTGATAAGTTATGGAATCCAGCAGATCCAGTTGGCTCATACATGGCATTAGATTGTGTCACACAATGTCCTGCAGAATTTTTTAGTAGAAATGACACATATGGAATGGCATACAGTATGGAAGGACGTTTTCCACTAGCAAGTAAAACATTTATGCAATACTGCTTGGATATTCATACAAAGTACAAACTCAATCAATCAGAAACTAAAAGAATGATTAGATCAGCATACAAAGGAATATTACCAGACGAAATTATAAACAAAACCAAAACGGGATGGACTGTTCCGGTAGGCTTATGGCTTACAAATAAGATGGATAAGGATCTTGAAGAATTCTATACCAAAAGTTTAGGTGATGCTACGTTAAAAACAGTGACAGCAAGTCAAAAGTCTGCTAAAATGCTTATACCAGATTTAATATTAAAATATTGGAAAGAAACATACAAGGTAACAGATGCATCATAGAATAACCGTTTTACGTAACCAATACAACAACTGTCCTAACTTAATATTAAGTTTTCCTCGTTGTGGTCGTACATGGATGAAACATTTTTTTGCACACTATATTGCTAGACAATGGAATGTTGAATTTAGTAAATGGGTCGATAGACCTCGACCCGGAATGCCCGGCATACCTAGAATATTATTTAGACACGACTTTATGAGTATGACTGGACATATCCCATGGGAAGAATATTTTGAAATACAGAATAGCAAAAAATTTTATTTTGAAACTGAAATGCAATTAAAAAGTATTGTGTATCTTATAAGAGATCCGCTTGATGTGTTGTTTAGTTATTGGCCATATTTGCAAAGCATACCATACAAAGAATTTACTTGTCCACAACATACAGATATAATAGATTTTGCAAAAAACAAACAATGGGGACTAGATATTATTATAAACTTTATGAATTTACAATTAGATCATATGGCACTACACCAAGGTCGAAAGTTGTTTATTAAGTACGAAGATTTAAAAAAAGAAGATAGTGCCTGGGAAAAACTTCTTATGTTTGTGTTCAAAGATTGCGATAAAGATTCCTTTACATATGCTAAAGAGCAAACAACATGGGAGAAAATGCAACAAAAAAACAATAGTGATGTACCAAACGAATTAAAATTTTACAGGAAAGGTGGATCAAACTACATCGCTGATTTATCAAAAGATGAACAAGATGTGTTATTAAACTGGCCGGGATTAAAGGATTTAAATAAAAGGATAAATGAAAATTAAAGTTATCACATCATACAAGCCCGGCTGTTGGGAACAGTACGGCAAAAAAGGTATTGAATCTATGGCTGAACAATTTCCTAAAGAAATTGACATAGTTGTATATGCAGAGGAACCTAAACCTGAATGCAAATATGATAGAATACAGTGGATAGATCTAAACACTGCTGAACCAGAATTAGTAAAATTTAAGAACAAGCATAAAAACGATCCTGTTGCAAACGGAGAGTTAGAAGAAATTGAAGGTGGTGTTAGACGTCCGGCAGAACTACAAGTTAAGGGAGGAAATGATAAAAATAAAGGATCATTCCTTTGGGCCGCTGTAAGATTTGCAAACAAAGTATTCTGTGTTGTGAATGCTGTACGTAATTCAGAAGAGTATGATTACGTTGTATGGATTGATGGAGACACCTTTTCATTTAGACCCATACCAATGAGTTTCTTTGAACAATTATTACCACAAGACACAATGTTAACATACTTGGGTCGTGAGAATCCAAAACTAAACGACGGTGGCAAATATCCCGAATGTGGATTTGTAGGATATAATTTAAAACATCCTGAAATGCAAAACTTTATAAACGATTGGGAAAAACTTTATGTTACAGACGAAGTATTTAAATTGTTAGAATGGCATGATTCATATGTGTTTTGGCACTTAACTAAAAAATATAGAAAAGAAAGCCCGTACCAAATTAAAGTAAATGACATAGGATATTGGAAAGGTGTTAAAGGACATCATGTATTTGTAAATAGTGAACTTGGCGAGTACATGGATCATATGAAAGGCAAACGTAAAAAAATTGGAACATCAACAAGAAATGATTTACGTAAAGAACCAACAGTAGATTATTGGAAGAAAGCACCACAGTCATTATAATGAAAATAGAAATTTGGACAGAACACGGGCCACAAAATTCAAAACCTATATTTGATGCGTTTGTAAAAAGTTTAGAAAATGCAGGAGAAACAATAGTTCTCAATAGGTCTAGTAATGCAGATGTGGCAGTTATATGGAGTGTACTATGGCGTGGACGAATGGAACGTTACAAAAGAATATGGGACGAATATAGAGCATTAGGAAAGCCTGTTATTGTATTAGAAGTAGGAGGCTTAAGAAGAAACGAAAGTTTTAAGATAGGTATAAACGGAATTAATAGAAAAGCAGATTTTGCCAATCAAACGTTTGACGATAAACGATGGCCATTATTTAAGCATACATTTAAACCGTGGAACTCAACAGGAGATATTATTGTTATCTGTGGACAACACGATGCATCAGAACAATGGAAAGGTCTTCCTAGAATGTCAACTTGGATTGAGCAACAAATAAAAGAAATTAGACAGTACACAACAAGGCCTATACTTGTACGACCACACCCACGTAATAACATAGATTTTATAGAATCTGATTTTGAAAATGTAAAAGTGAGGAATCCTAAAAGAGATTTTAGAACATATGATGACACAGACTTTAAAGCCACACTAGAAAGAACATGGGCAGTTGTAAATCATTCTAGTAACCCTGCCATGGAAGCAGTAATTCGTGGTGTGCCGGTTTTTGTATCCGAAGATAGTTTGTGCCACGATGTTGGCAATATAGCACTACGTGATATAAACACACCTGCTATGCCAAACAGACACACATGGGCAAACAAACTTGCATACACAGAATGGTTCGAAGATGAGATTGAACAAGGCCTACCATGGACTAGAATTAAAGCAAGACTAGAGGAGAAGTATCTCAAATGAAAACTATAACATTATCTGGAAAACCCGAAATCACACCCATAGAATGGACACCATACACAGGTGAAACTATTATCTTAAACACAATAATACGTAAAGGAGAACGTATACAAGAAACAGGATTCTTCGAAGACAGAGTGAAAGCAGTACCTAAAGGTAATGCATACTGTATAGGTAATGGTCCTTCACGTAAAGGATTCGATCTAAACAAACTAAAAGCAACAGGACAAACATATGGCTGTAATGCATTATACAGAGACTTCATACCTGACTTTATTTTTTCAGTAGATACTAAAGTAACAGTGAAAATGTGTGAGGACAAAGTTTATGAAAAATGTTTTCATTATGCTCCTTCACTAGAAGTTAACAGGAAACAACACAAAGGCATGTTGCATCTTATACCTAACAATCCTCACTGGATTTCAGGCAACGCGGCCTTCTGGACAGCTGGTGTACACGGACACAAAAATATCTATTTGATAGGATTTGACTTTAGAGAATACGGTAAGGACCAATTGAATAACATCTACCAAGACACAGAGAACTACGGTGAGAGACATAGCGATGCAATATTCGAAGGATGGTTGAAACAGTTCCGAGATATGTTAAAGATGAGGCCTTACGTAAATTATACTGTGGTACATGACAATCCACCCGACTATATGAATCATTTTCAGACAGGCACTGACCTAGGTAACAGTAGAGTTATATCGTATGCAGAGTTTGAAAAAGAACTAACACCTAGATAGGTTTAGACCAGCCGCTTTAAATTTTTCTCTCCAAGCAAAAAAGTTTGCATTGTGATTCGAATAAGGATCTTTAACCCAAGTCATTTGATACAAGTGTACCATTTCGTGTGCTAATGTTTCTATAAAGTCTTTCCATTTAGGAAATTTTTGATGCAATTCAATGTAATATTCAACTTCTATGTGAAAAGGTATGATCCTTTGATCAAATTTACCTTTGGGTGTTTTTCTATTATCCCAATTTGCAACGCATCTGCCCCAGTCTTTGTGTAAATTTTTAATTTGTAAAGGAACCATTGGTAATCTACTGTTGAACAATGTCTTGTTTAGATATCTAAACCAACTGTATGCTTGGGCTTCTGTGGGTCTGAAGCCAACAATGTTCTTGTGTCTAGTCAGAGTATTTTCCAACTTAATCTTCAGTTGTTTCTTGACATTTACACTTTTGTTTATTTGCTTCTTTTTCATGGTTGACTCTATTACCAAATATGTTATAATATACTAGTAATTATCTAAAAACTCATGAACAATATGCACACAGATTTACCAAAAACCGTAAACGAAGCACTTAAAATACTAGCATATAATGATTATTTTTGGGCTAATCCGTCAATGATAGGAAATGTAGCCGTAATCAAGCCACACCCCAAAGATCATGAAACAGTAAAATCACTGGCAGAAGCCCAATATGCCTGGACTGAAAAGCAGGCCAAACTGGCACTGGTGATACTCAAAAGATATCTCACGAAGTTCCAATCACATGGCATGGACATCAAAGAACTATTAGACAATCCAAAATATGATGAGGAGTTTAGGGTTATTAACTTTGATAAAAGTATTGAAAAATACACAGACGAAGATGGGGAACTAAAAATAGAAGTAAGATTCCCATACCATAAAAAACTTATACAGTTGATCAGAGCATTAAAGGATCATCGTGGACTGCCCATGAACTATGCACTGTACGATGGAGAAAAAAAGAAATGGACATTTACACATTGTGATGTTACTGCATACTATCTAACATTGATTGCCGCCAGATATGATTTTAAATTTGTTGACGAATCTATACTAAACGATTACGACGAAGTTAAAAAAGAAATTATAGGATTCAAAAAACCATCAGCAAGTGTTGTTGGTGATGAAGTTGTACTACACCATGCACCAGAGTCAATGCAAGAGTATTGGAACAACAATATCACAGGGCTACCAATAATACAACAAGTGGACAGTTTGAAAAACTTTGGCATATCTGCTAGAGGCATGAACGTACCGGCCAACACAACAGTTGCAAGAAAAATAGCAAACAATGACTCGGACAAACTGTGGATTGATAATAAAGACTTCAACAGAGACGAGGTAGTACAAGGACTTATCGAACTGAATGCTTTTCCATTAATGATGCCAGTCAGTGGCGACATCACAACCAGAGAAGAAGTCGAAGATTTTTGGGGTTGGTTAAATGCTTTCAAGAGAGCAGGCATTGACATAATGACTCAGTGTTCTTGGGGATTCGATGCCAAAGAACCTGTGTACCAAAAAGACCTAAAAGATGATTGGACAAGAAGTGAAAGAGTTGCTGTTGTTAGTAACCAAATCACACAAGACATGTTCCAAAATATCTTTGAGCTTAACCAAATGAGCAAACAGTTTAAATTTATAAACAAAGATACCAAAGTAATTTTTGTTAGAAATAGAATACCAAGAGCATTAATAAAGAGTAAAATAAAACCAAAAGCATCTTTGGTAGCACTAGGTGGTGGTTATTACACAGCAGGTACTGATAACCTAAAAAGAATGCTTGAAAATCTTCCAAAAAAGTTGTATTATAATGATCATCAGCCGAGCAGTTATGATTGGCATGATAGAATTATAGTGAAACTTTAAATGAGCAGTTGTAAATTAGTAATCAAAGATGAAGTAAATGTGAAGTTCGAGAACTTGTCTCTCGAATGGCGTAAAAGATTATCCAATAAATTCAAATACGAAATACCATATGCTAGACATCTTCCAGCAGTAAAGTTGGGCAGATGGGACGGTAAGGTTTCGTTCTTTGGATTAGGAGGTACAACATATCTCAACCTAGTTGATCAAATACTACCTATACTGGAAGATGGCGGAGTATATGTAGACATGGAAGATCATAGAGAAAAACACAACTTTGAATTTAAAGCAGTAGACAAAAACTACCTATCACACATAACATGGCCCAAAGGACATCCTGCAGAAGGACAGCCTATTGAATTAAGAGATTATCAAGTAGAAACATTAAACAAATTTATAGAAAACCCGCAGTGCATACAAGAGATAGCCACAGGTGCAGGTAAGACAATTATTACTGCGGCATTGTGTCAACTGGTTGAGCCTTATGGACGTACACTAACAATAGTGCCAAACAAAAGTCTAGTAACACAAACAGAAGAAGACTTCCTTGCTTGTAATTTAGACGTGGGTGTGTATTATGGAGATAGAAAAGAATTAGGAAGATTTAATACCATTGCTACTTGGCAATCATTAAACATACTAGAAAAGAAAAGTAAAGACGAACACTCGGAAGCATTTGCAGAAGCGATAAAAGGAATTAACACAGTAATAATAGATGAAGTACACATGGCCAAAGCAGATGTGCTTAAAAGATTATTAACAGGACCGTTTGCACATTGTGGTATACGTTGGGGACTAACAGGCACAGTGCCCAAAGCAGACTTTGAATTTATGGGACTAAAATGTAGCATAGGTGAAGTGACACACAGAATACAAGCAAGTGAATTGCAAGACAAGGGTGTACTTGCAAACTGTCATGTTAATGTTTTACAGACACAGGACCATCCACAGTTCAAAACCTATGCAGAAGAACTGAAATGGCTAACTACGGATAGTACCAGAATGGGCTGGGTGGCTAAAACAATAAAAGATATTTCAACATCAGGTAACACATTAATTCTAGTAGACAGAATATCTGCGGGAGAAATATTACAAAAAAACTTAAAAGATTCTGTGTTTATATCAGGGTCAACAAAAAATTTAGAAAGGAAAGAACACTACGATGAAGTGTCTACAACACAAAACAAAATCATTATTGCGACTTATGGGGTCGCATCCGTTGGAATTAATATTCCTCGGATATTCAATCTTGTTCTTATTGAACCTGGGAAATCTTTCGTAAGGGTAATACAGAGCATAGGACGAGGCATTCGTAAAGCACAAGACAAGGATAATGTGCAGATATGGGACATTACCAGTTCTTGTAAATTTGCAAAAAGACATCTAACAGCAAGAAAAAAGTTTTACAAAGAGGCAAATTACCCGTATAATATAGAAAAGATAAATTATGAAAATTCTTACACTTGATAACCTAACATACAAACTGGAAAAGATACCGGAGTATGTGGATGAAAATTTAAGATTTGCTGTGTTAGATAATGCAGACCCAAACGAACCAGACTTCTTTTACATACCATTAATATTTTTAGAAAGTTTTAATGCACCAGCGGCTGTGTTGCAGATAGGCAAATGGAAAATGAAGATGCCGTTGGATTGGAAAATGCTTATAGGAGAAGCCGGGCAACAAGAAATGCATGTGTTACCCATAACAAGTTTGAATGACAGAGGCTTTGATGCATTTACATTTAATCCATTATCAAGTGTTAAACCTGACTTTTATCCGATAGATGTTGTAGACATCTATACAGAAGTTAAATGGTACTTCCCTAAAATTAAATCAGGACAGATGTTGGCAGTGCCATTAGAAAACAAAAGAAACCCCATATGTGCTTATTTTGTAAAAGACATATCAAGACAATGTGAACAGGTAGATTATGGCTCAGTCTGGTAGTAAAAGTGTAACAGTAAAAATAGATGCACCAATTATCGTAACAACCGATGGAACACCTGTATGGAGCAATGAACAATGGCCTATGAAATTTTTTGATTGGCTAGGCAAACAAAAAGGTATCCAACTTGCTGGTGCGAGTCACGGCAACGGACAATTAACATTAAGATTTGCTAATCCAAAACAAGCAACAATGTTTAGAATGAAATATGACGAAAAGAAAATTTTTTGAACTTAGAAACGGGCTTAAAGCCGTAGACTACAGAAACAAAGACTATTATGATAGAATAGATGATCATGAAAAGTCTTTATACTCACCTTATATGTTGATGAGATATGCTTCTAGTGTTTCAAGTAAAGATCGTTTTTATGTTGAACATTACGTTGAAATGGTTAACGAATGTGTGAACAAGCACTGCTTTACACTAGGAAAACACAAAAAACTTTTGTGGATCCTTACTGCTATGTGTGGTGCATTACAAAATCAATTCCACCCATGGATTAAACCAATGAAACGTGTGCCTAACAAGTCGTTAAAACAACTGCAACAAATCTATCCAACTTGGAAAGAATCTGATTTAGAAACATTAGATAAAGTTATAACAGACAGAGAACTGGAGGAATTAATAGAAGCACATGGCATCCAATCTAAATAAATGTACCTATTGCGGTAAAACGTTTGCAAAAGAAAGAACTCTGCAAGTGCATTTGTGCGAACCTAAAAGAAGATACCTACAACGAGACGAGAAGTGGGTAGTGAATGCTTTTATGGTGTTCCAAAGATTTTATCAAATACATCAACACAATTCAAAAACTAAAACATATGATGACTTTGTAAAAAGTTCTTACTACAATGCATTTGTTAAGTTTGGCCGGTTCATTATGCATATTAATCCGTTGTATCCAGAGAAATACATCGACTATGTGTTACAATCAAAAATTAAATTAGATCACTGGGCAAGAGATGATCTGTATGAGTCATATCTAATAGAAACATTAAAAGTAGAGCCAATCGAAGCGGCACTACAAAGAAGTATTGCAAACATGATGGATTGGGCAAACGAACAAAATGCACAATGGTCGGACTATTTTAGATTGGTTAATACAAATAGAGCTGTGCAACATATACAACAAGGAAGAATAAGTCCGTGGCTATTGCTAGGTTGCAACGCAGGCAAGAAGATGTTAAAATCGTTTAGTGACGAACAGTTACAAATAACACAAAGATTTATTAATCCAGAGTATTGGGCTAACAAGTTTAAAAGTTTTCCGGCTGATCATATGCTGGTACAAGACACAGCAAAGGAGGCCAGAATTGAGTAAAGTAAAAATTGAGATTGATGAAGAATTAGATTTTGATATTGAAGAAGGAGATATGCTAATACACATTAAACACAACGGAACAATTGGTAAAATTTGTATGCCGGAAATGAATCACAAAGTACAAACAAGCAGAGGATACCAAAAGATGCTAGAATGTTTAGAAGTATTAAAGCCTGGCACAAAACAACAGTTTGACAAACATCATGAATCAAAAAGGAAAGGAACGATGCACTAATGGGAAAACATCTAAAAACTTCTATGGATGAGAAAGTGATAGACTATCTTGCTATAGAACTATACAAAAAAGATCCTAACAATATTGTATTAAACAAATTTATGTCAATGAAAAACGAGGAAGGGTATAGTTTAACAAAAACTATAAACAAGTTTAAGGACACAGGAAAACATCCGGAGCACTATAATACAGATGGTACATGGAAATATCCTAGTGGCAAAATAACTTTTGAGGAGTTTAAACTTTAATGTATTATCTAAGAAAATTTTTTACTGTAAAAAATTTACTTGGTATTGCAAGTATTAGTGGATTTATATATCTACTTGCACTACTTTTAAATTTTTTACAAGGGACAATATAATGCCTGATGTAGACATAGACTTTTTTGACAGAGACGGAGTATTGAAGTTATTCAAGCATACTCCTGCAACAATGATCAAAGGTGACAAAACAGAAAAACACAAGAGCGGCGTATACTTCCATGCTGTACCAGAACATCCAGTTACAGGACATAGCTCATTGGATTATAAAAAAGCAGAAGAGAGAGGATACTTTAAGATCGATTGTCTTAATGTTAACATCTACAAAGAAGTAAAATCAGAACAGGAACTTGTGGAACTGATGATACAAGAGCCAGACTGGGATATGCTAAAAGATGCAACAGTAGTTGACCAACTGTTCCATTTGAACGGGCACTTTAATATTGTAAACAAACTTGAACCTAAAACAATAGAACAACTTGCGGCTGTACTAGCAATCATACGTCCTGCTAAAAGAGGACTAATGTACAAGGACTGGATAGACATTATGAAAGATGTATGGGTAAAACCTACAGACGGATCATACTTCTTTAAGAAATCACATGCTGTGGCATATGCACAGGCAATTGTGGTACAGATGAATTTGATCGCTAAGGCTAAATATAGTTTTGATGCACAATCAAAAGAAAAAGAAGACTTCCCGAAAAAAACGTAAACAAAAATCTACCGCTTCTAAAAAGGATCCATATGGTTATCAGCCAGATAGTCCGTTAACACAACACTATCTTACAACAGGTGCTATACTTCCTGAAAAGAAAGAAGATTAGACCGGACGTCTTACTAACTGAATAGTTCTTCTTTTTACCCGTTTCTTTGAAATTTCAGACAGTCTTACTGTTGGTCCATGCACAATCTCAACGTCTTTACTATTCAATGTTATTAGTGTGGATCTAAAGTATCTAAAATCTCCTTTTAAGAAGATGTTGATTGGTAATTTTCTATTCGACTCAGTCCACCAAATGTCACCGCATTTTAAGAATTTCATCTTGTCTGCTGGTAACATCAAACGTCCATAGTCGTAAAAGCTGATTACATTGGCATCCTCGTTTTGCACTATGCCTACAAATTCTAAATCGCCCTTTCTGATCAGACTTAAAAAAGGAAATTTGTCTTTTAATGTATTAAAAATTTCATTCATTCTATATCTATAAATACTGTTAAATATGTATTATGCAAACAGTACAAAGGTATTTAATAAATCAAGTGGTAATTGCGTATCAAAGTGGTTATCATGGAAGGAACTCAAAAGTGTACGATAGACGATTAACATTACATAGAGGAGTCACTAATCCTGTATCATTCACATTTAAGAATGAGGATCAGAAGGCTCAGAACATAGTGGGCAAGACCTATGAGTTTAATGTTATCGATACAGAGAGCAAAAAGAGTGTACTAACACGGTATTTGAAAGTGTTAGACGACGGAAGTACCATTGCAACCAAAGGCACAGCAACAGTTGATATTACACCAGGTGATCTACTAAAATTAGACGCTAAATTTTATAGTTTTAGTGTTAGACAGTTAATCACAGACGACGGCAGTACACTAGTAACATATTCGGATACATCTTACAATGCCGCAGGAACTTTAGAGGTATTAGACGGAGCATATCCACAAGCAGTATCAAGCACAGAAATATCAAGTTTTACATCAGCACAAGGACCATTAGCAAAAACTTCAGGAGCCATTGATGCAAAACCAGGCGAGAATAATAACAAAGCACTGCACACAATCGCAGTATATCATCAAAGATTTACAGGTACTTTAAGAGTACAGGGTACAATGGCAGATACTCCCGGAAATACAGACTGGTTTGATATCACATGTGAAGGTAAAGCATCTCCAACCAACAACCTAACAGGCACTAAAGCAGTTACCAAATTTAACTTTTATGGTGTGTTCAAGTATGTTAGATTCAGTTGGGGCAACGACGCCGGTAATACCGGACTCATTGACAAAATCCTATATAGACATTAAAATATAGTTTATGAACCTTATACAGAATACTATTCTGACATCTCTACCCGCGAACAGAAAAAAGACACCTAGTGGTTGGATAAGTTTTAACGCACCCTGTTGTGTACACAACGGAGAGACAGCAGACAAAAAGAAACGTGGTGGTATAATGACCAGTGCTGATGGTACTATATCATATCACTGTTTCAACTGCGGATTCAAAGCAAACTATACCATAGGACGTAAACTGAATCAGAAGATGAGAACATTCATGGGCTACATCAACATTCCGGAAGATACTATAAGGAAGATGGCCATCGAAGCGATGCGTGAAGAAGAAGGAGATGTAAAATACGAGCAAAAAAAATTTGTTACATTTAGTAAAAAAGAATTGCCAAAGAATGCACACAAACTAGAAGTGTGGTTAGAAAAATATGTTGCAAAAGATCTAACAGAACCACAATGGCAAAAAATAGATGCGTTATTAAATTATTTAAAAAGCAGAGGCATTGGTCCAGACTGGTATGACTTTATGTATTCTCCGGATCAACATTGGGACGTGAACAAAAGATTATTGATTCCGTTTTATTGGAGAGGAGATGTAGTAGGATTCTCAGGCAGAATGTTTGAACAGTCGGACAAAGTAAAATACTACACAGACGTACAGCCTGGGTATGTGTTTAATATGGACGCACAGGATTGGACAAGAAAATTTGTAATAGTAACTGAAGGACCATTTGATGCTATTACCGTTTCTGGTGTGAGTATACTTGGTTCAGAGATAAATGATATACAAAAGGAATTGATTAATAATCTTAATAGACAGGTAATAGTAGTACCAGACAGAGATGCTCCTGGTGAAAAACTAATTAACCAAGCAATGGAATTTGGTTGGTCAGTTGCTTTTCCAGAATGGGAAGATGGAGTTGACGATGTGGCTGATGCTGTGTTAAAATATGGAAGACTGTTTACTATACAATCTATATTAAAAACAACAGAATCAAGTAAACTGAAAATAGATTTAAAGAGAAAAATGTATGGCTGATTATAAAGATCAACAACCTGAAGCAAAGAACTATTCATTTGACGTACAGAAATTGTATATTGAAATGTTGTTAGCAGATGCTG
>CENZ01018004.1_pt1 | contig 13917 bp, 13 predicted proteins | sample 361341 | NCBI WGS metagenome assembly CENZ01 (sample SAMEA2619782, study PRJEB7988) | marine metagenome | biome: marine biome (ENVO:00000447); feature: deep chlorophyll maximum layer (ENVO:xxxxxxxx); material: "saline water (ENVO:00002010), including plankton (ENVO:xxxxxxxx)" | depth 50 m
GTTATTTTCTGGTTTAGTCAGCGACAATTTGTGAGCTAATTGCTCTTCCCGGCCTATCGTGAAGTGCAAATCATGGGCGCTGCACAATGCTATCGCTAGGCGCATCTTTTTGACTTCAGTCGATCATTTAAGGCTCTTTAATGGCATGGAGACTAGGGGATTCGAACCCCTGACCTCTGCGGTGCGATCGCAGCGCTCTACCAGCTGAGCTAAGACCCCTTCGCTTGAAACTTAGCGTCACTTTCATTCTTGCCCGAGGCAGAATGGGGTCTTCGCTTCAGGGAACCAGCATGCCGATCACGCCGGAATCTCTGGACGCGTTTGATGACGACAAGGTGGCTTTGCTCGCCAAGCGCCTTGAAGACGACGACTATCCCACCCCTTTTGATGGTTTAAGTGATTGGCATCTTCTGCGTGCCTTGGCGATCCACCGACCGGAGCTCACAGGGCCATACGTTCATTTAGTTGATCAGGAACCATTCGATGAAGATTGAGGCCCCAAGGCCTCTGGAGGGGCGTCGCCTTCTCGTAGCGGCATCGGGAAGCATCGCTGCGGTCAAGACCCCTCTTCTTGTCAGTGCGTTGGTGAAGGCAGGGGCTGAGGTGCGTTGTGTCATCACCCCTAGCGCCTCACGCCTTGTCAGCCCTGTGGCACTGGCAAGCCTGAGTCGTCACCCGTGTTTGCAAGATCAGGATCAGTGGGATCCATCGCAACCTCGACCGCTGCATGTGGAGCTAGCTGAGTGGGCGGATCTTGTGGTTGTGGCTCCCTTAAGCGCCACAAGCTTGGCCCGTTGGACCCAGGGATTTGGAGATGGGTTGCTGGCCTCCTTGCTGTTGGCTTGCGAGCGGCCTGTGGTGGCGGCCTCAGCTATGAATACAGGGATGTGGGGCAATGCTGCAGTCCGTCGCAACTGGGAGCTCTTGCAACGGGATGAACGGGTGCTCTGCCTAGGACCAGAGCCTGGTTTGTTGGCTTGTGATCGAATCGGAGAGGGGCGAATGGCCGATCCCGCTTTGATTCAATTGGCGGTTCTCCATGCGCTTCAGCAAGGGAGCAAGGAACGCCAGTTGACGCGTGATTGGAGTGGTCGTTCCTTGCTCGTCACCGCTGGCCCAACGGTGGAAGCCCTGGATCCTGCCCGAATGATTAGCAACCGCAGTAGTGGACGCATGGGTGTGATGCTCGCTCAAGCAGCCCGTTGGCGAGGTGCCCGGGTTGACTTGATTCATGGCCCCTTGCAGTTGCCTGACGCCTGGCTTGAAGGGTTGTGTTGCCACCCTGTGGAGTCGGCGCAAGCGATGGAGTCGGCTCTCATTGATCTGCAGCCGGGTGTTGATGCGGTGGCGATGGCGGCGGCGGTGGCGGATTTGCGCCGTCGTGGTGGAGCGCTTCCTGAGAAACCCGCGAAGGCCGCGTTGGCCAACGTTCTTTCGGACCAAATGGAGACTGTTCCAGATCTTTTGGCCGGTTTGGCTGAGCGCCGCCCGCCTGGTCAGGTGCTCTTGGGATTTGCTGCTCTCAGTGGTCAAGCCGATTCGCTGCTGGAGCGGGCACGTCACAAACTCTCTGCAAAAAAATGCGACCTGTTGTTTGCCAACCCCATTGATCAGCCCAATCAGGGGTTTGGTTCTGATCTGAATGGAGGCTGGTTGCTCAGGCGCGATGGCACGCAGGAGCAGTGCGTGCCTCAATGCAAGCTTGAGCTCGCCAATCGCTTGCTGGATGAGCTCGCCAGGCAACTGCCCGCGCTGCAAGCCCTCAATTCATCGGAGGTTGTCTCAGACGTGTGATGTTTTGAGATCGGTTTCAGTCACTGTTGAATTGGGCCGTTCAACGGTTTCAAAGTGCTCCCTTTAGGACCCACAACGCGAAGGCTTGTTGAGAGCTGCAAAAGGCTTGCCGGAACGCACGTTTTCCCCTTGTAAGATCGAAAAATCGGTGGATACCGTCTTCGTCCGGCTAATCAGCTTTCTTCTATGCGCATCCGTCCCCTGCTGGCCATGGTGCTGGCCCTCTGTCTCTTCGTTGTAACCGCCTGCAGTGGTGGTGCTGAGGCCATAGATCGGTCCAACGTCACCTATGACGACATCCGCAATACGGGCAAGGCCAATGATTGCCCCACCCTGCCTGATTCGGCACGTGGCTCCATCAGCCTTACGGCTGGCGGTGCTTATGAACTGCGTGGAATTTGCATGCATCCCTCCCAGGTGTTCGTTAAAGGCGAACCCGCGAACAAGCGTCAAGAGGCGCAATTCGTGGAGGGCAAAATCCTCACCCGCTACACCTCAAGTTTGGATGAAGTCTTTGGCGATCTCAGCGTTGGCGAGAACGGCTTGAGCTTCAGCGAAAAAGGCGGTATCGATTTCCAGCCGATCACCGTCTTGGTTCCCGGTGGTGAGGAATTCCCCTTCACCTTCTCCAGCAAAAACCTTCAAGCCACCGCTGAGGGTTCAGCACTTACAACCAGTACCGACTTCAACGGCACCTACCGCACACCGAGCTACCGCACCAGTAACTTCATCGACCCCAAGGGTCGTGCCTTAACAACCGGTGTGGACTATCCCCAGGGCCTGATGGCATTGGGTGGTGACTATGAGGAACTTGAAAGCGAAAACGTCAAGCGCTACATCGATGGCACTGGCCTGATGAGCTTTTCAATCACCAAGGTGGACCCAGAGACGGGTGAGTTTGGTGGTGTATTCACAGCGATTCAACCTTCCGACTCAGATATGGGCGGTCGGGAGATCGTTGACGTGAAGATCAGCGGAGAGCTCTTCGGCCGCTTTGAGGAGGCTTGATCTCCCCTGTTCAGTCGCATTGATTCAAAAGGAGGGCTGAGGCCCTCCTTTTTTTCTGTCTTCTGGGAGAATCTCGCCATCCCTGATCCAGACATGAATCGCCGATGACTGCCAGTTCCTTGTCCTCGCAGCGCTCCGGGGTGATTGCTCCTTACGGAGGCACCTTGGTGGATTTGATGGTGTCAGCCACGGAGCATGCCGCTCTGAAAGCTTCTGCTACCACAAGCATCGAATGTTCCGATCGCAATGCCTGTGATGTTGAGCTGCTTGTGGTGGGTGGATTCTCTCCAGAGCGAGGATTCATGCATCAGGCCGACTACGACTCCGTTGTGGCCGGGCACCGCACCACGACTGGTTACCTGTTTGGGTTGCCGATCGTGATGGATACCGACCGTGAGGACGTGGCGGTTGGAGACAAGGTTTTGTTGACATACAAAGGTCAGGACCTCGCTCTTCTCACCGTTGGAGATAAGTGGGAACCCGACAAGGTTGTCGAGGCCAAAGGCTGCTACGGCACCACCTCGCTAGAGCACCCGGCGGTGCGCATGATCGCCACAGAGCGCCGTCGTTACTACCTCGGTGGCTTGATTCAGGGCTTGCAACTCCCGGAGCGTGTCTTCCCTTGCAAGACGCCTGCTGAGGTGCGCGCCGGTCTCCCTGACGGCGAAGACGTGGTGGCATTCCAGTGCCGAAATCCGATTCATCGCGCCCACTACGAGCTCTTTACCCGTGCACTGCACGCCCAAAACGTCAGTGAAAATGCGGTCGTTTTGGTCCACCCCACCTGTGGGCCCACCCAGCAGGACGACATCCCTGGCGCCGTTCGCTTCCAGACCTATGAACGCCTGGCCGCAGAAGTGGATAACTCGCGCATTCGTTGGGCCTATCTGCCGTACGCGATGCACATGGCTGGTCCGCGTGAAGCCCTGCAGCACATGATCATTCGCCGGAACTACGGCTGTACTCACTTCATCATTGGCCGCGATATGGCTGGATGTAAGTCCTCTCTCTCCGGGGATGATTTTTACGGTCCGTATGACGCGCAGAATTTCGCCAAAGAGTGTGCCCCTGAACTAACCATGGAGACCGTGCCCTCCTTGAACCTCGTCTTCACCGATGAAGAGGGGTACGTCACTGCGGAACATGCGGAGGCCCGCGGTCTGCATGTCAAAAAGCTCAGCGGCACCCAATTCCGCAAGATGCTTCGCAGTGGCGAGGAGATTCCAGAGTGGTTTGCGTTCCGCAGCGTGGTTGAGGTCCTTCGGGCCTCCTGATTTTTTCGATTTCTATTAACATTCCTTCATCAGAGGCGAAAAACCTTGAACAAGCGTTGGCGCAATGTGGGGCTCTACGTCCTGCTCGTAGTGGTAGTGATCGTTGTGGGTACGGCGTTCCTTGACCGTCCCGACCCTGCAACGGCAGCTCGCACGCTGCGGTACAGCGATTTTGTGGAATCTGTTCAGGAAGACCAGGTCAGCAGAGTTTTGCTCTCTCCCGATCGTGGAACTGCTCAGATCGTTGAGACCGATGGTCGTCGTGCGGAGGTCAACCTCGCTCCCGACAAGGATCTGCTGAAAATGCTGACGGATCACAACGTTGACATTGCTGTGCAGCCCTCCCGTCAGCCAGGCGCCTGGCAGCAAGCTGCGACCAGTTTGATCTTCCCGGTGTTACTGCTCGGCGGTCTGTTCTTCCTGTTCCGCCGTGCCCAGGGTGGTGGCGGTGGCGGTGGAAACCAAGCCATGAATTTTGGCAAGAGCAAGGCCCGGGTCCAAATGGAGCCCACCACTCAAATCACGTTTGGCGATGTCGCTGGAATTGAAGGCGCCAAGCTTGAGCTCACTGAGGTGGTTGATTTCCTCAAGAATCCAGATCGTTTCACCGCTGTAGGAGCAAAAATCCCTAAGGGTTGTTTGCTCGTTGGTCCTCCAGGTACAGGTAAAACCCTGCTCGCCAAAGCAGTGGCCGGTGAAGCCGGTGTTCCCTTCTTCTCGATCTCAGGTTCTGAGTTTGTGGAGATGTTTGTTGGTGTTGGTGCCAGCCGTGTTCGCGACCTGTTTGAGCAGGCCAAGAAAAATGCACCTTGCATTGTGTTCATCGATGAGATCGATGCTGTCGGTCGTCAGCGTGGCGCTGGCCTCGGCGGCGGCAACGATGAGCGCGAGCAAACCTTGAACCAGCTCCTGACGGAGATGGATGGCTTTGAAGGCAATACCGGAATCATCATCATTGCGGCAACCAACCGCCCTGACGTGTTGGATTCAGCTCTGATGCGTCCAGGTCGTTTCGACCGCCAAGTCACGGTTGATCGTCCTGATTACGCCGGTCGCCTCCAGATTCTTGGCGTCCACGCCCGCAGCAAAACGCTGTCGAAGGATGTGGACCTCGACAAGGTGGCTCGCCGCACCCCTGGTTACACCGGTGCTGACCTGGCCAACCTTCTCAATGAAGCCGCCATCCTTGCCGCCCGCCGTCAACTCACTGAGGTGAGCAACGATGAGATTAGTGATGCGATCGAGCGCATCATGGTGGGCCCCGAGAAGAAAGATCGGGTGATGAGCGAGCGTCGCAAGCGTTTGGTTGCGTATCACGAGGCAGGTCATGCCCTGGTGGGTGCACTGATGCCTGATTACGACGCCGTTCAGAAGATTTCGATCATTCCCCGTGGCAACGCCGGTGGTTTGACCTTCTTCACTCCGAGCGAAGAACGGATGGAATCTGGTCTTTACTCACGCACCTATCTCCAGAACCAAATGGCTGTGGCCTTGGGCGGACGCGTTGCGGAAGAAATCGTCTACGGAGAAGACGAAGTCACAACGGGTGCCTCCAATGATCTCCAACAGGTGGCTTCCGTGGCCCGTCAAATGGTTACCCGTTTTGGCATGAGCGACAAGCTTGGTCCTGTTGCCCTTGGCCGTGCGCAAGGAGGGATGTTCTTGGGTCGCGACATCGCGGCTGAACGTGACTTCTCAGAGGACACCGCCGCCACGATTGATTCCGAGGTGTCGGATCTTGTTGACGTGGCCTATCACCGTGCCACCAAGGTGTTGAACGACAACCGTTCTGTGCTTGATGAGCTCGCTGAAATGCTGGTTGAAAGCGAAACTGTGGATTCTCAGGAACTACAGGATCTGTTGATCCGACGTGATGTACGAATTGCTGAGTACGTCTGATCGTCAGCAGTGGTTGATGGCTTCTTTGCGCCGTCAGCCACTCATCATTGTTTTGCGGCCCAAGGAGAGTGATCTCCTTGGGCCGTTTTTACAGTCACTGTTGTGTCATCGCCTCGATCAATTGGTTGATCTGGGTGTCCGTCACATTGAAATTGCCTGGATGGATCACTTGCGCTGGAGTGACCTGATAGCGACGATCCGTCTGAGGCATCCAACCCTTCAGCTGGGAGTGGCATCTGTCACGTCTCAACGTGGTCTCCAGGCGGTCATCGATCTCGATTTGCCCTATGCCATGTCGCCGCTGTTGGATCAGGGTCTGGTCTCGATGGCCCATCAACACAACTGTTGTCTCGTTCCTGGTGTGATGACGCCAACCGAAATTCGGCAGGCGTTGGTTCTTGGTTGCCATCTTGTGAAATTGTTTCCAGCGCTTGTGCTGGGCCTCGATTACCACCGGCAGATTTCAGCGCCGATGGGGGATCTGCCCTTCATGATTGCTGCTGGAGGTTTGACTGTGGCCGACTTGGATCCGTGGCTATCAGCTGGTTACGACGCGATCGCCCTCGGTCGCGGCGTGCTCAATACCACGGCCGCCGTCGACGACCTACGTCATTGGTTGACGTGAGTCTTATCTGCTACAGATGGGATAGTGATTCAAATTCGGATGTCTCAGTTATCCATCAAGCTGAGCGACAAGGCGGATGCTTTGATCGCGCAATTGCAGAAAGAGATCTTTAATCGTCGCCGTAAAAAGGTCACGGCAGCTGGCGTGGTTGAAACCTTGGTTGAAAGTGGTGCGCGCTCTCAGTCCGATAAGCGTTTTGCCACCTCTTGGATCAATCTGATTGAAGACATTGAGAAGGCGGCAAAGCTGGCCACTGCCCATGGAAGCAAGCCTGCATCCCTGACGGATGAGGAATGGGTGATGGTGTTGAGTCATCGCAATCGCCAAGCCTCCAAACCGCGTCAAGCCAGCAAAACAAGCAAAGCTGTGAAGGCTGCTCAGCCTGCTGCCGCCCGTACCACGACCTCAACGAAAACCAAACGAGCCGCCTCTTCCTCGCGGGTCGCCAAAGCTCGGGTGGCCAAGACAGCGGAAACGTCTACCACCTCCTTGGCGTCAGTTGGCAAACCTCGTAAGGCACGCCATGCCCGTAAGTCGAGTCCTGAGTCAACGTCGGCTCGCTCGACGGCTGGGCGCATGGCGAAAGCAGCAGCACAGTTGGCGAGCAGCAATGGGATTCAATCTCCGGCCAGAAGCTAGGGGTGGCTCAGATCACCAGAGGCTGCACTGCCCTTGCTGCCTGAGCAGGTGATCGGCGAGCACCAAGGACACCATCGCTTCCACCATCGGAACGGCTCTTGGCAAGACACAAGGGTCGTGGCGTCCTTTGGCTGAGAGCGTGGTGGCCTCCCCTGCCGCGTTGATGGTCTGCTGCTCCTTGCGAATGGTGGCTGTTGGCTTGAAGGCCACGCGGATCACAATTGCTTCCCCATTGCTGATTCCTCCCTGAATCCCTCCGGAATAGTTCGTGGCCGTATGCAAGCTTCCGTCCTGGGTGGGTAGGAAGGCATCGTTGTGGGCACTGCCCTTCAGCAGAGTGCCTGCGAAGCCTGATCCGATTTCAAAGCCCTTGGTAGCGGGCAGTGACATCACGGCTTTGGCGAGGTCAGCCTCCAGCTTGTCGAACACGGGCATTCCCAGCCCTGTGCTCGCTTGCCGCACCACGCACTCAATCACTCCGCCGCAGGAATCTCCCTCTTGGCCGATCGCTTCAATCCGTTCAATCATCTGTTCGGCCATCCCTGGATCAGGGCAGCGCACGATATTGCTTTCCACTTGTTCGGGTGTGACTGAGCTGGGATCAATGCTCGCCTCGAGATTGTGGATTCGCTTCACCCAAGCGATCACTTCGGTGCCATTCGCTTTCCTGAGAAGCTGCCTGGCGATAGCTCCCGCGGCAACCCGTCCAATCGTTTCCCGCGCAGAGGCCCTGCCGCCGCCGCTGCGGGCCTGGATGCCGTACTTCGCCTGATACGTGGCATCGGCATGGGAGGGGCGAAAGGCCACTTCCATGTCTTTGTAATCCTGAGGTCGTTGGTCCTTGTTGCGCACCACCATCGCAATCGGTGTGCCCAGGGTGACCCCATCCAGTAATCCGCTCAGAATCTCAACCTGGTCTGCTTCTTTCCTCGGTGTGGTGATACGACTTTGACCAGGCCGTCTGCGGTCGAGGTCGGCCTGAATGGCTTCAAGGTCTAACTCCAGCCTGGGCGGGCAGCCATCCACGATCACGCCCACGCCTCCACCATGCGATTCCCCAAAGGTGCTGATCCGAAATAGTTCTCCGAAGCTGCTGCCCATGGGGCCTCCCTGCTGGGATGAGCGTAATCAGTCGGGTTCAATCTTGAGCTGTGGCCTGCCCTAATCAGAGCTCAGAGCAGATCAGGTAGCGCTGCCGTTGGACGTTCGCTGTCTGGAAGATCTCTGAGCATGGTGAAATCTTCAAAGCTGAATCCAGGCCCAACACAGCAACTCACAAGGCTGTAAGGACCTTCAGCCTTAGCGGCCTGCCAGTGATCCGCTGGAATCACCTGAACAGGGTTGTGCATCGACAACACCTCTCGAGTGGCCTGATCAGCCTCCGGCTTGAGGCACCACAGACTTAGGGGTGCTCCTTGCAGATGGGTCCATACCTCATCGGCATGGCTCACCCTGTGCCAGCGGCTAAGCGATCCTGCATCCAAGAGGTACAAGATCGTGCTGATGGCGCAGCGCTGTTGCTGATCAGGTCGAACCACGAGCAAAGAGCTCCGATGCAGCTCGCGATACCAGCCACCCTCTGGATGCGGTTGCAGCTTCCATTCCTCAACCAGCTTTTCAACGACTTCAGCTGGGTTGCGTTCATTCATGAGCTTCATTCTCCTCCCTTGTGATCACGAAGCAGGCCTAGGCAGAGGCTTTTGGTATGGCTTGCTTCAAGCCCATGCTCTGCTCAGCCTGAATGGAACGGGCAAAGCTCATTCATGCCGCTGCGGCAGGACGTCTAGGTGGACAGGCCTTTAGGGGGCGACGGTAATGAGTTCGTGGCGTTCTGTTGGGCGCTGCAATGGTGTTTCGTTGCTGGCCTGCTTCGGTGAGGTCTGCTTGTAAGCGCTCGGTGCAGCACAGCAACCTCGACCAGCTCGGCAGCTGATGGGCCACAGGCGCCACCATCAATTCCTCCACTTTGGGACGCAACAAGGTGGCGAAGCTTTGGACCGCAAGCTCCTCGCTGTGTCGGTTGTATGGCAGACGATTGATGGTTGAATCCAAGCCAAACTGCTGAACACGGTCTTCCCCGACCCGTCGGAACAGCACTTCAAGGGTTGGGATCTGGTCTGCAGACAACATCCGACCTTCATGCTCCATGAGCCCACGAAGCACCGTGGCAAAAATTTCACCGGCCATGCGTTGCAAGCCTTCGGAAGGAGCATTGCCAAGTGTTTTGTGCTTGTGATCAAACAGTCCAAGATCCACTTGGGCGATGCGTCGAGGAGCTACATGGCGATACACCTCTGAAAGCAAACCGATCTCGAGTCCCCAGTCGGAGGGAATGCGCAAATTCATGGCCAGATCTCTGGTGAACGCGAACTCGCCGGCTAACGGGTAGCGGAAGGATTGGAGATAGCGCAGATAAGGCATCGGGCCAAAGATCTGCTCCAGGCTGGTGAGCAGTGGACCTACGAAAAGGCGAGTTGCTCTGCCATGGAGAGTTTGGGTCTCGAGCGAAAGGCGGCTGTAGAACGCTTTCACATAGGCCACACCGAGTGAGGGATCCAGCAACGGTCGCAGCATTCTTTGGGGGTAGGCCGGTGAAAAGGTGCGGATGTCGGCATCGAAGAGTCCAACGATCTCCGCGTTTCTGCAAGCCACACCAAGCCCTTGCCAAACAGCCCAGCCTTTGCCAGGTGGTCCGGTCACGTTGAGGCCGAGGGTCTGAAGTGACTGCAGTAATTCGGCAACGGCAGGACCATTCGTCCAGTGCACGCGCACAGGGAATGGCATGTCAGAAAAGAATGCTTCCGCTGCAGCGACGTCGTCGCTGTTATCTGCGGATAGTGCGATCACGAGTTCTTCTAGGCCGCTTAGTTCTGACAGAACCTCACGGATCAGTCCGAGCGCAGGACGGCTGAATTCCTCCATCAGGCATGGGATCAACAAGGATGTTGGCCGTTGACTGAGCTGACGGCGAAAGTCTGGGAGATCCAGTTTCCCGAGGCCATAGTCGTGAATCGTGGCGATTAATCCCTGCTGAAAATCCATGCGGTGATCAATGCGACAACAAGTTGTGGAGCTCTGTTCCATACCATTTGCAATTGGCAAAGGAATGGTGTCGAAGCAGTTAATGGCGCATGAGTGGTTGCCATCGCTTCTGACGGAGCTCTATGAACACCATTCTTCTGAGGATCTCAATCGCTTGTCGTCGCAATTGCTGCATTCCGAGCGGTCTAGGTCAGAGAGGCCCGTTTCAGAGTCGCTTGATCCTGGGACTGCAGACGCAAGGACAGATGCAACGGCAACGGGTGCGCGTTGGGATTCCTCGAGTTGTGTGTTGATTGCCTACGCCGATACGGTGAGTGCCCATGATCAGCCGGGGCTCCGTTGTTTGCAGGCCCTACTGCACGAGCATTTCAGCGGTCTCTCAGCGGTTGTGCATGTTTTGCCCTTCTTGCGCGCAACCAGTGATGGAGGGTTTGCCGTTGCCAGTCATGAAGAGATTGCCCAACGCTTTGGTGATTGGAATGATTTAGCCGCGTTGGCGGAAGGTCGCCAGTTGATGGCTGATTTGGTCCTCAATCACATTTCAGCGTCTCACCCCTGGGTTCGGGCTTTTCAGAAGGGAGAGCAACCTGGAGCGCAATGTGTGTTGGCTGCTGCTCCCAACCCTTGTTGGGACAAGGTGGTGCGTCCACGTAGTTCCGCTCTCTTCACCACTCTGGCGACAGATCGGGGGCCAGAAACGGTCTGGACCACGTTTGGGCCCGATCAAGTGGATGTGAACTGGCGAGAGCCTGAGGTGTTGCTGGGATTCACACGCCTGCTCGATCTTTTTTGCAGTTATGGCGTCCAATGGTTGCGTCTGGATGCCGTGGGGTTTGTTTGGAAGCAGCCCTTTAGTGACTGCATCCATCAGCCTCAGGCCCACCGGTTGGTGGAAGTGTTGCGCCTTCTCTTGGAATCGCGATGTCCTCAGGGAGTGGTGGTAACGGAAACGAATGTTCCCGAGCAGGAAAATCTGTCTTATTTGACCACTGGTTCAGAAGCGCACCTCGCCTATAACTTTCCCTTGCCTCCGCTTGTCCTCGAGGCCTGTCTCAGTCGTCGTGCTGATCTGCTGAACGACTGGCTAGCGCGTTGGCCTCAGCTCCCACAACAGACAGGGCTGCTCAATTTCACGGCCTGTCACGACGGGATTGGTTTGCGGCCACTTGAAGGTTTGATGGAATCCGATCGATTGCTTCAGTTGCTGCAGCAATGCGAGCAGCGGGGTGGTTTGGTGAGTCACCGGCGCTTGGCCGATGGACTGGAGGTTCCCTATGAGATCAACATCAGTTGGTGGAGTGCCATGGCGGCTCCAGGGCGGGATCCATCACACCATCAACGCGCGCGTTTTTTGTTGACGCAGTTGCTGCTGTTGACGTTGCCCGGTGTGCCTGCGTTCTACCTGCCGGCATTACTGGCAACTCCGAATGACAATGCTCGCTTTCGCATTAGCGGTCATCGGCGCGATCTCAACCGTCCTCAGTTTCAACTCGACCGTTTAGAGCGATTATTGGCGGATCTCGAAAGCGATACCAGTCAGGTGGTGGCGGCACTGCAACAAGCGATGGCTGTCCGTCGTGGCCAGGCGGCGTTAGATCCCTTTGCCCCGATGACGGTCCTGAGTCAAGGCCGCTCTGATGTGGTGATTTTGCGGAGGGGAGAAGGGGCAAGCACTCTGTTTGCGATTCACAATTTCAGTGATGTCCGCCTCAGTTTCCCCTTGAGCACCCTGGCTGATTCCTCAGGATCTGTTTGGCATGACGTGTTGACCGGGCATTCTTTCGTTGCGGGCCAAACGGCTCTCGACCTTGAGCCATTTGCTGTGCATTGGTTGATTCGATGAACAAAACAGATTCTCTGAACTCAATCCCCTGGTGGGTCGTGACCGATCTCGATGGGACCCTGATGGACCATGCCTACAACTGGGAGCCGGCACGGGAGGCGATCCGTGGCTTGCAGTTGCAGGGAATTCCCGTGATCCCGTGTACGAGCAAAACGGCGGAGGAGGTGAAACGTTTTAGGGCTGCAGCTGGGTTGAAGGATCCGTTCATCGTTGAAAACGGAGGGGCTATTCATGGGCAAACCAGTCATGGCGAGCCATGGGAGCTTGCGCTGGGATGCCCTGTGGCCGAGCTTCGTCCGGTTCTGCGAGAGCTTGCGCAGTTGCTTGGTGAGCCGTTGCAACCCATTGATGCGCTCTCGGATCAAGAGGCGTTGGACTTTCTTGGTCTGCAGGGCGAAGCGCTGCAGCTGGCTTGTCAGAGGCGTTGGAGTTTGCCCTTTGTGCCCCCTTCTGCGTCAGCGCGGCAACGCTTGCCAGATCTCGCCAATCGGCTTGGTTTCGCTGTCGTTCAGGGCAACCGTATGGGTCACCTGCTCGGCGCAGAGGTCAGCAAGGGTCGAGCCCTTGAGGTTTTAAAGCAGCGCAGTGGTGGCTCTCCAGTGCGGGTGCTCGCACTGGGTGACTCTCCCAATGACCAGCCCCTCCTAGAGGCTGGTGATCTCTCTGTTGTTGTGCCTGGTGCGAATGGCCCCCACCCGGTCTTTGCTGAAGCCATTGCTCAAGGCCGCTACCAGTTGGCGCCTGCTTGCCATGCGCAGGGCTGGGCAGAGGCGGTCTTTCAGCACGTTCTCAACGCACAGTGCTGATGCTGAACACTTCACTCTTTTCTTCAAAGATCCAGTGAAGATCTCCCTTGAACGGGAGCAGACTTGATCAGAGACATGATCAAGCACGGATGACAGCGATTCAATGCCGATACACCGGTGACTTGCACTGCACGGCTCAGCACGGTCCCTCGGGCACCGTCCTTAAGACCGATGCACCAACTGATCATGATGGCCTTGGCGAAAGCTTTTCGCCGACTGACCTACTAGCGACAGCCCTTGGGACGTGCATTTTGACGATCATGGGGATCGCCGCACGGCGTCGCGGCTGGGACCTCGTTGACGCCAACGTCATCGTTGAAAAAACAATGACAAGCGAGGGACCGCGCCGCATTGAAAGCCTTCAAGCTCAGATCAGCCTCCCTGTTGCCCTTAGCCAGGAACAAAAGGCCTTGTTGAAGCGGGTCGCGAATGATTGCCCCGTGAAACGAAACCTCGACGCTTCAATCACGATTGACTTGATCTGGAGCGACGCAAGTTCTACGGCTCTCTAGTTGATTGATCAACGCCATCCAGGCGAGGAGATTTTGATGAGACTCCAATTCATACCGATTCACGTCTTTCGCGAAACACCGTCTGTCACCTTTTTCGATGCAGGTGTGTCTGGCACCAATGGAACCGATGTTGTTGTTCACCGGGGTGCAGCGACGTCACCACCCGATGCGAATGGATTTGAGCAGTACTACGTCCACCAGCATCAAGTGGATCACAATTTGGTGCTCGAGGGACAGCGCACTTTCGTTCTGTTGAACCCTGCTTGGGATCAGTCCCATCACGTCATTCATTTGATCCGGGAGATGGGTGCGCTTCAGATTCCTGTAGGCACCTATCACCGCTCAATATCTGGTGAAACGGGGAGCATCGTGTTGAACCAATCTCTGCGCGATTCCCAGTTTGATTTCAAGACCGATTTCATTCCCGTGAGCTTGGAGGTTCGAGAAGATCTCCGTCAGGCACAAGCCTCTGTTC
>CENZ01176818.1_pt1 | contig 13913 bp, 11 predicted proteins | sample 361341 | NCBI WGS metagenome assembly CENZ01 (sample SAMEA2619782, study PRJEB7988) | marine metagenome | biome: marine biome (ENVO:00000447); feature: deep chlorophyll maximum layer (ENVO:xxxxxxxx); material: "saline water (ENVO:00002010), including plankton (ENVO:xxxxxxxx)" | depth 50 m
TCGAACGCACCTTCAGTCGTTGTATGGGGCTGGTTGCGAACAAAAATGCTGAGATGTTCTATCTCAGTACGCTCTATCAGCTCTGGCGCTTTGGCAGCGCGTTTGAGGATGGCAATTACCAGGGCTATGACCGACTGTATGTGCCGAAAGTGGTGTACACGACGGTGGACATCGATATCCACGACATTTGGCTCCACGGCGATGGTCAGCCGGGGTTCGTCAATACACTGTTTTCCTGTCTGGCGACTGTCAGTGACAAACCACAGTTTCGAACCGGTCTGACAACCTCCCTGGATCAGTCGCCTGGCGGCAGAAGATCGGTGTCACCTGAACGGGCTTGCGAAGCGGGATGGACAGCCAGGCTGGGTGACCGCAGTGGCTGCCACCGACATTCAGGATGGCTGGCGTGAACACCGTCTCGAAGGCGGTGTCGTCTGTGATGTGCAAAGTGGCGAGATTGTCGCCCATGGACTGTCGATGCCTCATTCGCCGCGCTGGCACCAGGATCGGCTTTGGTTGCTGGAATCCGGAGCCGATTACCTGGGGTACGTGGACCTCGCGAGTGGCCGCTTCGAACGGGTCGCATTCTGCCTTGGCTTCACACGGGGGCTCGCGTTTACCGATGACTATGCCATTGTGGGGATGTCGAATGGGCTCACAACTAGGCGTTTGGTGGCTAACCGCTGGACGATCATCTGCAACGCGAGGGGATCAGCACTCGCTGTGGGCTTGCTGTGATCGACCTCAACACCGGTGATCTAGTGCACGCGGCGAACGTGGGTGCAATTGTTGAGGAACTCTATGATGTTCTAGTGTTGCAGGGCGTCAGGAGGCCCATGGTACTGGGGTTCAAGACAGATGAAATCCGTCGTGTCATCAGCATCGAGGAATCTTCCTGAAGCGACCGGCCATGGGTTGGTCATTGTCACGTACCTGTGTTTGAATGCGGGACAGAATTAGACATCTGGACGTTTCCAGCTCCTTCACGCATCGAGTCGTGGTGCTGCAGTTGAGAGAGCGATGGAACATCAGGTGGCACATGCCACGGGATAACCGGAGCGCCAAAAGCCAGGAAGGCACACAGGGTTCTGAATGGAGATCATGGAAGCTTGCTGACCAGAAACAACGAGACCAGGGGGGCTTCTCTGTTGAGGAAATTTGTCGTTCTGGTGCTGATGGCCGGGTATATCTCCAGCGTATCGGCGATCACGTTAGGAGAAGCGGTCCGGGCCACGCTGAGTACCAACCCGGATATTGCTGCCAGCCGTCAATCGGCAGAAGCCCAGAGTTTTCTGGCTCGCCAAAGTAAGGCCGGGATTTACCCGTCTATTGAAATCGGTCTGGCTGGAGGCTGGGAACAATCCAATAATACGACGACACGGGCGACCGGGGTCGAGAGCCTTGATCTGAGCCGAACCGAGAAAAGTATCAGGCTCACTCAACGGTTGTTCGATGGTTTTAGCACCCGCGGGTTGATCAAACAGCAGGCCTCACTGACAGAGGCAGCACTGGCGCGGCAGACCAATACCGAGGAAGCGGTCAGCTTGAGAGCAGTACAGGTTTATCTTGAGATGTTGCGTCGCGGCTCTGTCGTTGCTCTGGGAGAAGAGAACCTGCAGCATCACGACACGACCCTCACCAAGATTTCCGAGCGTTATGAAAGTGGTGTGGGTACGCGTGTTGATGTTGTACAGACAGAAGGTCGACGCGCTCAGTCCAAATCCAATGTGTTGCTTGCCAAGCGTGATGTGGCCAATGGCAGAGCAGAGTTCTACCGTGTGATTGGTGAACAGCCGGTCAACCTGTCGCTGCCAGATAATGCGTCGGGCTTGCCTTCGACCCTGACTCAGGCGCTCACCATTGCCGAGGATAACAACCCCGAATTGGAGGCGGCTCAAGCCGAATATGATGCCGCCGTTTCTGCAGACAAATCCGCACGTGGCAACAAATACCCGCGCATTGATCTCGAGTTGGGCGCGACCCGTAATGACGACACTGATGGCACGATCGGTGCCAACGACGACGTAACCGCCATGGTGCGATTGACCTATAACCTCTACAAAGGGGGCGCGGAGAAAGCACGCCGCAGCGAAGCGTCTGCCCGTATGATGGCGGCGCAGGAGAGCCTGCGTGGTGCGCAACGTGAGCTGGATGAGGATGTGACCACGGTTTGGAATGAACTTCAGGACATTCTGGTTCGCCTGGAATACCTGGAGGCGCACGTTGCGTCCACCGAGGAAGTCCTGCAGGTTTACAACGAGCAGTTGTCCCTGGGTAAGCGAACCCTGCTTGATCTGCTCGATGTTCAGAACGAACTGTTGCGCGCCAAAGTGGCACTCACCGCAGGACAGTTTTCAGCCCGATTCGCACGGTATCGTCTGTTGGCCAGCACTGGCCAGTTGCTTGAGAACCTGAACGGACAATAGCTTATGAGCACATCCCCTGAAGTGGTGACCGATTCCGACGCCGCTAATCCATTCCTTGAGATCAAAGACCTGGCGGTCGCTTTTCGTGGCACGCCCGCAGTCAATGGTGTCAGCTTCCATATCAACAAGGGTGAGACCCTGGCGCTGGTCGGTGAGTCGGGATCTGGTAAATCTGTCACCGCGTTGTCTGTTCTGCAGTTGCTGCCGTACCCGGTGGCATCACATCCCACCGGATCGGTTCTGGTCGATGGCGAAGAAGTGATGGGTGCGCCTGAGGGCGCGCTACGCGGGATTCGCGGCAGTAAGGTCTCGATGATCTTTCAGGAACCGATGACCTCGCTGAACCCACTGCATCGCATCGAGAAACAGATTGCCGAGGTCCTGCTGATTCATCGTGGTATCAAGATCAAGCAGTGTCGTGATCGCGTACTGGAACTGCTCCAGTTGGTGGGTCTGCAGGATCCGGAACAAAAGATGCAGTCATATCCCCATGAGTTGTCTGGTGGTCAACGTCAACGGGTGATGATTGCAATGGCACTCGCCAATGAACCGGATCTGCTGATTGCCGATGAGCCGACAACGGCGCTTGATGTCACGATTCAGGCACAGATTCTGGAACTGTTGAAAGACCTTCAATCCAGATTGGGCATGGCGATGTTACTGATTACCCACGATCTTGGTGTGGTCCGTAAGATGGCAGACCGTGTCTGTGTCATGACCCAGGGCGATATCGTTGAAACCGGTATCTGTCACGAGGTCTTTGACAACCCGCAGCACGACTACACGAAACACCTGATTGCTGCAGAGCCCAAGGGAGAGCCGATCCCAGAGGCAGAGTCCGAGACAGTCATCGAACTGAAAGATCTCACGGTGAAATATCCGCTGGGTAAGGGCTTCATGTTCAATACCCGCTACCTGACCGCAGTAGACCAGGTGTCATTGTCTGTCGGTCGCGGCCAGACGCTGGGGATTGTTGGCGAATCCGGTTCGGGTAAGACCACGTTGGGGATGGCGTTGCTGCGCCTGATCCGGTCGGAGGGAGATATCTTGCTCGAAGGCACGAACATCCAGGGGCTGAAAGCTAGCCAAATGCGCCAATACAGGCGTGACGTCCAGATTGTGTTTCAGGATCCTTTCGGTAGCTTGTCTCCACGTCTGTCGATTCATCAGATCGTCGAAGAAGGTCTGCTCGTTCATGAGCCCCAAATGTCAGTGGAAGAACGACGTGAAGCGGTGGCTGATATTCTGACCGAGGTCGGCCTGGACGCGTCAGCACTCGATCGTTATCCCCATGAGTTCTCTGGCGGCCAGCGACAGCGGATTGCTGTGGCACGTGCGCTGATCTTGAAACCCAAACTCGTGGTATTGGACGAGCCTACATCCGCACTGGACATGTCTGTCCAGGCGCAGATCGTCGACATGCTGCGTGACTTGCAGCGGCGGTTCCAGCTGACCTATCTCTTTATCAGCCATGACCTGAAGGTGGTTCGGGCGCTCAGCAATCACGTCATTGTGATGAAGGATGGTGTTGTCGTGGAGACGGGTACCGGCGACCAGATCTTCGAGAATCCTCAGACCGACTACACCCGTGCGCTGATCGCTGCGGCGTTTGACCTGGAAGTTGCCTGATACGGATCAACCTGTTTCGGGGGGTCTCTGTAACCTACTCCAGCTGAGCTTTCACCCGGGACAGGCGTTGCAGAGAAGCAATCGTGTGTCCCTGATAAGGGTGCAGACTGCGTACGATAACGTCCGTGTACCCAATCTCCTGCAGCTGCCTGAATTCTGCCGCCATCTGGTCCGGATCCCCAATAATCAGGGCATCCGTTGAAAATCCCCGGTAACCGGTCTGGTTGACTTGTTGTCGAATCAGGTCGGCTTCGTTCGGGTGTTCGGCAACATGGATGTCACGGCGTATCGCGACTGTTTCAGGTATTGGTAATCCCAGAAGTTCACGTGCCTGACGGTACGTATTAAACGCGGCTCGTGCCTGTTCAATGTTCAGTGAAGGCTCGGCGAGCCAGGCATCACCCATGCGTGCGGCACGTTCGATGGCCACCGTGGCATTAGCGCCAATCCAGACATCAATGGGTTCAGGGGGTAATGGCGCGATTGTGGCGGGCCCAAATTTGTTGCGACCGTTGCTCGAGACGGTCTCTCCCCGCCAGAGCTGACGAAGGCTGTTGAGGCATTCCTCGAACGCGGAGGGCCGGAAACGAATGTCGCGACCCATCGCGCTGAACTGATCCTCGCCCCGGCCAAGCCCACACTGCATGATGAAGCGACCCTCTGCGATACTGGCGAGCGTCGCCACCTGTTCTGCCAGAAGCACGGGTTGCCAGAGTGGTAGGATATACAACGCGCCGACATCCGCGTCGCCCCATTCGGCCAGCAGGCGACCCAGCATGGGTGTGTTCTGGTAGTAAGGCGTACCGGTGACGTGGTGGTCGCCAATGAATAGGGAGTCGAGACCGGCTTGTCGAGCAGCAGCGGCACGTTCGATCATCCACCGCGCACCGGTTCGGACGTCGCCAATGTTGCTGAGGTCGTGGGCGGATGTAATAGAGATGCCAATTTTCATAGTGAGTCCGATCCGGAACGCGGACCCGAATTGAAACAGCGCTGCGGGTGCTCGTCCAGTCCGGCCCGTTCTCGCCATCACATGTATACTGGCGCGACTGTTTTTCTTAAGTGGCGCGATGGATAACCAGACACCGGTCATTGTGGGCGTCGGCCAGGTTTTGCACCGTATCGCTGACTTGGATGATGTTGTTGAACCGATCGAACTGATGCGACGTGCTTGTCGGCTCGCCGAATCGGACACCGGCGTTTCGTTGCTGGAGAAGGTACAGTCTGTGCGGGTGATCAGGGGAATGTGGACCTATGACAATCCAGCGGCATGGCTTGCGTCCGAATTTGGGTGTGCCAGTGCTGAGACTGTCGGTACGCTATTCGGTGGTAACTACAACCAGGTACTGATGAGCGACACCGCGTTGCAGATTCAGTCAGGCGAACGTGATCTGGTACTGCTGATGGGGGCAGAAGTTGGCTACAGCAGTGCCAAGGCCCGTAAAGCGGGAGGCGAAATTGCAATGCGTTCCACGCCGAAGACTGACTACGACCAGGTCTACGGGTCCACGCAGAAGCCGGAACACCATGACTATGAAGTCGCTCGCGGAATTCGAGCTGCCATCCATGCGTATCCAATGTATGACAACGCGATCCGCTATTCGAAAGGAGAGACGATCCCCGAGCATCTTGAAAGAGTCTCTGGTCTCTGGAGCCGATTCAGCCAGGTCGCGTCCCGTAATCCAAACGCCTGGATCCAGACGCCTGTGTCTGCCAGGGACATACGAACCCCTTCGGCGTCGAATCGACCCGTCAGTTTCCCCTATACCAAACTGATGAATTCCAACAACGCGGTGGACATGGGTGCAGCACTCATTGTGTGTTCCGTAGCGAAAGCGAAAGCACTTGGGATTGACGAGTCGCGGTGGGTGTATCCGCTGGCTGGGGTTGACGGACATGACCATTTCTCGGCGTCTGTCCGCGACAATTTTTATTCGTCACCGGGTATTCGGTTTATCGCGGAACGTCTGTTTGAGCTGACTGACATGTCGGCTGACGAGATTGATCTGGTGGATCTGTACAGTTGCTTCCCGGCCGCCGTGCAGGTCGCTGCCAGTGAGTATGGTTTTGACGAGTCTCGCGATTTGACGGTGACAGGCGGTCTCACGTTCGGTGGCGGCCCGCTCAACAACTACGTGATGCACAGTATTGCCCGCACGGTCGAGTTGCTGCGTGAACACCCGGAGCAGACCGCGCTCGTGACGGCCAATGGTGGCAATCTCTACAAACACGCGCATGGCGTATACAGCGGGCGACCTGCAGATCGACCCTTCGCGCGAGACAACGTCCAGACGCGGATCGACGCGTTGCCGTCGCGCAAGGTGCTGCCAGACCACTTGGGAGACGTCGACGTTGAGTCCTACACGGTGATCTATGGAGCGGACGGGCCCGCGGTGGGTCACCTGGCCTGTCTGACCGCGGATGGTGATCGGGTGTGGGCCAACGTGATGGATCAAGATGTATTGGCCGCCATGCCCCAGGAGGAATTCTGTGGGAGGAAGGTGCGCCTAGCAGGCGAGGCGGAACCCCAGTTCCTGGGCTGATCATCAGGCACGTTGGTGTCTACTGCCGGGGTGGCGTGGTATAAGCGTAGGGGCGACATCAGAGTGAATTGTGGGGGTGAGCCATGGGCCTGTCTTTTGACCATATCCATCTGATCAGTGAGGACGCGGAAGCTGCGGCCAACTGGTATCGCGATGTACTGGGTGGTGAGATCCTGGCGAGTTATGAACTCCGTGATGCACCGCAGATCAATGTCGGATTGGGGGGAATGACCTTGATCATCCGGGGACGGCGACCTGGCGAAGCACCCGAATCAACACGTGGAATGGAGGATTTCGAAGGCTATTCCTCGCACAACGAATGGGGTACCGATCACTTCGGTTATACCTACCACGGCGATCTGGCGACTTACTGCGAAACCTTGAAAGGCAAGGGGGCCACCATGGCTGTGGAACCCTGGGAATTTTCACCCGGTTCGTTGTTGTGTTACGTGTCTGCACCTGATGGTGTCAGCATTGAACTTGTGCAGGCGAAGTCCTGAGCGAAGGTGATGATGATCGCGCAACGGATGATCGGTCAGCGAATACGCACTCAACGCGTATTGGGATCAGCACTCTGGTTACTCACTATCGTAACCGCCGCCGTCCATGCAAGTTGTCCTGGTGAGGCATCTCTGGCCGAGGCGTTTCCACCCGGTTGGGGTATTACCGCGGAAGGAACCCGACATGTCGCGGCAGATCACACGAGTATCAATCGCTCGAATGTTGGCAACCTGTCCCTGAAGTGGGTCTATCGGTTGAACACTTCGCAACCGCGTTCGTACCCCCTTGTTACGGAAGACACGATTTTTGTGGGAGATGGTGCGGCGGCCGTGGCGCTTGACCGGGAAACGGGTTGTGAGCGCTGGCGTTGGGGTGACGCATACGGCGAGTTGGGTTCCGGTTTCCTGCTGCATGATGATCTGCTCATCTTCAACATCCGGCCAGGTTTTCTGATCGGACTGGATGCGCGCACGGGTGCTGAGCGATGGCGAGCACAGCCGGGTGACAATCCCGCGCGCATGTTGTCGGGTACACCGGCTTTGGTTGACGGTCGCGTACTGGTACCCATCTCGTCACTTGAGATCGGTTACCCCGCCAACTTTCTCTACGGTTGCTGCGCGACTTCGGGTGGTCTCGTGTCAGTGGACGTGACGACGGGTAAGGATCAGTAGGTGTACAACACGATCGAGAATCCGGGCAGCGTTGTGACTGGAACGCGCTGGCGGGGACTGATCGATCAGCGTGGTCCGTCGGGAGCACCGGTTTGGGGTTCCGTGTCTGTCGACGATGCGCGAGGTAGCGCCTATGTTGGCACCGGACAGAACTATTCACATCCCACGTCGGGTACCAGCGATGCCATTATTTCTTTGAACTATCGTACGGGTGAGCCGAACTGGATGCGTCAGTTTACAGAAAATGACGCCTATAACATCGGTTGTGATTTGGGTGGTCCCAACTGTCCCGATCCTCCCGGGCCCGATGCGGATTTCGGTGCGGTTCCCATCTTGGTTGACAGTACCGAGCACGGGCAGCTCGTTATCGCCGGGCAGAAGTCCGCGGAGGTCCACGCCATGCGCCCTGATGACGGCGCCGTGGTATGGCAGACACGCGTTGGCAGAGGCGGCGCACTCGGGGGTGTGCACTGGGGTATTGCGGCCAACAATGATCTGGGCATGGTGTTTGTCCCCAACAGTGATCGCTTTGCGGGTCGACTGACTGGGCCGGGCGAGGCGCGGCCGGGTCTGTTTGCGCTCGATATTGATACCGGCGAGATTCGCTGGCACTACCGTCCTGAGCCTGTGTGTGATGATTGTTGGCCGGGTCTGTCCAGCGCGATCGTGGCGACGGATGAGGTTGTATTTGTGGGGACTTTGGATGGGGTTCTTTCGGGGATTGATGCGGCGTCTGGTGAGCCGTTGTGGTGGTTCCAAACGGGGAGACAGTTGTTCGATGCGGTGAATGGAGGCAGCGCCGAGGGTGGTAGTTTTGATGCACATGGCCCCTTGATTGTTGATGATCTGTTGCTGGTCTCGTCTGGTTACGGCAGTTTTTTCCAGGACGGGGGTAACGCGTTCATGGTGTTCCAGCTCGATGATGACGCGAACGGTGAACCCAATGAGTGAACCTGTGCTCGCTGGCCCTGGGCGTCGACTTGCGGCCCTGTTCATTGATCTGGTGTTGGTTGTCGTGGTCGGGTTTCTAATCGTGCTGATCACCGGCGTCGTCCATGATCCGGAAGACTATGTCAATCTGGGAATGACGCTCGTGAATGGAGTGCTGTGCGCCGTCGGTGGCTATGTGTTGCTGAATGGTGGGTTGCTGATCTGGCGCGGCCAGACGCTTGGCAAGGTCTTGTTATCCATTCGAATTGTGGCGTTGAACGGTGATCCGCTGCCGGTGTGGAAGCACTTTGTGATCCGCATGCCATTCTTTTTTCTGACTTACACCGGCTTGACGGTGATCTTCCTTCCACTGGTCTTCATTGACTACCTCCTGGTGTTTCGCAAGGACCGACGAACGCTGCACGATCACATGTCGGGTGCGATGGTCGTGGACAACGAGTAGCGACGGATGGAAGTCAGGCGTGACTGGATGATCCCCATGCGAGACGGCGTGCATGTCGCGGCGGACATCTATCTACCGGAAGCGACACCGGCGGCCGTCATTCTCAACCGGACCCCCTACCTGAAGGATCCTTTGCGACAACGGGGTGCGCCGTTACCGCCGGGCCCCTTTGCAAACATGCCACCCATTGAGGAACGAATGTCGGTCTTTATCGATGCCGGCTTCGCGGTGGTGGTGAGCGATACCCGCGGCACTGGCCACTCGGAAGGTGAGTACGACTACTACAACTTTGAGCAGGGGCCAGTGGATGGCGTCGATATGATCAACTGGATCGAATCGGAGCCCTGGTGTGATGGCAATATCGGCATGATGGGGACGTCCGCAGGCGCTGTGCTGGCTTACTGTGCGGCAAACGAGGAGCCGGTCCATCTGAAAGCGATGGTGGCCAACATGCATCCATCCGATGCCTACCTCGATCAGTGGTTTGTGGGCGGGATATTCCGCTACCAGAACCGGATCGGCTGGTGTACAGGGATGCTCGAACGCATCCTACCGCTTTCAACGGCCAACGTGGAGGGACCGTTCAAGGAACGTATCCGTGATGTCCATCAACAGCGTTTTGACCGCTACTACCGGGAACTGCAGTTGGGGAAGAGCCCGGTCAATATGGACTGGTTCCGCCGGCTGTTTGATGAAAAGGATGATGGCCCGTTTTGGGAGGGGATCAGCGTACGTGCCAAACATGACCGTGTGAATGTACCGGTGCTCAATCAAGGCGTGTGGTACGACCATTTTGGCCGAGGCACGCTGGACAGTCACAATGCGCTCACCGTGCCCAGGCGGTTGATGATGTCACCCGGGATGCATGGCACACGTGCCGGTGATGGTGGTTTCCGAAAAGACCAGCTTCGGTTCTTTCAGCACTATCTGCGCGACGTCGATAATGGCGTCATGACGGAAGCGCCGGTACGGCTCTACCATTTGGGACATGAAGACTGGGTGGATCACCCGACATGGCCACCAGCGTCCGATCAACAGCAGTGGTATCTCACGAGTCACGGTAACCTGCAACCGTCATCACCATCGACGACAGATACCATGACACTACGCCACGATCCATCGTCGCCCAATCGTTCCATCAGTCGTCCCCAGGACCTTCGACGGTTCGAAGAAGGCGCGCTGGTGTTCACCTCTCCGCCCATGGGCGAGGATACCCTCGTGATCGGTTCCCCTGTATTGACGCTGTATGCAGAAACGGACGCGGAAGATGTGGACTGGTGTATCCAGTTTGCAGATGTGTTCCCCAACGGCCGTTCCCGACTGTTGAACTACGGTGCGTTGAAGGGGAGTCATGTGTTCTCGCATGAGAATCCCTCACCCCTTGAGCCGGGGCAGACCTACCAATTCGATATCGAGATATGGCCGATTGCGAACCTGTTCAAGCAAGGTCATTGCCTTCGGGTTGTGATCTGTCATAGTGATTTTCCGTTTTTTGAAGTGAACCCGATACCGTCGACGAGTCATCTCCGAACCGGGGGGCAGGCTGCCTCTAGGCTCCGCGTGCCGGTGGTCACCGGGACTGACGTATGACTTTTTTCCTTGGCGCTGATGACATCGCGCAATACCATCGCGAAGGCTATGTATTGAAGGAAGGTCTGATACCGCCAGATCTGCTGGCGGACGCGCAGGCGGCGATAACGAGTGATCACCCGACTGCGGCGCAATACCACGCGTCGCCGGACGACTTTCCCCGTTATCTGGACAGTCAGTTTTCAGGTATCCGGAAATTCCCATTCAGCCATTTTGATCTCAACAACCTGGTGCTCTGTGACGCAATGCTGGGATCAGTCCGTCAACTGATTGAACATGATGACATCCGCTTTTCAAAGGGGGAGTTCTGGGCGAAGTACAGCGGTGTGATCAATTACGAGCAGGGATTCCATCGCGACTTCGGTAATCACACGCTCGTCGTTCCTCGTACGGATCATCGTTACAAGGAGTGCACGACGTTCATTTTCCTGTCCGACGTTGAGGCGAATTCCGGACCAACGGCGCTATTGCCCCGCACGCTCACGGACAACATTTCGTTCGGGATAAATCGACTGCCGGATGACCTGGCGTTCGACCCTCAGCAAGAGGAAATCCTTGCCACAGGACCAGCCGGGACCGTGCTGTTCTATTCCTACGATGTGTTCCATCGCGGTACCGAAATCAAAGCGCCCGAACACGCCCGCTTCATGGTGCTGGGTGACTTCCACCATCCGGATGCCCCCTGGATTGATCGTCAGGGTTGGCCTGAGCATGGAGGGCATCCGCACATGCATGAGTTCATCACGCGGGCCACACCGGTACAACGTTGTTGCTTCGATCTGCCACCACCGGGCCACGAATACTGGAACGAACAGACGCTGAGCGATATGGCGGTTCGCTACAAGGGAATAGATTTGACGGCGTACCAGGATGCCCTCCATCCGTAACACCATGAACGAGGCAATCGCGGATCTGCCGGTAATGCAGGTGGTTCCTGCGATCCAGGACGCGCTGTCTAATGATCTGGATGTTCTGCTGCAGGCGGAGCCAGGTGCTGGCAAGACAACGGCGGTGCCTCTCACGTTGCTTGATGCGCAATGGCTTACGGGTCGGCGTATCATCATGCTGGAACCTCGTCGTATTGCTGCGCGGTCTGCCGCGGAACGCATGGCGTCGCTCCTTGGGGAGCGCGCCGGGCAGATGGTTGGTTATCGGATGCGTCTTGATACGCGGGTCAGCAATGAGACACGGATTGAGATCGTCACAGAAGGTGTTTTCACGCGCATGATCCAGTCAGATCCAGCGCTGTCTGATGTTGCGCTGGTCATCTTTGATGAATTTCACGAGCGCCATCTGGATTCCGACCTGGGGTTGACGCTGTCGCTTGCGGGACGGTCACTGTTTCGCGACCAGGATCCGCTGCGGCTCATGTTGATGTCGGCAACGCTGCCCTCGGATCGATTGAATGATCTGGTCCCTGATGCAGTGCGCGTTAAATCTGAAGGACGAACCCATCCTGTTGAAATTCGCCATGTACCAACTTCGTCCTCCCGCGGCGCATCACGTTCTACATCGCGAGAGCTCATGTCAGCGTTGGCGAAACAGGTTGTCAGTGCACTGCGGGAACACGCGGGGAGCAGCCAGCTCGTATTCCTGCCGGGTCAATCCGAAATCAGACGACTCGCGGGGTTGCTGCGTGATCAGGTCGGACCAGATGTCAGGGTGTGCCCGTTGTTTGGTGGCTTGAGCCTGACAGAACAACGCAATGCCATTGACGCGACCCAGCCGGGTATCGTGAAGGTGGTGCTAGCGACCAATATTGCAGAGACCAGTCTCACGATTGAAGGCGTGGATGTTGTGATCGACAGCGGTCTTTGTCGCGAACCCGGATTTGACCCTGGCACCGCGATGGCGCGGCTGACAACGCGAAGAATTTCGAAGGCCTCCGCAACGCAACGCATGGGTCGTGCGGGGCGGTTGCGACCCGGTTATTGTTATCGACTCTGGTCAAAGTCCCAGCATGATGAACTGGCGACCGACACGACCCCTGAAATTCATCAAGCGGATATGGCACCGCTTGCACTGCAGCTGATGCGTTTCGGTGTGAGCAACCCGCATGACGTCGAGTGGGTAGATGCGCCAGGTGAAGGTGCCTGGCGGCAGGGGCTGTCGATGTTGTCACGATTGCAGGCGATTCGTGCAGAGGATGAGCCTGTGTTGACCGCGATGGGGGAACGGATGTGTGATCTGGCAGTGCACCCGCGCCTCGCGCATATGCTGCTTGCCGGTGAGCGTGCAGGACTGGCAACGACCGCTTCGCAACTCGCGGCGATACTGTCTGACCGTGATCCTTTCGGAGACAGCTCGCCGGACATCCAGTATCGACTGGACGTACTGGCGGGCAGGGAAGAAGATCGAGGACAGCGTGGCTGGATCAAACGCACGGTTGATCTCGCGAGGCAGCTGGAACGTCGTTTGAAGAAGGATGCGATCGTGACCTCGATCAGTGATGAGCACGCCGCCGCCTACCTGCTGTCATTTGCGTATCCGGATCGCATTGGCCGACGTCGACACCGTGGTGGCTGGCAGTTGGCCAATGGTCGATCAGTCAAGCTCGTGTTCAGCCATCGCGCCGCACAATATGATTGGATTGTGGCCGCGGAACTGGGTGGTCGAACATCGGGTGGCAATACCGATCTGGTGTATTCCTGCGCGAAGCTCGATGCTGCTCTGTTTGATGGTCCGCTTCAGTGGCTCGTGACGGACAAACGTCACGTTGAGTTCGATAACCGTTCGGAACGGTTCGTGGCAGAGCAACGCCGGTGTATCGGAGAGTTGGTGCTGCAACGGCAGGTGATCGATGACATTAGCCAGGAAGATCGGATAGGCGCGTTGTTGCCACCGATCCATCGATTGATGGAAGAGAATGGCTTGCGGTTGTTCCGGCCTGCTGACGAGGTGCATCAGTGGCTCGCCCGCGCATCTTTGATGAGGGAACTGGAACCTGAAACGTGGCCAGACTTTGAGATGGCAACGTTGATCAAGACGCTCGCCGATTGGTTGGCGCCCTACCTCGTCGACGTCTCATCGGTGAAATCACTACGTAAACTGAACCTGTTACAGATCCTGCAAGGTCGATTGACCTGGCAGCAGCAGCAGCATCTCGATGCGTCGCTGACTGAACGCATTGAAGTACCCTCCGGGAGCCACTATCGAATAG
>CENZ01202039.1_pt1 | contig 13822 bp, 17 predicted proteins | sample 361341 | NCBI WGS metagenome assembly CENZ01 (sample SAMEA2619782, study PRJEB7988) | marine metagenome | biome: marine biome (ENVO:00000447); feature: deep chlorophyll maximum layer (ENVO:xxxxxxxx); material: "saline water (ENVO:00002010), including plankton (ENVO:xxxxxxxx)" | depth 50 m
GATACGGCGACGATGAATGATAAACTGGTACAACGAAGTAAGTAGAAGTTTAGACAAAATACCAAATTGCGTAGCATACTTTGACAAAGAATTAATAGAAGCAAAAAGACAGTGCAGAATCTATGGCAATCTTGAAAAAGCAAGTGCCTCACTTCCGGGAATAGTAGAAGAAAGATTTGGACAACTACAACAGTTGGAGGCAATACTGGAATATCTAAATATAGAACTTAGAAGACTAAGGTCAAAAACTTTCAGAAAATTTTTAGAAAATTACAATAGAGCATTATCAAGCAGAGATGCAGAGAAATACGTTGATGGAGAAGACGACGTAGTGGACATGACCAAGATAATAAATGACTTTGCATTATTAAGAAATCAATGGCTAGGCATCACCAAAGGACTTGATCAGAAGCAATGGCAAATTACAAACATTGTAAAACTGAGAGTGGCAGGAATGGAAGATGCTGACATCAAATAGAAGAATAATCCTTACTGACGTAGATGGCGTTTTGTTGGAATGGGAACATCATTTCACAGAATGGATGCTACAAAGATCTTATTATGAAAACGAAGTTGGTGAAGGATACATTGGTAAAAAAATTTATCCCTACAAACTATTAGACGACAAACAAAACACATATGAAATGGCAGAACGTTTTGGACTTACCAAAACCGAAATTAGAAAAGAAATAAGAGAGTTCAATAAAAGTGCGTGGATGGGCACCCAATGTCCTATACAGGATTCGCAAACTTGGGTAAAGTTATTGGCCGCAGAAGGTTGGACCTTTATTCCAATTACATCTCAAACATCAGATACAGCCGCACAACTTTTGCGTAAGAAAAGACTTGGAGAATTATTTGGAGATCATATTTTTACAAATTATCATATTTTAGACACAGGAGCCGATAAAGATTCAGCATTAGCGGAGTTTCACAACACCGGACTGTATTGGGTCGAGGACAAGCCTAAGAACGCACTAGCCGGGCTCAATTACGGTTTAAAGCCCATATTAATCGACCATGAGTATAACCGAGACTTTGACCATCCTGAAATTACCAGAGTAAATAATTGGAAAGAAATTCATAAATTGGTAACAGGAAAAAAATGAAAATTTACGTAGGTTGGGACTCTAGAGAAGATATTGCATACCAAGTTTGCGAACATTCTATCAAACGTAGAGATCCTGATGCAGAAGTAATACCTCTCAAACAAAATGACATGCGGGCTCAGGGCATCTATACACGAGAGCTAGACAAACTGGCATCAACAGAATTTACCTTTACGAGATTTTTTATTCCATATCTAAACGATTACAAAGGATGGGCAGTGTTTTGTGATTGCGATTTTTTATGGAAAATAGCAAGTTCAGATCTAGAACAGTACTGTGACCCAGACAAGGCAGTTGTTTGTGTACAACATGACTACAAGCCCAAAGAAACAACAAAGATGGATGGCCAAGTACAATCAGTGTATCCAAGAAAAAATTGGTCAAGCATGGTGCTTTGGAATTGTGAACATCCAAAAAACAAAATGCTTACTCCAGAATTCTTAAATCAACAATCACCAAAATTTTTACATAGATTCAATTGGCTAAATGACGACGAAGTAGGTTCTCTACCTCACAACTACAATTGGTTAGTGGGATGGTACAAAGAACCCGAGGATGGCAAACCTAAAATATTGCATTACACAGAAGGTGGTCCATGGTTTGACGGCTACAGAAATTGCGAATACGCAGACGACTGGAAGAAAGAAGTTATCAACCTGTTCAGTGCATAATGAACTTTTTCAAAAGATTATCAAAAAGATATCATCGCACAGATCCTGTAGAATACATTATGGGTCCAATAATACTGCCAACGTTGGAATACGACGATCTATACGAGAACCAAACTAGACTCGATGGAACAGCATGGAAAAAATTCGAAGAAAACTACAAATTGAAATACATATTTCACGACGATTTACGTGACGTTGATCTTGATCGTGATATTATATGTTTGTGGTTTTTTAGAGAACGTTCAGACAGAGATCCCGGCACAGACATTAAACTTGCAGGCAAGATACTGACTTATCTAGCGAATTCAATCTTAATTACACCCTGCAAACAAATAAAAATTAAAGAAAGAAATAAATTTTTTCCTAGAAGACCGTGTGTACAACTGGATATAGATAAGGAAACTTTTTTAAATATAAAAAAGGATTTAAAAATTAATGACTGAAGGAAAACGTTTTCTAGATAAATGCCTAGCAACCGAGGTAGCAAATAATCCATGGCCTCATCAAATAATTTTGGATACGTTGGGCCAAGACACTTTTGAAAAGTTAAGACAGCAGTGCGTTGAAAAACTTAATTTCAAAACTACCGAACTACATCACATATTTCCAAAAAACTACAAAGAACATGGTTTAGATTTTTATGATGAGACCGTGGATATTTGTACTACACTACTTGAAAGTTACAAAGATCTGTGTGAAAAATATCCTAATTATAGAACTTACGAGAAATTAGGCATAAATGCCCATATATCAATCACACCACCTCTACCTTACAAGTTCCATATCCACCAAGAAGGTTTAGAAAAAATTTGGAGTGCGGTCACCTATATAACTCCAACAGAGAACGTTGGCACGAAAATGTATAAGAAACAACATGAAAATAGTTTTGTAAGTGAAGCAAAATGGATACCAAACAGCAGTTTTATATTCTGTGGACAGGAAAGACAAACATGGCATTCTTACGAAAGCAACCAAGATACCAATAGGATAACTTTTAATCTTTTTATACAAAAAACAAGAAAAAATAAATGTTTTATTGAGATGAGTGATTTGTAATAAAGTCTTTTAGATGCTTGACGTCCTGTTGTAGGTATCTGTCCCTAACAATTTTCCATACAAAATTATCTCTGTTATTAATATTAAGATTGCTTCGCACCTGCGAACCTGTTTCATCAAACATCTTTTTTGCTTTGAAAACAACGTTGGGCATGTAAAGGCATCTGTGTAATTTCCTGGCTAATTTTTGTGTGTATGTGTCAACGTGCCAATGCCAAAAGAAAGGAGGAGCCAAATATCCCAATGTGTTGATCCAATTTTTATGCACTGCAAAATGTGCCGCGGGCAATACGGTGTCACCCCACAAGGTTGGTTTGTCTGCTTTGATACGCATGGTTCCTTTCATCCGCCCGTCGCTAGGAACTACCATTAGAATTTTGTCCTTGTATTCACTAAACTGTTCAAGTATTAGTTGATCCCAGTCCTGTGTTTGAACTTGCACATCATCACCCATTAACATTACAATATCGTGCTTTGATTTATTTGCAAGTATGTTCCAACTGTAACATGTAGATTGATTTGGTCCTACTGTGTAATATTTTTTATCAAGTAAATCTTTGTATTGTGCAAGTTTTGGGTCGTCATCATTTAGATAAAAAAGTATCTCCACGTCATGCTTCGCTGTGCTTTCTGCGGTCTCAACAAGACGTTTTGCCAATTCAGGTCTGCCTCTTGAGGGACAACTAAAAGATATCATATTAATTTTTTCTTCCAGGTATCTGGTGTGATGTCATTGATTATTTCTAGAGGTAAATGATATTGGAATTTTTTTGTGCCTCTAGTCCTTATGTACTCTGCAGTTTTTTTGACCGCTTGTCGCATGTTTGTGGAAGTGTTATAATTCAACAATTTACGTGCCTTATCAGAAGAGCAAGTTGCTAATTTTACTTCTTTTGGCCTGTCCTTATGATGTATTGGCTCAAGATTGACTCCTGTCTCGTTTGCACAGGCTTCTGCAAGTTGATTAATTGTTACAGGCTCCTCGTCAGGTCCAATGTTAATTACTTCTCCAACAACGTTGTCTTGGAATGCAAGTGCGTTTAAACAATACAAACAATCATCAATATAACTAAAACATCTTTTCTGTTCTCCATCTCCATAGATTATTGGTTGTTTGCCTTGCAACATTCTATTAAGCATGATAGACATAACGTTCCGAAATGGGTCGTCATATTTCTGTCTCGGACCAACTATGTTATGAGGCACTGCAATTACATATTCTACTCCATGTGTTTCACATAAATTTTTCAACACGTCCTCACCTGCCTTTTTGGCGATGCCATAAGGATCCTGTGGACGGCATTCGTAATCTTCTTTGTATGGTACTTGATCATGATGTCCATATCTTGCCATGCTAGAACAATACACAATACGTTTGACTTTGTTCCTTATGGCCGCTGTAATAGTTGTCACCGATGCCTCGAATATATTTCTTGTTACAAGCACAGGAGAGAATACAGATAGTCCTTCGTACGCTGTTGCCGCCGTGTGATAAACTATGTCACACCCTTCCATCGCTTTGGTCAGGTTTTCTAAATCGCAACAGTCTACTTGGTGAAACTCCACGTCTTGTGGAACGTTATCGGTGTAACCACCAATCATGTTGTCATTACCAGCAACAGTATGACCTTGAGATAACATCAAATCTGCTAGGTGTGAACCTAAAAATCCTGCAACACCTGTAATGAAAATTTTCATACGTCTATTTACGTGTCTAGTTTTTGCTCCATACTACATCCGGCCATATCTTGACCTTGACCTTAAATCCTTTTTTCCGTAAATATTTTTCAACTTCTGCATTACTACTTCCATATTTTTTCGTGTTGTTGTTTAACTCTATCATTAGATACTGTATATTTTCAAGTGTTTTTTCCGCACCTTTCAACACCTCCATTTCGTAACCTTCGACATCTATCTTAATCATGTCAACGTCTGCCAAACCAAGACTATCTATTGTTACCATGGGTATATTACCATCACCAATAATTCTTTTGGCTTGGGTAAAATTATCATCGGATAGAGATATCATTTTACTATCATTGCCAACTGCTAATTGATGTGTTTCTACGTTTTCAGGAACATTTTTTACAAGACATCGATAATGTTGAGGATCTGGTTCGAACGCAACAATCCTGCCACAAAATTGATTCATGGCACACGTCCAAGTACCAACCCATGCCCCTATATCTAAAATATGATTGAATTTTAAATCTTCTTTTTCACAAATTTTTATAAATTTATCAAGGCATTTGTTTTGTGTAAAACTTGATCCGCTTTTCCAATCCTCAATATGCTTGTCGTTTTCTGGCACCCAAAATCCGTTAACTTTAATCATAATATTTTTTTAGATAATCAATATCTTCCTTATAAACAGTTTTGATTCTGTCAATTTGTTTGTCGGTTAATTTCATATCATGCACTGTCCGTCTTAACTTGCCTTTTGGTTTGTATTCAGGAAATATTTTTTGAATCTTGTCAGGCCCATTCAACAGGTCCTCAAATCTAAAAATATGATCATACTTCGCACCAGGCTCACACAACCAACGAGTTTGTGGCAAATAGTTTACACGTTTTTCTCCGGATTCGTATTCGTCCATCATGTCATCTATGCTTTTCCATCCGTGCTTATTTGCTGTGTCCTTAACAACACTGAACCATTTCCAAGAACTTATTACCCTATCAATAGGTTCTCTCACCAACGTAATAATTTTGTAGTCTTTTTCATCAACACCTATTTCGTTCAGTTGCTTTTTTATCCCTGACAACTTGCCATGCCGTCCAATTTGCACAGTGTTATGGTTACTCGTGTTTATCAATTGATCACGCTGTTGCCATGCTATTGGTCCCGACCTGTCATAATTCATACGCCATGAATAAGTGAACCATGATCCGCCAGTCCTGGGTATGTGTACAAATATCATTTTTGACCATGGATCAATTTGCATCTAATACAGCCTTTACTTGAGGTAGTAGTTCTTCCGCCCATGCCTCTTGTCCTTGCAAGTTTGGATGATCGTCCAAATCCGACACATTAAGTTTTTTTTCTACACACCAACCGTGTTGTGTCTCTTGTGAAGTGCCACGCAACTTGTAAAAACATTTTTCATCAACTTGGCCTAACAACTCGCCACACTCTTTTGTTAATGGAATGTCAAATCCGTTCCATAATGCATTAAACATCAAGTATGGTATGTTGTTGCTCTTGAAATAATTTTGCATATAAATTATTTGTATCAAAGTCCGGATCTGTCCTTCTGCTTCAATGGCGGGTTTATATTCGTCTTTCCATGGTGCAAATATTAAGTCTTTGTATTTTGCAATTTCACCGGGAGCCTTCATTTTCCATGTGTGCCAGTGCGAACTCCTTCTTAATGTGGTCAATCCTTCACGTCGATTATTACTTGTGAATCCAATTAAAACAAAAGAATTATCTAATTTTGTTTCAAGTGTTTTTCTAAATATCATTTCATTACTAGCACCATTTTCTGCAATCCTTGTATAATTAAATCCTAATTTTTTTGCAATAATTGATCCACACGATTGTGGCTCTTTGGGTTTTATTTTATACTTGCGTGTAAATTCTTTTTTAAGAGCATCAGTATGCACAAATGCTCCTGACTCTAGTCCTTCCACATAAGTTGGCACACCGTTACCCATAGCAAATGAACATCCAAAATGTATCAAACTGTCTATCATAGAACTCCTGTGTGTAGCATGATTTCTACCGCTTTGCCGTTTGCAATTTCATCAGGAGTAAACTGTTGATATGCCAAGGACCACAACCATTCCTCCGCACCTACGAAAAATGGATCTTCGATGTCGGCAAGATCTTGTCCTGCTATCTCTTTTGCAAAACTCTTTTCATGACAGATGACAGGAATGCCCATGCATTGGGCCTCGACCGCAACTAATGAACAACTTGTAACAACGCACCATGCGTCCTTAAGATCCTCGGATAGGGGGACTTTGGCCTCACTTGGTCCGGATGTCCCCCTGCCCCTAGGCTTGTGTCGAAGTCTGATTGGTCTGTCTGTATATCTTTTTATCTGTTCAATAGTGTCGTTTGTCCAGTTAGGCATGTCAAGATAGTTGTTGATGCCATTTGAACTAGGGCAAACTAGGACATAAGAACCTTTGAAGTCGGGTGCTTTTATCTTGTATCCAAACTTTTCGAACCTGTCCGACTTACATCCTTTTATGTAACTGGCATGTATTTTGTTCCTACAAATACGCCAATAATGATTGTCCGGCTTAAGATTGTTGTTGTCGAACCGACCAAAATATGGTGTGTCGGTGTACCAAAACTGATGCTTTCTGGCCTCTAACTTTTTGATCATATCTAAATTGTTATTCACAAATCCCCAGAACATGCTGTTGGTCACTGGTTCATTTTCGACGGAGTTGTCAAGTGTATTGACTGTGTCGGGCCATGACTTTTGCACTCCATCAAATACTTCCCATGCTTTGCTTTTTTTGTTATTAAATGGTGCGTAGATTGTTAGCATCTATAAATTCTTTCAGTTGTGTTGCCCAGTCTTTGTGTCCCTCAGCAGAAGGATGATGGTCGTCCGGAGAACAGTGCTGTTTGTTTTGTTCGGTATATTCCAGATGTGAAAAGTTGGGTTTGAAATATCTCTTTTCATCAATTAAGCCTTGCAGGGTGTAGATATCCTTATGCTTTATGTCTCTTTTGTCTCTTACTAATACAGGATCGGGCAAAGTCTTGTACATCACGTAAGGAAATTTTTTGATCTTAAAATAATTCTGTAGGTTGAGTGTTGCCTCCAACGATTCGAAGTATGCCATTTGCTCAAGGTCAATGTCTGCTGTGGTACTTAGATGTTTGAAAAATGCCTCGGTGGCTCTGTTTTCCCAAGGCTTGTATGTTTTCCAAAAGGAGTTAAGTTCAGGAAATTTATGCTTCTTGTATCCTGTGGTCATGGGAAAATCCTGTCGCATACCTGATGTTATGCCAATGACATAGAAACATTTACGTGCAATGACCGGATTTCTTTCGCACCAGATCTTGGTAGAGACACTGAGTCTTTTGTTACCACGTCCACCAGCACCAAAATGACGTGCTTCTTTCAAATTCATTAATTTTGCTAGTTCCATGCCAACGTGTGTCATTACATTTTCTTTGGGTCTCCTAGTGAGGAAAGAACAGCCGTTCGTAAAAATGTGAGTAGGTTTCATGATACAATAATTAATTATACTATATTAAATCCTATGTCGCAATTTGTTAAAAACATTACCAGTATAAAATATTTCTTAGAAAGAAGTGAATTAGTCGACCAAGAATACAATATAAACTATGCTTACCATCCAAAAGCACCAGAAAAATCATGGCACAGTTTGCCTACTTTTGTAGCAGAATTTAATAATTGTTCTGTCAATAGTTTACCGCTTTTGTTGACAGAAGACAGGCACATGCTGACAGAACATTTATGGCCAATACTTGACAGATACAAAAATAAACCAAAGAAAAATCATAAAATGTGGGACGCTTGGGGTGAGGAGATTGATATCAGGATGCCACCAATAACCAAACAATTTGATGGTACTTACAAATATGTGTGGTTACCAATAGACAAATACAGCACGGGCAATCCATGGCACATATGGATAGACGTGATAAGCAAATTTAGATTGATTGAAAAAAGATGGTCAACAAATTTTGCCAAATACATTTATATACTTGCAAACCCAAGTCCTTATTTTGATAAGGTTGCCAAAGAACTATTTCCTGATCTAAAATATTATGTTATGCCTGAAGGGGCAACATGGAGATTCCAACACCTGATTGTTCCATCGATGAGCAACTCGTTCGACGGTGTTGTGACGCCACACCTGCCACCATGGCTAAGACATTTCAAAGGTTCGTTTGGTATACCCGAAAATCAAAAACCTTTTAGAAAAATTGTTGTGTCGCGTGACAAAGCAAACACAAGAAAATTACAAAACGCAAACGAATTATTGTTAGCACTAAAAGGATGGGAGTCAGTCACGCTTGAAGACTTACCTATTCGAGAACAAGTCAAAGTTTTTTCCGAAGCAACGCATGTACTGGCCACACACGGTGCAGGTTTGGTTAACACTTTATGGTGTAAAGAAGGAACAAAGGTAATAGAAATACAGGATGAGAAAATGCTACACAAAAAAGTTTATCCTTTGCTGTCACACAGTCTTAAACTAAAGCACGAGGTCTTTGTTGCTAAAACAACAAAAGTAGCGACCGATGGTAAAAAACCAAAAGGAGTAAAGAGGTTAAATGACCTGATTAATTTTGATGTTGATATTCCGAAATTAATTAGACATCTTGACTAATTTAAATTATAATATAACCATGTATTCGTTGCTACAAAAAAATCCCACAGTACACACTGACCCATATCCGCACGTGGTGATCGAAGATGCTTTACCATGGCCTTTGTATGAGGCACTCGAAAATAACTTTCCGGAGGCACAGGTTTTAGATGAGAACAACGCTTATGATCAAGGCATATGCTATAGACTGAAGGCAGACAAATTGTTAGATCCCAGTGTAAATGTTCCGGACGTTTGGAGAGAATTTACAAATTATCATACGTCTGCTGAATGGTTCAATGAAGTCACAGCACTGTTTCAAAACTATATGCCTAAAGTTTTGCAAAAAAAATTTACTGAAGACGATCTTGGAGCAAGAGGATGGGCAGATGCCGGCAAAAATATATGGACAGACTGTCAGTTGGTTGTTCATAAACCAATCCAGGAAAAAACAACACGAACACCACACATCGACAATCCAATGGAGATGTGGGCAGGATTATTATACATGCCACACAAAAATGACAACAGCACTGGAGGTGAATTCCAAATTCATTCTACTTTGTCCAATGTTGAAAAAGTTAACAAAAAAGCAGGAAGACAGATTTACGAAAGCGACCTAGGCCCTGTGGTTAAAACTGTACCTTACAAAAGAAACACGTTCGTTATGTTTGCAAACAATTCTCCCAACACTGTGCATGGTGTTTCTCTGCGTGAAAATGCAACAATGACTAGACGTAGCGTGAACGTCATAGGAGAATTCAAAAGAGGATATGCAACCATGTACAATGTGCAAGAGGTGAAATAGTGAACTACGCAGTAAGAACGGAAAGAGCAAACACAGAAAAATATGTTGAAAGTGCCGCAAGAGGCATGCCAGACTGCAAGTTGACAAATTACGAGACTGTGTGTGGCACAACTGACTTTGACAAAGTTGTGTTCATGGGTGTACTGCGAGGCACACACCTAGTATACAAACATGCTCAAAGTAACAACAAAGATTTTTATTACATCGACAGACCTTACTGGGGAGAAAGCAGGGCAACTCCTTATTGGATGAGGTGTGTTAAAAATCAACACGTAAAGACGTTTGTTGACCATAGGCCCGATGACCGATTCAAACAGCAGTTTAAAGACAAAATTAAACCTTTTCATAGGAATGGACAATATATTTTAGTTGTACCACCAAGCCACGCAATGGCAGAAATGTTTGACGGAAAAGATTGGTTGACTGACACACTTAAAGTGTTAAAAGAAAACACAGACAGAGAACTTGTGGTAAGAGAAAAGCCGTACAATCCAAAAGCGGTGATAGATGGTGAAGGAAAAATGGTTCCAGGAAAAAGTGCAAACAACCAACCATCGAGACCATTCGAATGGGAGAAAGTACACGCTGTGGTGACATTTAACAGTTCCATATCAATTAAAGCACTTACAAATGGTGTACCGGCATTTGCAAACTTTGACAATCCGTGTTTGCCGGTGTGCGAACAGGACTTTTCAAAAATAGAAACTCCAAAATATGAGGACCCTAGGCCAATTTTTAATTCGCTGGCATACAATCAATTTACACAAGAAGAATTTAGAAATGGTTATTACATGGAGATACTAGATGGCAGATAGGATGAAACCACATGTAGTTGAGCGTGTTAAACTTATAAGGCAGTGGGAAGCAAAAAACGGCTACGACGAAGCCAAAGACTTACCAGGTTTCCAACTGTACAAAAATTATTATGTTCCTAATGCGGTTGCCAAAGTCGCCAAGAATGTTCTATCTTTTGGTGTTGGAGGTAATGTTGGATTTGAAAAAGAATTAGCCTTTGCCAATAAAGATTTGAAAGTTAACTTGTATGATCCTACTCCTAGGAGTGTAGCATTGATTAGACAGATAATTAGATCATCAAGTTATAAAAAAGTAGGAATGAGAAATGATCATCCGGACAATCTACAGGCAGGAAAAAGAATTAGGTTCGAACCAATAGCCTACGGTAGCATCAACGGAAAACAAAAATTTTATTACGATCCTGCAAAAGAGCAAGGGGAATTTGTCGATAGAGCTTTGCAAAGTTTCACGCTCGTTAAAAGAGACAGTCTAACCAAACACGTAATGGTTGCTACAAAAACTTTGCAGAAAATATTGGATGAACTTGGACTGCAAAGTGTAGACATCATAAAAGCAGATATCGAAGGACTATGGTACCAGTTTGCACATGAAATTTTGGAAAACAAAATAGACTGCAAGTTTGTTGCACTTGAACTAGAATTGAATTTCGAGGAGAATGAAAAAGTAGAGCCTGCTTTAGAAAAAGCACAAACTGTTTGCGATTTATTCAAGGCCAACAACTATGATGTAGTAATCAACAGAAGAAGAGATAAACTGATGCTTGAAATGTTATTCATTAGGAAAGATGCATATGAAGGTTGAAATTTTTAGACGGACAGTAAAGGACAGACGCAGAGGGGCAAGTTGGGACCTATTGAAGCACATGGCCGAAGGTATCAAAGCCTGTGGTGATGAGCCTGTGATTGTAAATGAAGGCATGACCGGTCCATGGCAAAAAGACGAGATGGAACCAAACGCACCGATTGGTTGCATGTTTGGATATGGAGGGTCCAATCAAATGCACCACACAAAAGGACGTAGAAGAGACCTTGTTGAACGTGCAAAAAAGAAAGGAATTTATATCATTACATTTGACGGTGGCATACTGTCAAGTTTTGGTAACACAATAACTGCTCCCAACCATCACTGGCGAGTGGCACTATATTCGCCAATGAATAACGGAAACTTTTTGAGTGATAACAGTCCTCCAGACAGATGGGAACGAATGAAAAAGATCTGGAACATAAATTATGCACCATGGAAAAAATCAAACCCTAATGATCCGATACTGTTTGTACTTCAACCACAGGACAATTGGTCAATGAACGAACTGGATCCAATTAAATGGTTCAATGATGTTTACAAAAAATTAAGACCTATAACCAAAAGAAAGTTTATTGTCAGACCCCATCCTAATCATGTTGCCGCAATGGAGAATAGACTAGCAGAATTTCCTAAGGATAACGTTGAAGTTATTATTGGACAAAAGTTTTTCAAGGGTGATGAGAAAAAGCACTATAGATTTAACTATCAGGACGCATTAAATAATTGTCATGCTGTTGTTACTCACAATTCTACTGCCTGCATCGACTCTTGTGTTCGTGGAGTCCCTACCTTTTGTACCTCAGATCTTGCACTTGCTTGGCCTGTAGCAAATAAAGATTTATCTAAAATTGAAAGTCCGGAATATCCTGACAGGGATCAATGGGTTCATGACCTAGGATACAAACAATGGACAGAAGCAGAAATCAAAAATGGCACTGTGTTCAAACGTTTCAAGGAAAAATTAGGATTATAATATGTGCGGCATCTACGGAATAACAGCAAAGGATCCAGAATTTATACAAAACTTTATTAAGATTTGTAAACACAGGGGACCAGATGGTGAAAGCATTTGGAATAATGACACTGTGACTCTAGGACATAATTTATTAAGTATCATGGCCGATCCTGCAAAATCAACACAACCATGGAAAACACCAAAGGGCAACGTGCTGGTGTACAATGGAGAAATTTTTAATTACTATGAACTGACACAAAAATATAAAGATTTTACTGACACAACAGGTTGTGATACGGAACTACTAGCATGGGGTTTAGATAAATTTGGGCTTGACTTTATTGATGAGATTGACTCTATGCACGGATTTGCATATTACGAAATTGACAAGAACACAATAACTTTAAGCAGAGACCACGCCGGAATCAAACCAGTGTACTATGCAGAAACAAGTGAAGGCTTGATATTTGGCTCTGAAATAAAAGGAATGATTGACAGGGTGCCTGGATCAAGAAAAGTGGATAGGATGGCAATGAGTTGCCTTTCATGGACCGGCATCAATGCAACAGCAAACACAATGTTCAGTGGTATCAAGAAACTACTTGCTGGAGAAACAAAAGTATATGATGTCATTAATAAAAAATTTATAGAAACAAAAAGAATATTCATTAAGCCTACAAGCGATCATTATTTTGAACCTGCAGAATTTAGGAAGATGGCATCTAAGACTGTCAAGATGTGTACTATTGGACAAAGAAAAATAGGAGTATTCCTCAGTGGTGGACTAGACTCGAGTCTTATTGCTCATGAACTAAACAAACTTCAACCACCTGTATGGACATTTACTAATCTAATGGAACCTAATGTGATTACACCAGAGGATCATAATGGTGATGCAGACATGGCCCAAATGTTAGCAACTGACGAACAATACAAACACCATAATGTAAAGATTACTCCTGACAACGTATCGGACAGTTGGGATGATGCAATATATTTTATGGAGCAACCTATGTATAATCAAAGTGTTCCAATGTACTGCTACACAAATAAAGTATTGCATGAACACGGAATAGTTGTGACAATGGCAGGAGACATGGGAGATGAGATATTAGCAGGATACACAAAGTATTGGAAAATGACAAACCCAACATGGTTGTATAAACAAATTGGAAAACAAACAATAGAAAATTGGGATGACATTTTAAAATTATGGATGACCAGGATCAAACGTCCAATGGCTGTGCCTATTACTGGTGGTATTCTTAGTAAAGATAAAGTACTGCAAGAACTTAAA
>CENZ01047234.1_pt1 | contig 13796 bp, 16 predicted proteins | sample 361341 | NCBI WGS metagenome assembly CENZ01 (sample SAMEA2619782, study PRJEB7988) | marine metagenome | biome: marine biome (ENVO:00000447); feature: deep chlorophyll maximum layer (ENVO:xxxxxxxx); material: "saline water (ENVO:00002010), including plankton (ENVO:xxxxxxxx)" | depth 50 m
ACCGGCGTGAAACGTTCTGCGGACAATCTGGCTGCCGTCGCCGACGCCGATGTCGTCATTCTGTGTGTAAAGCCCAACATGGCCAAACCTGTCGTCAGCGGGCTCGCCAGTGCACTGGCCGATCGATTGCTGATCAGTGTTGCCGCCGGAATCCGTGCCTCTGACCTAACAGCCTGGTCAGGGGCAGCCACGGTCATTCGATGTATGCCCAATACCCCAGCACTGATCCGTCAGGGCATGATTGGACTCTACTCTGCAGACGCTTCGGCCGTTCAACGCGCACTCGCAGGCGACCTGCTCGGTGCTGTCGGAGCTACCGCCTGGTTCGACTCCGACGATGACCTGGACAAGGTCACCGCGTTGTCCGGCAGTGGACCCGCCTATTTTTTCTATCTGATGGAAGCCATGATCGATGCCGGTGTCGAGTTGGGTATGAGCACCGAAGCAAGTCGAACACTGGTCCTGAACACCGCCATGGGCGCCGCCGCCATGGCCGTTAAAAGCCCAGATTCTCCGGCTCAGCTACGCGCAAACGTCACCTCCCCAGGGGGTACCACCGAAGCGGCATTAAACGTTCTTTCCGCCCAGGGATTATCTGAGAGCCTTGACGCAGCTGTCCGGGCCGCCTATGAACGCGCTATCGAATTGGGTAACAGCGTGTAGTGACGCATGGGGCGAGATCCATTCATGATCGGCTATAATGCAATGTCCAGACCAATCCCTCCACAGACTTCAAGGTAAGCAAGGTCCATATGGCAGACAGTTTCGCGGATTCCGGGGTCTACATTGTGAAGGTGATTTTCGGCCTTTACGGTTTGCTGGTGATGGTTCGGTTTCTGATGCAGATCGCGCGTGTCGACTTCTACAACCCAATTTGCCAGGGGATTGTTCAGATCACGGAACCTGCACTCAAGCCACTGGCCATGCTGTTCCCCACCATCCGGGGGGTGAACCTAGCGACCCTCGTATTGGCTTTCCTGATCACGCTGGCATCGCTCATGTTGATATCGATGCTCATTGGCTACAGCGCCTTCCAACCTTTTTTCCTGGCCTGGGTCGCCCTCGCGCTATTCGGGCAGATTCTGGATATCTATTTCTGGGCGCTCTTGATCATGGTGATTTCCAGCTGGATCGCCCCCCATTCAGGTCATCCCGCTCTGAACCTCGTACAGCAACTGACTGAGCCTCTGTGTACGCCGGCGCGAAAGCTGCTTCCACCGATGGGTGGACTCGATCTCTCGATAATTCTGGTATTCCTGGCCATCACCGTGACAGAGAGAATTGTCATCATTGGCTTGATGCAGACCCTGGGGATTCCACCGGGTTTTGTCATGGGCTTGTGAAGCCGGCTTACGGATCGTCCTGCACGATGGCGGCACATTCGAATTTCCTGCGGGACCCTCTGCGAACGATGCTGATTGTCCTGGGGTTTGTCTGTACGCTGCCTTTGTCAGTCATCGCGGGCCAGAAGGAAACACCTGATCACATAGTCTATTTTTCAAGTATTGACAGCAGGTTGGTTCCACCACTCGTGGCACGAGCTCACGGCCTGCCGCGCGGTCCACGCTACCTGACAGTCTCCGTTTCGGTTCATGAGGTGGAAAGTGGCAAAGCAGTCTCCGCGTTGGTCCGCGGGGAGGTCAACAATCTGCTCGCGCAACAGGTAGACCTGCAATTCAGAGAAGTCCGAGAAAACGATGCCCTCTACTACCTCGCGACTTACACGGCCGACCAGCAGGACACCCATCACTACCGACTTATCGTAGAACCTCAGGGCAAGCAGCATGACTACCAAAAGGACGACACATCGGCGCCCATTGAAGTCACCTTCGACTATCGATATTTCACAGGCGAAGAAACGATCGCCCCATTGACGTCTCACTGACAGCACACTGATTGTATGAGGAATCCCATGCAAGTTGTTTTAGCCTCTGGAAATACGCACAAGGTCAGCGAACTTCAGGCACTGCTACCGAGCCTGTCTCTGGTCGGTCAGGATGAGTTTGGCATCGAACCAGTGCCCGAGACAGGTACGACGTTCATTGAAAATGCGCTGATCAAGGCTCGTCATGCAGCCTTACAATCGGGGCTGCCCGCCCTCGCAGATGACTCGGGGCTCGTCGTTCCGGCCCTGGGTGGCGCACCGGGAATCTACTCTGCCCGGTACGCTGGGGTCGGAGCCTCTGATTCTGATAACAACCGCAAACTCCTGGCCGCGCTGGCGGACTCGACGCGACGCGATGCATTTTTCTACTGCTACCTTGTACTTCTCAACCACGCCGATGATCCGACGCCTGTGATCGCAACCGGTTGCTGGCATGGTGAGATCGCCCACACGCCATCAGGGAGCCAGGGTTTCGGCTATGATCCCCTCTTCATAGTGAGAGGAACAGTCAGCGGTCACCCATCGACGGCTGCGCAATTGAGCCAGGACGAGAAAGGAATGCAGAGTCATCGCGGTCTTGCCGCAAGGCAACTACACGACCTGCTCTCGACCGACGCTTGACGGATTAAGGTCTGCCCCGGCGTCACATGCTCGATCCTTCTTCCATACCTGTTTCGTTGTACATCCACTTTCCGTGGTGCATCCGTAAGTGTCCCTATTGTGATTTCAACTCCCACGAGTCGTCAGGATCCCTGGATGAAACCCGGTATACCGAACAATTGCTGGTCGATCTTGCAGCGGACTCATCCTGGGTGAACAACAGGCCCATACAGACGATATTTCTGGGCGGCGGAACACCGAGTCTGTTCTCCGCTGACGCGATGGCACGGCTGTTGACGGGAGTAGCACAGCGGGTCGATGTTGCGTCTGATGCAGAGGTCACCATGGAAATCAATCCAGGTAGCCTGGAGCAGGCCTCACAACTGTCTGCGTACCTCAAAGCCGGGATCAATCGCGTGTCAATCGGGGCACAATCCTTCAACGCGCGTCAACTACGCCACCTGGGGAGGATCCACGGACCTGCTGACACCGTGAGGGTTGCGCTTGCCGCGAAACAGGCTGGTTTTACACGCATCAACCTGGACCTGATGCACGGACTTCCTGACCAAACGGTTGAACAGGCCCTGCAGGATCTGGACGATGCACTCGCGCTCCCTGCCGACCACCTGTCCTGGTATCAGCTGACCATCGAACCCAATACCGTGTTCCACAATCAGCCACCTTCACTTCCGGACGATGACACGATAGACGCCATCAATAACGAAGGCGCACGCGTCTTAAGCAATGCGGGCTTCTCCGCCTACGAAATCTCCGCCTGGGCGTTGCCGGACCAGCAATGCCATCACAATTCAAATTACTGGCAGTTCGGGGACTACATTGGCATTGGCGCAGGCGCCCATGGAAAACTCACAGGTACAGATCAGGTGGTCCGAACAACACGGACGCGACAACCGGGTGACTACCTGCGTTCACCGCACCGGAAGATGAAACCAGTCGTCAAATCAGAACGCATGCTTGAATTCCTGATCTGTTGTCTGCGACTCCATGCCGGTTTTGAAGCGAGCCAGTTCGAGGCACGCACCGGACTGCCATCCTCCCAGCTTGACCACTTTCTTGCTCGGGCAGAGCAACTCTCCCTCATAACTCGATATCAGGATCGTATTGTCCCGACAGAACAGGGAATGCGATTTCACAACAATCTGCTCGCTCTGATTGACTAAGTCGACATCGCCAGTGCTTTCATCGTCTTGCGATAGCAGAGATCCGAGACCCGATGACCAAGCCGCAAACCTCGCCCTTCGTACTTTGTCTTGGGTCGCCAGGGAGCCTCACAACGTGACAACGCCGGGAACCCAGAGAACGACTCGACGATGGACTCAGCGTAGGGCTCCCAATCAGTTGCGACGTGAAGCAATCCGCCCTCTCGCATCAGTGGCAGGAGGCGCCTGAGAAAACCCGGATTGATCAACCGTCGCTTGTGATGTTTTTTCTTGTGCCAGGGATCGGGAAAAAAGATCTGGATCTGCGAAAAGACACCCTCAGGGCAACGATCGATAATGCCCGTAACATCACCATGTATGACTTTCAGGTTGGAGATATCTGCCTTCTCGATACGTGACAGCAGATGACCGACACCGGGTGCATGCACCTCAACACCGACAAAATTTCGCGCCGGAAACGCGATCGCCATGTCCAGCAGTGAGTCGCCCATGCCAAAGCCAATTTCGAGCGTCACGGGTTGGTTCACGGGAAACAGGGTGGCGAAGTCGAGCTTCTGGGCTCCGCCTATCCCGTATTGTTCGAGCAATTCATCTATCGCCCGACGCTGGCCAGGGGTCATTCTTCCCTGGCGTAAGACATAGGATCGAATGCCTCGGCGGCTCGAAGGATGTAATTCCCGGTCCCCATCACGGGTTCCTCGGGGTGGACCCGGTAGATCCTCATGCATTGGATCGGATCATCGCAACCAGCAGTAACACCCAACCCATCATCAACAACAATCCACCAAGCGGTGTGATCGGACCAAACCAGCGCCAACCCAGCAAAGTCAATGCGTAGAGGCTACCGCTAAACAGCAGGATGCCGGAGAGCATGGACACGGCCGCACCATGGTAAAGCCCGGGAGACTCGCTAGTTCTTGCCAGCAACACGATCACGAGCACCGCGACCGCGTGCACCATCTGGTAAGCCACCGCCGTGTTATACGCAGTCAGCAGTGCTGGTTCGATCTTGTTTTTGAGGGCGTGCGCACCGAAAGCACCCAACAGGACCGACAATCCGCCTGCCAGGCTGGCAAGGGCACCGAGCACATGGCTAGTCGACACGATCGTCAGGAAGAAGAATGTTCTTCAGCTTTCCGAGCGCGTTTTTTTCGAGTTGTCGAACCCGTTCAGCAGAAACACCGTATCGATCCGCCAGCACCTGAAGGGTGACCTTGTCCTCCACCAGCCAACGTGATCGAACAATATCCTGCGATCGATCATCCAGTTCGCTGAACGCATTCATCAGGGAGTCACTCTGGGCACGCTCCATACGTGCGGCTATGACAGCAAGCGCTGGGTCGCCGTCTACATCTGCGAGCATTCGAGCAGGGCTGACCCGGGTACCAGGCACATAGCCTTCCTCTAGCTCCGCAGCATCATAGGGCTCGTCTGCCTGCGCCAACCGCCCTTCCATCACCCTGACATCTTTCGCCGTGACCCCAAGCTCCTCGGCCATTGCGTCGACCTCTCCCGAGTTCATCCAGCCCAGTCGTTTGTGCGCACTGCGCAGATTGAAGAAGAGTTTCCGCTGTGCCTTTGTGGTTGCAACCTTAACAATCCGCCAGTTACGCAGAATAAACTCATGGATTTCCGCCTTGATCCAATGGACAGCAAACGAAACCAGTCGCACGCCGTATTCAGGATTGAATCGCTTCACGGCCTTCATCAGGCCGACGTTGCCCTCTTGGATCAGGTCCGCTTCCGCCAGTCCATAGCCCCTATAAGAACGTGCCACATAGACAACAAAACGTAGGTGAGCCAGGACCATCTCCCTAGCGGCTTCCAGATCACCCTCATAGAACAATCGGTTGGCCAGGGATTGCTCACGATCTACAGACAGCATCGGCACACTGTTCACTGCCGTGATGTAAGCATCCAGATCAGCACCGGGGGTGTTGTTCAGGAATGACTGCAGAGACTGCGTTGCGGTCGCCATCGTTTGGCACGGGTGTTTTGAAGGGCTCGCGATTGTACACCTGCATAATGCGGTACTCAACGCGGCCACCTGGCGAGTTCGCCAGCCAGAGGTCCCTGTCAGCGGGGTTCAATCTCTCTCAGGTGGCGTCCGACTGCGAGCGCCGCTCCCATGACACCCAATACAATGCCAACGATCATGAGCGTCAGAATATCCAAAAGCGTCAGCCCTCTCAGGCTGTAGCTCGACTCATAGGAGGCAATCAGTTGATAGATCGGCGCCTGCAACAGCCACATCGAACCCCACAACATGAAACAACACATGAGCGCGCCACCCAGACCGTACCAGAGGCCGAGATAGAGAAACGGCCGACGCACAAACGCGTCCGTACCACCCACGAGCTTGACAACCAGGATCTCTGCCCGGCGATTTTCAATCGCAAGCCGAATGGTGTTGCCTATAGAAAGTGTCACACCAAATGCCAACAACATGCCGACGACCATCACCAGGTACTCGCCAAAGCGCACCAGTGCATTCAGCCGTTCGATCCAGGCGATATCAACGGTGACATCATCAACACCCGCAAGCATGGAGAGCTGCCCAATCAACGCACTAACTTCCGTGGCCGTCCCGGCGGGTCGAACCTCCACGACAGCCGGGAGTGGATTGTCATCCAGAGCGGCCAGGACATCACTAAATCCTGACGATGCAGCAAACTGCACCAGGGCATCCTCTGCGGAAATCAGATGTACCCTCGTCGTCCCTACGATCTGCTCAACCTCATTCAGAACGCTCTCGGGCTCCGCGTCTTGAAGAACGTACAGACTGACCCGTGGCTGGCCGTCCCAGCTATCACCGATCTGCGCCACATTCATCAGCATAAGATAAAACAATGTAGGCAACGCCATGGAGATACCGATGACGAGACAACTGAGGGCATTGGCAAGTCGCTGTTCGGTCAGATCAACGAGGGTTTGACGTGCGACGCTCCTATGGTGGTCCAACCAGGATCGCAAACCGGGTCGGGCCTGTTGCCGTGTCGCGCCAACGCCAGGAAACCGCTCACTCATGACACGAGCCGCCCGCCCGAGAGTCGCATTTCCGGATGACCCATTTCACCGATCAGCCCTAGATCGTGGGTCGCGATCAGGACAGTCACACCCACCTGATTGAACTCGCTGAACAATGCCATGATCTCACGCGAGAGATCCGGATCGAGGTTGCCAGTCGGTTCATCCGCCAGAAGCACGGGTGGTTTGTTCACTACCGCACGGGCAATCCCCACCCGTTGCTGCTCTCCACCCGATAATGCGATGGGCAACTGGTTCTCTTTACCTGAAAGCCCCACCTTGGAAAGCGCGGCGCGCACCCTTCGGCCAGTTTCCTTGGGGCCCAGACCCGCAATAATCAGAGGCAATGCCACGTTGTCATAGACCGTGCGATCAAAAAGTAGCTGGTGATTCTGGAACACCACTCCCACCTGCCGACGCAAGCCTGGAATCTGGCGCCGCCCCAAACGTGCAAGGTTCTGCCCACCCACGAATACCTGCCCGTGGCTTGGTTGCTCCATCAGCATAATCAACTTGAGCAGCGTGCTCTTTCCGGCTCCTGAGTGCCCTGTGAGTATGACCATTTGTCGTTCGGCGATCTCAAACGTGACCCCGGATAGCGCGTCCTGCCCTCCCGGATACCGTTTACTCACCGCATCAAATCGAATCATCTCAGTGAAAACCGCATCAGGGGGCCGGGAAAAGCGCTTCAACAAAGTCTTCGGCATTGAAGGGTCGGAGATCCTCCGCCGATTCCCCGACGCCGATATAACGAATGGGAATCGCAAGCTGCTTGGCAATCGCGAAAATAACACCGCCTTTCGCTGTTCCGTCCAGCTTGGTAATGACGATACCGCTCACGTCAACCGCTGCCAGAAACTCCTGTGCCTGGCTGATCGCGTTCTGGCCCGTACTTGCATCCACAACCAACAATACTTCGTGTGGTGCATTCTCATCCAGTTTCTTCAAAACGCGCTGAACCTTCGAGAGCTCTTCCATCAGGTTCTTTTTACTCTGCAATCGGCCGGCAGTGTCTGCAATCAGGAGATCCATGTTTCTGGCCTGAGCGGCTGACAGCGCATCAAACACCACCGACGCACTGTCTGCTCCCATATGCTGTGCGACGACGGGTACCCCGTTTCGCTCACCCCAAACCTCCAATTGCTCGACCGCGGCCGCACGGTAGGTATCACCAGCGGCAAGCAAGACACCCAGACCTTCCCTCTTGTAGTGCTGCGCCAGCTTACCGACCGTGGTGGTTTTACCTGCGCCGTTGACCCCTACCATCAGGATGACAAACGGCGACGCCGCAGTGACGTCCATCGATACCTCGCACGGCGCTATGATGGCGAGGAGTTCCTCGCGCAACCCCTGATACACGGCCTCACTGTCGGCAAGCTCGGCGCGAGCAACGCGTCTTGTCATGTTCTCTAAAATCTCCGATGTTGCAGCAACGCCCACGTCAGCACTGAGCAATGCTGCCTCAATGTCCTCCAGCAAAGCGTCATCAACCGCTTTCTCTCCCAGGACCAGGTCTTCAATGGAATCGGTCAGGCGCGACCGTGTTCTCGCCAACCCCGCCTTCAGCCGACCGAAGAAACCGGGTCGTTTCTCGTTTTCACTCTCGTCATTCATAATGGATCAGTTCTGGGTGTGATCTAACAACTTGTCTGAGGTTCTCTTGGCCCGTCGTCCAAAAGGGAGGCGCCGTCCTCAAAACAGCCTGCGCATTATCGCAGGTCGATGGCGTTCACGAAAAATTGATTTCATCGATTCAATCGAAGTTCGCCCAACCCCGGACCGAATCCGGGAGACCCTGTTCAATTGGTTAGGGACCAGAACCCCGGGTAGTCGCTGCTTGGATCTGTTCGCCGGGAGTGGCATTTTATCGATTGAAGCACTATCTAGGGGTGCCGCCAGTGTCACTTTGGTCGACCGCAACCCCGAAGTCGTCCACCACATTCGATCGACCTTGTCGCATCTTGGCGGTCTAGACACCGTGACACTACACGCAAGCCATGCGGATCACTTCGTCTCAGGCTCAAAGGAACAGTTCGATCTTGTCTTCCTTGACCCCCCCTTTTCGCTCTGTGACGGCCACACCGCTGACAACAACCTGATGCTCTCAACACTCGAGGACCTGTCTGCGCACGGGCTTCTGGCAGACTCTGCGATGGTCTACGTGGAAAGCCCCCGCGCACTGGATGCCCTTACGCTGCCTTCAAAATGGCAGATCGATCGGTATAAACGAGCAGGAGATGTACACTATGGCCTGCTGAGCCAATCATCCGGATGCCCCACCAACGGGGTTTGTGTATGATTAGCGGCGACTGAACGGCCGCCTCGATGATTTATGAGAACCGCACTGTATCCCGGCACCTTCAACCCCATCCACAATGGACACGTCGATCTTGTCGAACGTGCCATCAAGATGTTCGATCGCGTGGTTGTTGGTATCGCAACCAGCCCACACAAAAACCCCAGCGAACTCGGAACTCGCGTCGAACTCGCTGAACAAGCTCTCAGCCATATCAACGGCGTTGAGGTGGCACGGTTCAATGTGCTGACCGTGGACTACGCCCAGAAGATCGGCGCCACCGCCATCCTGAAAGGCATCCGGACCGTAACGGACTTCGAATACGAGTTCCAGATGCTGAACATGAATCGAGCGCTGGTCCCAGAGCTTGAGACCATTTTCCTCGCGACCAGCGAGGAGTTCTCCTACATCTCATCATCGCTGGTCCGACAGATAGCAGGCTACGGCGGCAACGTTGAGAAGTTTGTCTGCCCAGAGGTTGCGAAAGCCCTGCAAGACGGTGTCATCACCTAGCGCTGACAGCTGGTGCAATAAACCGTCGTCCGACCGGTCTGTCGGATTTCCTTGAGTGTTCTACTACAGCCCTGACATGGCAGGCCCGCACGGCCGTAGACGAGCAGTGCCTGGCTGAAATAACCCGGTGCGCCGTCCTCTCGCACAAAGTCTCTAAGCGTCGTACCGCCCGCCTCGATAGCTGCCTGAAGTGTCTCCTTGATACACCCGGCCAACCGGTTGTAGCGTTCGGCTGAGATCGCGCCCGCCGCACGTCCTGGATGAATACCCGCCTTATGCAGGCTTTCGTTCGCGTAGATGTTGCCCACGCCAACAACAACATCAGCATTCATAACGAATGCTTTGACCGGTCCGCGGCGACCCCTGGACGTTTGATAGAGATAATCACCCGAGAACGTGTCCGATAAGGGTTCGGGTCCAAGATGATCAAGAAGGGGATGGCTGTCATCACCGACTAACCAGAACATCGAACCAAATCGCCGAGGATCCCGGTACCGCAGGCAACGATCCCGATCAAACACGATATCCACATGGTCATGGGTGCCCGGTTCAACACCAGATTTGGTCATTCTCAACGATCCCGACATACCCAGATGAATCATGAACCGACCACCAGGGGTGACGAGGAGCAGGTATTTCGCGCGTCGAGCCACTGACAGGATTCGTTGTCCCGTCAAATACTGTGGTAACCCAGGATCAATCGGCCAACGGAGACGTCTGTCGCGAACCACAACTGACGTCACCTGGCGACCAACCACGTGAGGCTCAATCCCAGACCGTGTAGTTTCGACCTCTGGCAGTTCAGGCACGGTCAAGCACTCGTATCAATCATCCAATTCTCCGAAAACGACCCGGGGGGGAGCGATCACCGGCGCCCCTCGCTCATCAGATCATACCAGTCACTTCCCGGGGTCGGGATGACATGCCACACTGGGCAACCCATTCACAAAATGACAAGCATGCCAGACAACGGTCCCGTCACCAGCGTCCCGGCGCCCCGGCTCTACCTGGGCATCGATACTGGAGGCACTTTCACGGATTTCGTTCTGCTCCGCGAGGGCAAACTGATCAGCCATAAAGTCCCCTCCACCCCGGACGCCCCGGACCGCGCCATCTGGCAGGGCATCGAGGACATGGGTCTCGTTGAAGCAGCTAGTCGCGGTCACCTCACCATCATCCACGGCACCACGGTCGCCACCAACGCCGTTCTGGAAGACAAAGGCGTAAGGACGGCCTACATTACCAACGAGGGCCTGGCAGACTTGCTCCTGATTGGACGCCAAACCCGTCGTCGGTTGTATGACCTGACCCCGGCACCACCACATCGACCTTTTGCTGAACACCCCACGATCGAGGTCAACTGCCGGCTTTCGGCGAACGGGCAGTGGCTGACGCGGCTCTCGGACGACGACCTCCAAAGATTGAAACAACGACTGGCACAGCTGGACATCGAATCTGTCGCCATCAACCTCGTTTTTTCCTACCTCGATTCGAGCGAAGAAGAACGTATTGAATCTGCGCTTAGCGATCAGTATTTCGTCTCCCGTTCTTCCTTTGTACTCCCAGCAACAGGCGAATATGAACGTGGCATCGCAACCTGGATCAATGCCTGGATCGGACCGTCGATCGCATCTTATATGCAGAGCATAGTGAACGCCGTCGAGCCATCAACCATCGCGATCATGCAATCCTCGGGACTTACGATCTCCGCAACACAGGCAGCGGCACGCGCCGTGAATCTACTCCTCTCGGGTCCGGCAGGCGGTATTGCGGCCGCCACGATGCTGTCTCGGCAGACGGGTCATGAACGAATGCTCACATTCGACATGGGCGGCACATCCACCGACGTGTCGCTGTTGAATGGCACGCCCGCTCTCATTGCGCGGGGACAGATCTCGGATCTGCCAATCCACGTTCCAATGACAGATATACATACCATCGGTGCGGGGGGTGGATCAGTGGCAATTGTAGATTCCGGCGGGTTGTTGCGGGTCGGGCCCCGCTCAGCGGGTGCCGAACCCGGACCCGCGTGTTACGGGCGAGGCGGCCTTGAAGCAACGGTCACTGATGCGCACGCCTTCCTCGGTCGACTTCCTGCTGACCGGTTTTTTGGCGGCCGGTTGCCCCTGGATATGACCGCAAACCGTAAGGCCATCGAGCATCTCGCTGAACACCTCGCTATCCCTGCACCCGAGGTCGCTCAGGGAGTCATCGACATCGCCAATGAACACATGGTGGCAGCATTGAAGGTCATCTCGATCGAGCGAGGCTTTGATCCACAAGACTTTGTACTGACCAGTTTCGGTGGCGCGGGGGGCCTCCACGTCTGCGAACTGGCGGAAGCGCTGGCGATTTCGCAGATCATCGTTCCACGGGATGCCGGTGTTCTGTCAGCGGTCGGCATGCTTGCTACCGCGCCTGGACGGGAAATGATTCGAACGCGAGAGTCACTGCTACGCGATGTGACCGACGCTGAGATCAACACCTGGTTCGGAGAACTGGAGAACGCCGCCACCAGTGAACTCCAACGCGAGACCGACGATGCTCTCCTGTTTCGCCGCGGACTGGATCTCCGTTATGCCGGCCAGACCCATACTCTTGAGGTCCCCTATCACGGCAATCTTGATGTCAGCGCGGAGCATTTCCAAATCCTGCACGAGCAACGATTCGGTCACAGACTCGAACGGACGGTTGAGTTGTGTCATCTACGCGTCAATGCGCGAGCGCGTCAATCTCCCATTGATGCATCTCAACCATCATCGCAGCTCGGATCAAAGACCTCGGGAGAAGCGGACAGGACCAGCATATATACATCGGTCTTTCTTGATGGAGAGCGTCACCGTATTCCGGTGTTCTCAGGGGAAGAGACTGCGCAGTTTGACGGGCAAATCGGACCTATTCTCATTGCTGACAGGCATACGACGGTACTGGTGCGACCGGGTTGGTCGCTAAACTGTGATGACTTTGGAAACCTGCACCTGCGCACCTGACGCCAGAGGTTGACCGTGCGAGATCGAGGCTCTCTCTGGCCGCCCTGGCCGCAGCTTTTCAGTTGTTCAGCCGCTTGTTGAACAACACACCCAAGGACGGATACACCAAACCAAAAGCGGGCTCAGCAGCCAAGGCTATTTGATTTTTGATTCGCTGTAGACAACGTGTTTGCGAACAACAGGATCAAATTTCTTGATCTCCATCTTGTCAGGCATGGTTCGCTTGTTCTTGCTGGTGGTGTAGTAGTGACCGGTGCCCGCAGAAGATACCAGTTTGATTTTCTCTCTCATCGCGATGCTCCTAAAAAGTGTCTCGTGCCACGCTCGACAAAACGGGCGTCAATATGGTTGCGCACGTTCTAAACGCGCTCGCCACGACCCCGGATCTCTGACACGACCGATTCTATCCCCTTCTTGTCGATGATACGCATCCCCTTGGAAGATACACGTAGCTTGACGTATCGATTCTCGCCGGGCAGCCAGAATCGGTGGGTATGCAAATTCGGCAAGAAACGACGACGGGTCTTGTTGTGCGCGTGCGATACATTGTTACCGCTGATCGGACGCTTACCGGTAACCTGACAAACCTTGGACATGTCGCCTCACCTCAATATGGGGGCTTGAAATTTGAGCGCGACTTTATAGCAGAAGGGTCGCGTGCATTCAATGACTACCGACTTTGGGCCCTGTTTTGACCCTCTATGGGAGTCCGTATCAGCACCTTAAAGGTGACCCAGTTGTGCCAGTGAAACAACCGAATCGCCCGCGACCAACAGATGGTCGACGGCCCGAACCTCCACCTAGGCCAAGGCGTCCCTGGCCCGTCTGCGCGGCCTGACATCGAAACCACTCGGCGCCGTCGCCCCTGAAGGGTGATTGCGCACCAGCATCAACGCCGCCGCATTCCGTCGTAGAGCGTGACGAACAATCTCCCGAATATGGACCTAGGCACCATCGATGGTGCCATGGAGGAGTTCCCGATAATCGATCACCCGGTGTTGGTTGTCCATGAGAATACAGGCGAATAATTCGCGTTCCTGATGCCCCAAGGACTTGTCAACGTGACCCCCTGGTGAAACGAAGCACACTGTGCCCGCAGCACCACCTAGACCACTGTCTGCACGACGGTTGCCGCCATGACCACATGGCGCGGAACCTGCGAAGGTGAGATGGTTAGGAGTCCACGGATGCCACCACAGTGGGTCAGCAGCCCAGGTGCCATGTTTTCCGCATCAGCCGCCATCATGTAGTGGCCGGACATCGATTCGACCGTTGCCGTGTCAGACGGTTCATGATCCAACAAG
>CENZ01062591.1_pt1 | contig 13795 bp, 13 predicted proteins | sample 361341 | NCBI WGS metagenome assembly CENZ01 (sample SAMEA2619782, study PRJEB7988) | marine metagenome | biome: marine biome (ENVO:00000447); feature: deep chlorophyll maximum layer (ENVO:xxxxxxxx); material: "saline water (ENVO:00002010), including plankton (ENVO:xxxxxxxx)" | depth 50 m
ACTGCGTGGAGTCAACCCGTAAATTAGGCTATAATTCGAATCCATTTTTATTGGGCGGTGTGGAGACCGACTTTCTGTTTGCTCTGGACTGAGTAGCGAAACCTACTCAGGCCTGCGTGGGCACAGCGCCCAAAGCAATGTCTAGTATTTGAGGTTATTTCAGGAAATTCCATGAAGAAACATGTCCTAGTTTTCGTTTCTGCGTTGTGTGCCACAACATTTGCCAGCATTGGTCTTGCCCAGGGTGATGCCGCTGCCGGTCAGGCGAAGTCCGCGCTATGCGCGACTTGCCATGGGGCTGACGGCAACAGTGCATTAGCTGTAAATCCCAAGTTGGCCGGTCAGAATGCCAGCTACCTGATGAAACAGCTGGCGGATTATAAGTCCGGTGCCCGGGTTAATCCCACCATGGCGGCAATGGCCGCAGGCTTATCCGACGAGGATATCGCCGATATCTCCGCATGGTATGCCTCGCAGGAGCCTACACTCCAGGGAGCCGACCCGGAATCCCTGGAACTGGGCGAGTCCCTGTATCGAGGTGGTAACAGTGAATTGTCGGTCGCAGCTTGCTCGGCCTGTCATTCGCCAAGCGGCAACGGCAACGGGCCCGCTGGGTTCCCTTCACTGGGTGGCCAGCACCCCGAGTATACGCTGATTCAGCTGAAAGCCTTCCGCGCGGGTGAACGCGCCAACGATGACAACGCCATGATGCGCAGTATCGTTGAACGTCTTACCGATAAAGAGCTTGAAGCACTGGCCAGCTATGTTTCGGGGCTGCACTAAACTGCATTTGAAGGATTTTCACCTACAGCTGGTCTCGTAATGAAACCGAGTCCATAGCGTGGCCACTTTGGCTATGCTAGGTTTGCCGAAAAGTTGTTAATGAATATGTGATTTTGCGGCCCGGCCGCAACTAAATCTGGATCAGAACTCTAAAAGGATTCGCAAAATGATCAAACGTACATTGCAAATCGCGCTAATTATCAGTCTGTTACCAATGGCTGTCTCCAGCTTCGCCCAAATCGAGCGCTATGTGGTTGGCACCCATTACACTGAGCTGCCTAACCCCGTAAACACCAACGATGCCTCCAAGGTCGAAGTGCTGGAAGCCTTCTGGTACGGCTGTTCCCACTGTTTCCGCTTTGAGCCTTTGCTGACGGCCTGGGAAGAAGCTCAGGGTGACGACGTCGAGGTCGTTAGATTTCCAGCCCTGTGGAATAACCTGATGAAGATCCACGCGCAGGTTTACTACACGGCCGAAGCGATGGATAAGGTGGACGTGCTGCATGAGCCGGTATTTAACGCGATCAACCTGCAGGGCAATCGCCTGCAAAATGAGCGTCAAATTGCCGCTCTGTTCGCAGAACACGGTGTCAACCAGGATGAATTCGAGTCTGCATTTAACTCTTTTTCAGTCCGTACCAAGGTCAATCAGGCCGAAAAGCGTATGGAGGACTACCAGATTCGCAGCACTCCCAACATGATTGTTAACGGTAAGTATCTTGTGACTACCGGTCAGAATGTACCAACCCAGGAAGAAATGCTGGAAGTCGTTGAATTTCTTGTACAAAAAGAACTTCAGAGCCTTCGTTCATCGGGTGACTAAGGGTTCAAATCCCAGCTCTGAATTGCACGCCAGTACAGCCCCGACATGTCGGGGCTGTTTTGTTTTCAGCCTCATTCAATCTCTTCCGGCGTCTTCTAGCCCTTTACCCCCTTCTTTATCCTGTCTCCCATAGGGTTCCAGCCACTTTAAGCAACATCAGAAGATGATGCCTACACAGTCGATACTGGGCGCAAGCTTAATTAGCCCTGGATTAAAACTATTTTCGCCCTTGCGCAGTCCTAATTCATAATAATTAGTCAATTTTTCAACGCCTTAGCCTCTGCCCCAAATACTTCATGGTCTGGGGCTAGAGCAGTCAGCGTCGATAATCAGGGAATGGGTTCAGCGCCTCCTCCGCAAAACCGGGAATTCGGGCGTAAAAAGCATGGCGGACTTTCTCAATCAGATTACTGCCCTGATTCCTGAAGGAGTCAGGGGAAAAGTTCTTGGCAATTCAGGCCGTGAACTGCTTGCTGCTGTCACCGATACCCTTGTGGTATTTGGCGATGGCCTGCTGCATCTCGAAACTGGTCAAAGCGAAAAACTGATAAACGCTGCCGAGGTTACCAATATCGAGGCTAGCAATGTTGGGGCTGCCAAAGCCACAACTAGTAATGCCGCTGCTATCGCAACGGCAGCAAGGCGGTTGTTGAATAGCACCGAAACACCTCGCACTATCTTATTACTCTTGGCCCCTTCTGAGTTCGCCGCGACCCAGCAAGACATGCTTGGCATGACAGGCACGAACCTGCGCTCCGCCATCACGCTGCAAAGGGATTCCATTTTACCCGCCTGTGAAGACACTCTGGCTCTGGCCACCGCAAATGAAAACCCAACTGGGCGTGTAATTGCTCTCTGGACTCATGCGGACCAGCTTTCTGATTTGTTCGACGCATTCGCGCAATATGGCCTGACCCTTGCAGCAATCGCTCCCCGCATCCTGGCATTATCTGCGCACAATAAGACTGAAAACTTGGTGGACGACGATGGCTGTCACACCACCTTTGTGCGCAGCCGCCAGGGCGTATTGGAACAGTGGTTACAAATTAAAAATGATGAGCTGGAAGAAAAAGCATACGCAGAGCAGTGGCAAGCCGAGCTGGCGCAGTTTGAGAGCGAAGCGATGCAGCGCGCCGACAAGCTTTCCAGCTATACGCTCACAGGCTCTCGCTCAATCGAGCCGGACTTCGCCTTTTTCCCCGCGGGTTCACTGGCCATCAGTCGGAAAGCGCAGAGAGGACGCCAGTTTAAATTAGCGGCAGCGGTTTTGGCAGGGATACTGTTAGTCGTCGCCTTACCGTTTATTACCCAGACTCTGGAGCTACAGATGGCTACTGCCCGGCTCGATTCAAACCGCGCCATGTCAGCAGAGGCGCACGAAGACCAGGCCGTCGTTGTAGATTTTGAGAATCGATGGGGCCCGATCAATGATTTCCCTAACCAGGACGTTGCGACAGCAATGTTTCGATTGCAGGAAGTATTGGCAGGTGAGCAACTGTCTTCCCTCGAACTTTCAGAGGGGCTTATTCGCATTCAGGGCACGAGCTCGGACCCCCAAGCCATACTGCAGCGACTGGAGCAGGATCCGATGTTTACCGAAGTTGTCTTCTCCCGTGCAACCAGCAACACCCGTTACTACATTGACCTGCGCCTGGCTACTGTGAACTTTGAAGCCTACATGGTGCGCTACTTCCCGGACAAGACTTAAGCCAGCATGGAAATTAGCTCAAGAGAAAGAAACATCCTGCTGCTGGCTGCCGTGGTTGCACTCATGTTCATGGCGACGCGCGTCGTGCCGGCAGTGGGGAATATTTATGACAGCCGTGAAGCGGATATCGATGATGTGCTGCTGGCGATAGAGCGTGAAGAGCGCTTGATAGAAAACTCCCTGGCCTGGCGCGAACGTCGTATCGATGCTGAGGTCCAACAGGCGCAGATCGAAACGCAAATTTTTAGCGGCGACACGATTCCCTTGATCGAAGCGAATATACAGCGTGAATTGTCCCAACACGCGAGGGACTCAGGATTAAGCGTGAACTCAACGCGTTTGGCAGAAAGCGTTGAAGCTAATGACTGGTTAATGATTAGCCAGGAGATGTCGTTTCGCACCGGTGATGCCAGCTATACGGTCAACTTTCTCAGGCAGCTAGAAAACTCCCAGCCACGCCTGCGGGTGCGGGATTTCAGTCTGAACCGGAGTCGCAATCAATACAGTGGCTCAATCACCGTTGTTGGCTTCGCGCAGAATTCGACTACCCGCGTAGGTGACGAGCAATGAGCGCCGTCGTGAACGAGGCTGAGCTCGAAGCGGAAATGGCCCAGGCTGCGACTCAAACATCGACCCAGGCAGTGACGCTACCAGTATTCAGCCAGCTGCTTGAGCCAGAGGGTATCGCGCCAGCGCAGGACTTCGCCGTCAGCGGTAAATTGCTCTGCAATCAACTGCCCGGCATCGACCTGCGTGCAAAAATTCGATTTATTATCGGTGACCATATTCGCTTTGAACTCAGTCACGATAATGAGGTCAGGCGCCTGCTCAAGCACTGGCGTGCAGAACTGTCACCGCAGCTTGAGGGCTCCGACGAAGAAGACTTTGTTTCAGGCTTTGAGGATGATGAAGCGCTACTGGACCTGGCTTCCGATGCCCCAATTATTCGTCTGGTTAATCACCTGTTCGCGCGCGCGCTGGACCTGAGCGCCAGTGACATTCACTTTGAGCCCAACGAGAACTCTCTGGATGTGCGCTGTCGAGTTGATGGCATCATGACCCGTATCGAAAAATTGCCGGTGAAGATTCACACCGCAGTGGCATCCCGACTGAAACTGATGGCCAAGCTTGATATCGGTGAGAAGCGACTGCCTCAGGATGGACGCATTGATTATCAGATTGGCAGTAATCAGCTCGACATGCGGGTCTCAACCTTACCCGGTGTCCACGGTGAGTCGGTGGTGCTGCGAATTCTCGATCGCAGCGATACCGCAGTGGAACTGCAGGCACTTGGCATGCCTGTGGAAATTCTCCAGAACTACCAGAGCGTCATCACACAGCCCCACGGCATGATCCTGATAACGGGCCCTACCGGCAGCGGAAAGACTACAACGCTTTATGCCACCCTGGAAAAGATCAACAGCGAAAAGCAGAAGATCATCACCGTGGAAGATCCGGTGGAATATCAGCTGGACGGCATTACCCAGATTCAGGCCAATTCCAGTATCGGGCTGAGTTTTGCCGCTGGCCTGCGTTCCATCGTTCGTCAGGATCCTGACATAGTCATGGTGGGTGAGATACGAGATCACGAGACGGCCGAAATTGCGATCGAGTCGGCGCTTACAGGACACCTAGTGTTTTCTACCCTGCACACCAACGATGCGGCAGGCGCAGTGACGCGTTTGCAGGATATGGGAGTAGAAGGCTATCTGATCAGTTCCAGCCTGCTTGCAATCCAGGCACAACGACTGGTACGCAGAGTGTGTACGGACTGCGCCGAGGAAGTGCCTATTACTACAGATGAACTGGCGGTGTTGCAGATCGAGCAGAAAGAGTGCCCAACGCTAAAGCGTGGCCTCGGCTGCGAAGCCTGCGGTCAGACCGGTTATCGCGGTCGCGTGGGGCTCTATGAACTGCTAATGATGAGTGATGCCATTCGCCACCATATTGCCTCTGGCGCTGATGCTAAAATCATTCGCGACGAGGCGATCAAGGCAGGCATGCGTACCCTGCGGCAGGATGCCCTGGAAAAACTCAAGGCCGGCATCACCACCCCGGAAGAAGTCGTGAGGGTGACCAGAGCCTTATGAGTGCGCTGTATTTCAAATACCAGGCTTTTGACAAGGCCGGCAAGGTTGAAAACGGTCAGCTTAACGCGGAATCGGAGCGCGAAGCCGTGCGAATCCTGCAGGGCCGTCACCTGACGCCGGTAAAGATCCAGCAAACCAGGCCCGGCGCCGAGCGCCTGCGTCGCAAGAAAATTTCCAATACCGATCTGCTGGACTTCACCAGCGGGCTTTGTACCTTGGTTGAAGCGAGAGTGCCTATCGACAAGGCATTGCGTCTGCTCGATGGCATCACCGAGTCCGCTGCCATGCGCGAGCTGGTGCTGCAGCTGCTGCGGGATGTGAAAGAAGGCAGGAGCCTGGCGGAAGCGATGGAGTCGCACCCTCAGGTTTTCAACAAGATGTATGTGAATATTGTGCGGGCAGGCGAAGAGGGTGGCATTCTCCATGATCTGTTGCCAGATCTTGCCGAGTTTCTGGAAACCTCGGCCCAGACCCGTCAGGCCGTAATCTCAGCCATGATTTACCCGACCGTACTTTTGATTACCGGGGTGATCTCTGTTTTTCTGTTATTGGTGTTTGTGGTGCCGCAGTTTGCAACAATGTTTGAAGATGCCGGCACCGACATTCCCCCATCCGCGGCTTTCCTGCTCGCACTCAGTGCTTTTCTGCAGAGCTATGGCTATCTGTTTATCTTGGCCGTGGTTGTCGCAGTAGTCGCCTGGCGCCGTCTCGATTACGATCCGGTTAATAAACTCAGAAAAGACCGATTCTTGTTGAGCCTGCCGATACTCGGCTCACTGATTCTCTACCGTGAATGTGCGGTGTTCTCGCGTACGCTTGGCGCACTTTTGGGGGCAGGTATTCCTCTTATTCGCGCGCTGCGCGTGGCCAGGGAAGTGGTTGCCAACGCGGTGCTTGGCACCAGCCTCGACCAGGTCGAGGAAGATGTGCGCGGCGGCGCAGGCCTTGGGCTGTCCCTGGAAAAAACTGGCCAGTTTCCTACGCTGTTACATCAGCTGGTTGCCGTTGGAGAAGAGTCGGGCAGAACTGCGGACATCCTGCTGAAGTCGGCTGTCACCTTCGACAACCAGGTGCGCAATCAGATGTCCTCACTGGTGGCGGCCCTGCAGCCCGCACTCATTATTTTCCTCGCCATCGCCGTTGGTGGCATCACTATTACCATGTTGTCCGCAGTATTCAGCATGAATGCTGTGGAGTTCTGATCATGAATCTGGAGAAAAACGTGAACTTCCCGAATCTGAGGCATCGCCTACCGGGCCTGTCATTCCTGACTCAGCCACAAGTCTCGGCAAATCGAGTCCGGCCAATGCTGGGTTTGGCGCTGTTGCTGGGGCTGAGTTCCTGTACGGTGCTGGATCGAGAGCCTTCCCCTGGCGCACAGGCAGGCAGCAGCCAGCGCCAGGCCCCAGCGCCGAGCTCCGCGAGCAACCCGTCACCCGCGATTCCGGTACTGGAAGCCGCGAGCGCCGCCGAACAGCAGGCGCTCATCGATGCCATCAATCGCGACGGCCAGGCCCCCAACTACGACGGCTTTCGGGAGGACGTTCCAGCACCAGAGGTGACCGAAGGCGAAGATGTGGTTGAGCTCAACTACGAGCAGGCGGAACTGCGCCTGGTCCTTGAGGAGTTGGCAGATGCGCTGGACCTAACTCTGGTAATAGACCCCAGCATTGACAGCCAGATCAGCATTCGTACCTCCCCCAACCGACCGCTGCAAAGGGACGATATCTGGCCGCTTATCCGATTGCTGAGTCGTGATGCTGGCGTGATCCTGGAACAGGCCGGTGATGTCTTCAATGCGCGCCGTGTTGTATCCAATCTCACTGCAGAGATTGCCACGCCCGGCACATTAGGTGACGGCTCAGCCGCGCGCATCATGCAGGTTACCCCGTTAACGTTTGTCTCCACCGATGCCGTGATCCAGGCGGTGCAGCCTTTGCTCGAGCCTAACGGCGACGTCAGCCAGTTGGGCAATAGCAATATGCTGATTATCTCGGGCTCTGAATATGATCTGCAGCGCGTCAATCAGCTGCTGATGCTGATCGATGCCGATCCCTTTGCAAATCAGGGCATTCATCTGTATCAGCTCAGCAATGCCAACGCCGGTGAAATCGCCACTGAGTTGACAGAAATTCTGGAGATCATCGAGGGTCCAAACCCGTCCTACCAGGTCAAGGGCATCGAGCGTATCAATGCCTTGTTGGTGACAGCGCCAGCCACCCGTGGATTTGAAGAAATCTCCCGCTGGGTGCAGATACTGGATGCCGACAGCCAGGAGCAGGTGGAACAGCTTTTCATGTATCGGGTAAGAAACCTGCTCGCCGTGGAGCTCGCCGAAACCCTATCGGAAGTCTTCGAGGAAGAAGATGACCCGGTCGTCTCCCTGGTTGGTAATGACAGCGGCAATCGGCCACCGCAACTTTTTCCGGAAACTGGGGACGATGTACTGGGTGGCGAAACCCTGTCAGCAGGAGACACACCCGTATCCGCTTCGAACACCGCGGTGTCGGCCAACTTGTCGGTCAAGATTGTTGCCGACGAAGCAACCAACAGTCTGTTAATACGCAGCACCGCTCGTGACTACCGTCAGCTCCTGACTACGATTAGCCAGCTTGATGTAGTTCCCCTGCAGGTGATGGTGAACGCGGTCATCGCACAAATTACACTAAACGATGAGACCCGCTTTGGTGTGGACTGGAGCCGAATTGCCGACAACGCGGCCCTGGCCCCAATTTCCACTTCGACTTCAACCAACTTTGTGCCGAACCTGGGGGGCTTGATGTTCAGCAAGGGCTTTTTGGATGGGTCGGCTCGGGTTGAAGCAACCCTGGATGCCATCGCCGTGAACAACGATGTGCGTCTGTTGGCGCGACCTTCGCTCACCGTCAGCAATAATCAGGAAGGGGAAATTCAGATTGGCGCAGAAGTGCCGGTGGAAGCGGGTCAATCTATTGGCACGGGCGGTGTTTCAACCACGAACATACAGTATCGCCCAACGGGTATTGAGCTTTATATTACGCCGCAAATTAATGAAGACGGCGTGGTCAATCTCATAATCCGTCAGGTCTTGTCTTCGGTTGATAATAGTTCTGCGGGAGTGAACAACAACCCGGTTTTTAACAATCAGGAGATCAGCACCACGGTAGTCGTGCGCAACGGTGAAAACATCGTACTTGGCGGCCTGATTCAAACCGACACCGAACTGCTCAACACCGGTGTGCCGTTATTGAATCGTATCCCGGGAGTGGGAAATCTGTTCTCCTATCAGCAAGACAACACAGAACGGCGCGAGCTGTTTATCGTGCTGCGTCCGGAAATCATCAACCTGAATGCAGAGGGCGGTGTACAATATTCCGATATTCTCGATCGTTTCGAACTGGCTTCCGAACTGTTCGAAGATCTCAATGTGCAATAGGCCCCCGGGTCTGCGAGTGATTTTCAATTTGACCGACATCGGCAAGCAGACAAGCACAGAGTGAGTAACAAAGCACAAAGGACACCCAACATGACAAAAGCTAAGCGTTATCAAGGCCAGACATTTTCAACAAACCCCGGTTTCACCCTGATCGAAATTCTGGTGGTCATGGCCATCATTGGGATGTTGGCAGTAATGGTGGCGCCCAATATTTTCAATCAACAGGCTGGCGCCCAGCGAGATGCCGCGCTGTCGCAAATCTCTTCCCTGGAAGCTGCGCTGGATACCTATCGACTGGATGTGGGTGAGTATCCCGATTCCCTGGAAGGTCTGATCGAAAATGACTCCGGTCGAGCCGCCTGGAATGGACCTTACCTTCGGCGCGAGGTGCCCATGGACCCCTGGGGTAATGAGTACATTTACGAGAGCGAGGGTCGCAGCTTCACGCTGGTATCCTATGGCCCTGACGGGGAGCGAGGCGGCGAGGGTGATGACGCCGATATCGGGCTCTAGTCTGCCGCAAAAGGCTTTTCCCGCCAACATCCAGAGGGGGTTTACGCTTCTGGAGATCCTGCTGGTGTTCACCATCATCGCCATGGCCAGCATCCTCGTGGTTCCTAACGTGGGTAACATGGATACCCGCACCTTCAGCGTTCAGCTAAGGCAGGTCAATTCTATTCTGCACTATGCGCGGCGTAATGCGGTGATCACTGGCTTGCCCAGCACTGCTCGCTTGTACGCCGCATCGAGGGACCCGCGCGACGAAATTGCAGCAGACCTTTCTCAGGAAGTTATCTGGGAGAGTGAAGGTATCGCGCTGCAGTTCGAAGACAGCACCGAGCGCGTGACGGATGTTGAAGACTTCGTTGAGTTTACCTTCTACCCGGAAGGCGGCAGTACCGGAGGCACCTTGATCCTGGCGCAGGATGAACGGGAAACCCGGATTGTTGTTGACCCCTTCACCGGGCGCATCAGCAGCGAGGAATCTGATGAAGCGATCTAGGCTCGCTGCAACCGGGTTTACCCTGCTGGAAGTCATCGTGGCGCTGACCATCACGGGTTTCGTTTTGGGCGGCCTGTTCTCGCTGGTTGGCGGCAGCAAGCAGCTGACCTGGCGCTCCGAGGCTAGTCTGGTCCGTGCCACCGAGATTCGCGCCGCGACCAATTTCGCCCTGCTGCAAAATGAATTCAGCGATGTAGAAGAAATCCTCGAGCACGATAGCTACCGCATCGAGACAGGTGAAGTGCTAGAGCCGCCAGAGCGGAAAACCCAACCCACCCTGCATCAACTTCAGGCTTTTGACATCGTCAATCCCGATCGTGATGAAGTCATTTCCGGCACACGCTGGATCCAGCTTGAATTACCGCAATAGGGTCAGCCGATAATGACCAATCATTACAAATCTGGATTCACTCTGGTGGAGGTCATCCTGGCGCTGGCGCTAACTACGCTTCTGCTTGGTCTGCTGAGCTCTGGCGTATTCATCGTGACGGGTGATTGGAATCGCAATGCCGATGTACTCGATGAAAGCCTGGATGAAGCCCTCGCGGTGCTGCAAATTGAACGGGCCCTGCACGGCGCCTTCCCCCATAGTTATACCAATATGGAAACACTGTCCCGGCAGCTGTTTTTCAGCGGCGAGTCCGACTACCTTGGTTGGGTTTCAACTGTGTCTGCCCAACGCACGCCCGGGCTCACCGCCTGGGAGCTGTTCAATGTGGAAAACGAAGGGGTTTATCTCACCCTCGTGCCCGCGTTTAGCGACGACCCAAGCCTGCGCCTGCAGGAAGCTAAGCCGATGCTGATCTTCCCGGATTACCAGATAGAGTTTAGCTACCTGTATGAAGAGCTCGACGAAAACCGGTTGTGGAGTGAGGAATGGGAGGCGGAGGAGCTCTTGAGTCTGCCGCTGGCTGTCTATGTTCGATTGGAGCCTTACGATGAGGATGAGGAGGTATTGGAGGTTCTGGCTAGAGTCCGCAACAACCTGCACCGAAGCATTCAGGCTAACACCGCGGGGCAAAGGGCTTTGTAACTATGCGCCAGGTTTTCTCAAAAACAGCACCCACTAAAAAACTTTCTGCCGAAAAAGGGTCAGTTCTCATTATTGTGCTGTGGACGGCGGTGCTGCTAACCGTGCTGGTCACCGCAATGGCGGGCAAGGTAAGGCTGTCAGCGCAAACCGTTCTCCATAACCAGGAAGTCAGTGCGACTTGGGCAGAGCTCATGGGAACTCTCCACCAGGCTGAAATGGAACTGATGTTGGAAATGATGGCTGCGCCGGTCGATCAGGAAGTAGAGCTGACTGATGAGGGCGAAGTGCGAAACCCGCGCTTTCGCTTTAATGGCCAGCCCTTAGCGCTTCACTATCCACAGTCTGAAGACTTCGTGGTGCGAGTCTATGACCATGCCGGCAAGATCAATCTTAATCGGATCCCACGCCGCAATATGCAGATGCTGATCGAGAAGCGCCTGGGCGGTCTGGATGCTGACCCCGAGGCAGTACAGGATCTGCTCAGCGCCTGGACTGACTGGACCGACCTCAATGACCTGGAGGGATTGAATGGCGCGGAGGAAGAATATTACCAATCCCTGGAGCAAGGCTACGCGCCGCGCAATAACCCTGAGCTGGACACGGTGGAGGAGGTTTTACACATTCGGGGTTTTGCAGACCTGTTCGAGGGCGTGAACCTCGATGCTGCCTTCACCATTTACGGCAACAATCGTACCGTGAATCTCAACCTGGCTACCCGCGAGGCAATGGAACTGTTGCCCGGGCTTGATGAGGAGCTTATCGAGAATATTCTCGCGTTTCGCGAGCGGGAAGACATCGATAATCGAGCGGAAGTTGCGGAGGTCGTGCCCTTCGAGAATCTGCAGGAGCTGTCGGCCTGGATTGGTACCAATACCTCACAGATTTACTCCGTTTTCGTTTACCCGAGAGCTGATCTGGATGAGGAGGCGCTGCTGGCGCTGGAAGAAACTCAGGATTTCATTAACCCTGATCCCGTAACCCAGGCTTACATGGAAATTGTTGAGGCGCGCTCGCACACCGCGCTACCACGGATCTACAAGATTGACCCTTATGGCTATCTGCCCGACACAGGGCCACCGCGGGTGCATCCTGCGGACTTTCTATTCGACGACTAGGCCTTGCTTTTCTTTGACATGTGCCAGGTGGATTTCATTATGATCGGACCAACGCCCTTGTTGGCCTTGACCGTTAACAGCTTGCTGAACTTGGTTTCATACCAGAGCAGCCCACTCTCATCGGCGAGGCCACACAACACGTAGAATTCTCCCACTCGCATGGCCAGGCTCTTGACCACCAGGGACACGGTGAAGCAATCGCCCTTTCGAAACGGCCCTTTCTCCACGCCTCCCACGTCGGGGGTCAGGAACGAAGCCAGGGGTTCTTCTGCGGACTTCATGAAGGCGAAACCAAAGTTGCCCATGATGCCATCCTTTAGCACCTCAACTTCCATCTCCAGCCGGATGTCGCTGAGAGCGTCGAGCTGATCAATCTCATTGCCATCCATATCCTTTATTGCCAATGAGTTGATGCGGCAGTCCTGCAGTGCCGGCTCGTCTTCGGCGGCCTGCTGCTCCAACTCGTCGGGCAGGTCATCACGGATGGTGTTATAGCTCTTCTTGCTGTTACAGAAATCTTCGTAGTGGCTAACCACGTTGTCGCTGTCACCGATTTCGCGAATCTTGCCCTTGTCTATCCAGATCGCGGTATCGCAAAGCTCCTGAATGTGAAACATGGAGTGACTGCATAACACCATGGTTTTCTGTTCGGCACGAAACTCGTTCATGCGCTCCACACATTTGCGCTGAAACGCCATGTCGCCTACTGAGAGGGCTTCATCAATTACCAGGATGTCAGGCCTGACCATAGTGGCAATCGAAAATGCCAGGCGCACATACATGCCCGATGAATAGGTCTTGACCGGGCGGTCGATGAAGTAATCCAGTTCGGAAAACTGGATGATGTCCTGCTCTAGTTCGGCGATATTGTCATCGGGTACGCCAAGCAGGGAGGCATTAAGATAAATATTGCGGCGGCCGGTGAACTCCGGGTGGAAACCGGCGCCCAGCTCTAGCAGAGCCGCGACCTGCCCGTTCAATTGTATATCGCCACTGCTCGGCTGCAGAGTGCCAACCAGCAACTTTAGCAGGGTGGATTTGCCAGCCCCGTTGTCTCCGATGATGCCCAGGCTTCTGCCGTCAGGAAGGGCGAAAGAAATATCGGAGAGCACGTGGTAGAGCTTGTGTCTGGGTTTGCGCAGAATGAGCTCCCACAGGCGGTCCTGCGGGCTGTCGTAAATCCTGAAATCCTTGTTCAGGTTGTTCACGATGATTGGTGGATGAGTCATGGTTACAGCACGTCTCCGAATGCATGCTTGATGCGCATGAACAGCCAACCGCCAAACAGATAGCTGAACAGGGCAGCGGGGATGATGATCGCAAGATGAGTTGGATTCACCTCACCCAGCAAGACAATTTCACGATACAGGTTAATGAAATTGTGCATCGGATTTAACAGGAACAGATCCCTAACGGATTCATCCCGAATCATCGAGATGGGGTAAATAATCGGAGTCAGGAAAAACCAGATGGTGATGCTCAGCATCACGATTTGCTGCAGGTCCCTCAAAAAAACACATAGCGCCGACAGCACGGCAACCAGCCCCATGGTGAATAGAAACTGGAAGAAAAGAATCACCGGAATCAATAGCCAGGTAATTGAGAACAGACCCTGTGTCGCCAGATAGGCTAGCAGCAATCCAAATCCGATAGCATGTGTTAGGTAGGGCACCATGGTGCCGACCACCGGTAGAATCTGTACCGGAAACATGACTTTGGTGATCAGCGGTGCTTTCTCCAGCAACAGCCCGGTGGATTTCGACATGGCCTCAGCAAAAGCGAACCAGGGCAGATAACCGATCATCATGAAGATCACGAAGCGGGT
>CENZ01203280.1_pt1 | contig 13783 bp, 10 predicted proteins | sample 361341 | NCBI WGS metagenome assembly CENZ01 (sample SAMEA2619782, study PRJEB7988) | marine metagenome | biome: marine biome (ENVO:00000447); feature: deep chlorophyll maximum layer (ENVO:xxxxxxxx); material: "saline water (ENVO:00002010), including plankton (ENVO:xxxxxxxx)" | depth 50 m
CAGAAATGTTACGGTATGCAAAGCGTTCCTTGGACGGGATCCGCGAACGAATGCCGCTTGAGGGAGCGGTCTTTCAATCAATAAAAAAAGATCTGTGTGGAAGCAGATCTTTTTTTATGCCTTGACTTAGCCCATCTCAGGAGCCCAGCCAGCGGTGCTCTGCCAAGTTGGCGCCCATAGCTTGCAGGTCTTGGTGAGGTGATGGCCCTGCTGCAATAACCGCTGCCGAATGTTGCACGCCACCAAGGTGTGGCAGTGCTGGTCCACGCCATGCCGAAAGTGCTGGCACGCCACACAAACACTGGAACATCGGCAGTTGCTCAGCTCCCGCTCGTCCACATAACCCCACTCCTCCATAACCCATCAGCCGCAGTACATATGTACTAGCTCGGCAAGGGGGATGTCGTCAACCAGCAAAGCTGAAACGGCCTAGTGCAGCGGGCAGCAGCAACTCCACATGGCTGGGAACCCCAATGATTACGGGCCCATCTGTTGTTTTACGCCTCATCAATATGCGCCTAAAGGCAGCTAAACAGCTGTTCAATACCTGGCACTAATCCATGCCTAGCCCCACCACGAGCAGGGGGTTTTATTTTCCTGGATTAACCAGATACAAATCTCCAAATCCAATCCCACTCTTGTATCGCCATGAACTACTGAGTGGCTCCTCATATGGTTATAAAGGTGGAGTAGCAACAGCTACATACAACGTTCACCTCACATCTGTGAGGCGCAGACTCGCCAGGCCACGGAACGGGGACCTGGATTTCTGAGGAACCTCAAATGACACTGACCTATCGCGGCAAGAAGTACGTGCAACTTCAAGGTGCTGGTTTTGATGCAACCAAGAAGGCACAACTGACCTATCGCGGCTTGTCATACACGAAGTGAGCTCAAGGGTTCACGTCAAACAGCCCCGCCTTGAGTGGGGTTTTTTTATTGCCCTTGACCAACTGCACAAGCGGATGGTTCCTCTGGAGCAGGGAACCCATTCATCACTGCTCCTCCAAGTCCCATCCAATATTGGATTGAGGCCGTGAAAAGGTACGGATCATTGCATCAGCGGGTCAGCGATCTAAATCTGCAAGCACATCCTTGTCTGAATTCAATGCTCCCATTGTTCAACAGTTCATCCAGGGGCCACGTTTCACCTGGAGGGAGTATCGGTCTCTAAGGAGAAAGTGATGAACACTAATCCTGAGAGACAGCAGAGATTAAAAACAAACAGATAGGCACGAACTTACCAGCAAGTCCATTGAGTTCTAGGGTGCCTACTTAGCAAGAAGAAAACAATATAAAGCCTTGCTAGGGGAAACATATGCAGCGCAGCATCCTCAGCGAAAGCCAAAGGGAATGATTCAAAAAGTGCAAACAGCACCCTGCAACTAATTGCACAGCCAGACTATATTACTATAGTCAAAGAGAATACATCGAAGAACTGTAATTCTCGCTTGCTATTCGCTCGAGCACTACTTATTCAACTTTAAACTTCAAACAATGGATTACTCGCAAAAGATAACCCTGCTTGCCACCATCACAGTGAATTTGAATGTCCCCGAACTTCAGAGCAGAGAACAGCTCAATGAATGGATCAAGTCGGATGCTGCCCGCATTCATTTCATTGACCATTTGAAGCCGACGTCGTTTGATGATCTGGAAGTGGTGAAAGCAGCCTCAGAAGCAGACTTCGTGAGCTAGCTGCTGGATATGTAGACGGCATCGATCATGGCGACAGGAGACTGAGTTCGTTGCCACAAGCACAGACGCATGATCACCAAGGTTTGTGTATCAGCACGACGAGAGCAATCGGACACCCTGGCATCAAGAATGGGTCTTATCAGTGTTCGAACTGCAGGTCATGGCTGAGTACACACACACCATCGGCTTCACCTTCACGGCCTTTCATGCATTCAGCGTGACCACTGAGAACCCATTGATGAGTGTCGAAGAAGCTCGACACTTACTTTCAAAGGATGAGATGAGAAAGGCAATAGCAGATGAGGCTGTTGATGAGGTCACCAACGATCACAATCCCTCCGAAAAGCTGGACAACATCAAGTTCTATGCAGACCATTTTGTTGAGGAAATGGTTGAAGCCTTAGGTGATGGAGACGTTGTCGTTCAGGAAGTCATAACTGAAAAAAGTTAGACCGGAATAGCTACCAGGTTGAAAGAGAAGGATAAAATGACCGAACACAGCATCAAACGACTGAGCCGTTCATGACAATGTTTGATCAATCCACTCCCTTCCTCCTTCTTGCACGCATCCACGTCAAGCCGGGCTGCGTGGATCAATATCTGGAACTCGCCCGGATCACTGACATGGCCGTTCAATCTTCCGAACCTGGCATGCTTCATCACACCTTTGATCAAGATCCAGAAGACCCACAAGCGTTTGTGTGGTCAGAGGTCTATGCAAATGACGAAGCATTTGCGGCTCACGTCTCCAACCCCCCTGTTCAGGAGTATTTGCAAAAACACGCTGAACTTGGAGATGGCTTCAGCATCGAAGTTTATGGAACTGTTGGCGATGACTGCAGAAAGCTGATGGAGTCCTTCGGACTTCCCCTTAAGATTTATCCATCCAAGCTTGGATATAGCAGAGTTTAATCAAACCAACTAGGGATTTCTTAAGAGAAAAAATAAATAATAAGGCAAGTCATTTTTTAATTCCCAATCGTAATAATTGCTTCTTTATTTTTCCACCAAACCCAATCTCGAATCGGTGGTGTATTGCGGAGCTGCTCGCGCGTCAGTGCAAGCCTTAATTTCATCGATGCTCCCAGGAGGACGTCGAGCATTTCTTCACCATTGGCACATGCAGCAAGAGCCTCATTGGTGCGTTGGGCACCATCAAGGGCGTTCACGAGCAGGCTCACGCGGCGAGCCACTGGCAATGATCGTGGGTCCACACCATGTTCACAAGGGCCATCAGAGTAAGCATTTCCACGCATCTCATTCGCACAAGCAAAGGGAATTAATGTGATCAGGCCACCTGCTGTATGGCATGCCATCACTCACGGGCAATCACTGGGTGATCGGTGACGTGCATGGTTGTTACCAGCCTCTGCAGCGACTGCTCGGCGTTTTGCCAAAGAATGATCACGTCGTGTTTTGCGGTGATGTCATCAACCGTGGGCCCCAAACCACCACCACCATGCAGTTGGCTTGGTCCTTGGTTACTGCTGGACAGGCAACCTGGCTGCGAGGAAATCATGAGCAGGCCCTCTTACAGACCCTCGCGGATCCTGCGCTCAACAGTCCCAACCCATGGCTAACGCGCCTACAGAATCTCCCTACTGTTTTTTGGGGAAATGGCTGGGTGGCAACCCACGCAGGATTTGATTCCAACGGCCATCCCGACCTGACCATTCGTGAGCCCTTCTGGGAGCATTACGACGGAAGCCATGGACTTGTGGTGGTTGGTCATACCCCCCGACCTGATGTGGAGCGTCACGGTCGGATCGTGATGGTGGATACGGGTGCGGTGTCTGGAGGAAAACTCTCGGCGTACTGCCCAGAAACAGAAGCTGTTGTGCAAGTGGAGGGGGTTCGGGGGGCAACGGCTGCTCCACGAAACCGGACGGCTCCATCGCTGCAGGTAGGGCCTTGCTAACGGTCTACCGCAGCAATCGCACAGAGTTTCTGGCAACGCTTCTGGCTCAGACGCTGACGCTTGACCCACCAGGTCCGTTTGAGGAGCTGGAGATTGTCGTCAACACCTGGCCCACAAGCCGATGGCTCGGCGAGCAGCTTGCCAAAGCCAACGGCATTAGTGCTCTGGTGCGTTTTCCCTTTCCTGGATCACGCTTACGTCAGCTGGTGCGCTGCATCTTGGATCTCGATCCAAGCACTGAAGATCCTTGGCGCGCAGAACGACTGGTTTGGTCTGTTTTAAAGGTGCTCCCCGGTCTTCTCGACCACCCAACTGCTGAAAGCCTGAACCTTTGGTGGGAGCAACACGCAAGCGTTTCTGGACGGCTCAATCGTGATCATTGGCAACTGGCGCGCTGCCTCGCCGATGCGGTGGATGACTACGCCCTCTACCGACCGCAGGAACTGAGCCAATGGATTGAAGGTCATGGAGACGCTGACCTGCCGGCTCATTTGCACTGGCAACCACAGCTCGTTCGCGCCCTTGCAGCACTCCTCCCCTGTGATCCCTTTGGTCTTCAGGTGCAAAAGGCCGTTCAACGTCTACGAACAGGTGATGTTTCAGTAGCCGCTCTACCGCCTCGATTACGCCTGTTTGGCATCAGCAATCTCGCCCCTGTTCAGGTGGAACTCCTGCAAGGCCTCTCGGGCCTGATGGCGATTGAGCTGTACCTACTCACGCCATGCCCTGAGCTGTGGCAACGCTCCGAACAGAGGAGACAAACGCTCGGACAAGCGTGGAACACACCACCGGATGGGCCCTGGCTCCTGGAATCACCAAGACTGGAGGCGATTTTGGGACGCATGGGGGCTGAGTTTCAGTTGCTTTTGGAAGGCAACGGAGACTGCTCGCTCGGCCAATGGGATCAGGGCGATCTCTTCGCAGCGCCCATTCAGATCGCTGCATCCGAACAGCGGCCAGCCACGCTCTTAGAGCAAGTGCAACAACAGTTGGTGGATGGAAGCGCACCACTCCTCACCCCTGTTGATCAAGACAGCTCATTGCGTTTTTTGGCCTGCGCAGGACCATGGCGCGAGGTTCAACTGGTTCGCGATCAGATCCTGCAATGGCTGGCCTCCGATCCAAGCCTGGAGCCTCGCGATGTCTTGGTGATGACTCCGGATGTGGAGCGCTATGCCCCGCTCCTCAGCTCCGTCTTCGGTGATCACGACGCCACTGGAGTCAGCATTCCCTGGAGACTGACCGACCGAAGCCAACAGAGCACCCCAGGACTGAGCCAAGGGTTTATGGCCCTTTTGAGGCTGGCCAGTGAGCGCTTCACGGCATCCGGGTTAGAGGCTCTTCTGGCTAACCCAGCTCTCCAAGTGCTTCAAGGCATCACGGCCACGGATGCCGTGCGGATCACCCAGTGCCTCCAGCAGACGGGCTTCCGTTGGGGGGTGGATGGCAAGGAGCGAGGAGGCGATGACACCCATAGCCTCAATTGGTGTCTTGATCGCTGGCTGCTTGGCCTCGTTCTGCCTGCCGAGCCAGGTCTCGCTCCTGGAGGCTGCGCCCCCTTCCAGGGAGGTCTCACCATTCAGCAACTTGAACAATGGTGGCCGCTTCTGGATGGACTCGCGCAATGGATCATTCGCCTACGTCAACCCCACAGTCCCAGCGTTTGGACCACGCAGTTGAATCAGCTTCTCCAGCATCTCTATGGCGATGGAGGGGACTGGGCCTGGGAGCAACAAGCGATCGTCGAAGCACTCGACACGATGCAGCAACAGGCCTCTGAGTGCACTCTTGACCTTGATCTCTCCGTTGTGGTCTCCATTCTTGATGAGGCCCTCTCCGCCGATAGCGGTCGCTTTGGCCACCGCAGTGGTGCCCTCACGATCAGCGCCCTAGAGCCGATGCGGGCGATTCCCCATCGGCTGATCGTGCTGATGGGGCTTGATTCGCAAGGCTTTCCGCGTCAGCGGGAACGCCCTGGCTTTCACCTCCTGGAACAGCAGCGCCGACTCGGAGATCCATCGAGCACAGATCAAGACCGTTACGTGCTGCTGGAGGCGTTGATGTCGGCGCGACAACATCTGCTGATCAGCTGGAATGCACGCGATGAACGCAAGGGCGAAGAGCTTCCCCCCGCGCCGCCGGTTCAACAATGGCTCAGCTTGCTGAAGGAGCAACTCAAACCCGAACAGTTCGAGCGAGTGGTGTTGGTACAACCAGCGAATCCCTTGGATCCTCGAAATTTTCTCGTCAATCGCTCCGGCTCAGCCTTCAGTTCTGATCGTCACCACCTCGACGCCAGGCGCAATCTCGATCGCCGCGATCACCATCGCCTCAGCGAAAGCTCCCTGGGCCTAGCCCACCCCCTGAGCTGGAGTCCAATTGCAACCCCTAACTGTTTGGATTCAGACGCCGTTGATTCAGACGCAGTCAGTCGTTGGCTTGAGGCTCCCCAGCGCTATTGGCTCAAAGCGCGGGGATTGGAGACACGGGAGTGGTCCACCCCCGTGGAAGATCTCTCAGCGCTCGAACTCGAGGAGCGGGAGCGTCAATCCCTTCTGAACCAGTCTTTCCTCAATCAGCTCGACTGGCTGGCAACCGATTCGAGCTTGATCTGGGACCACGCTCTTCCGGGGGAATGGAGCACACAGCTTCGAGGTCAAGGGTTGCTTCCGCCTGGCGCAGCAGGCCTACTGGCTGCCAATCGCCTCGAACAGCGCTGGCAGAACCTGCAACAAACCCTGTTAAAACTTGGGGCTTTGCACTGTGAATCCATCCGCACAGAGACCGAGTCACGCTCTGTGCTGAGAGCTGGGGCCACCACGGTTTTGGTTAGCGCAGGCCGGCTTCAGTCCCGCACTGCTCTTGGCGGCTGGTTCACCCACCTCATCCAGCAAGCGTCGGGAGTCTCCACTTCAACGGCTGTGGTCTGTCGATGTGACAGCAGCGCCAAAACTGATCAATTTGAGCTTGCCCTTCATTGGCAACCACTGGATCCAGGCCGAGCTCAGGAGCTTCTCTTTTCTCTCAATGCCTTAGCAATCGCAGGAGCTGAATCCTGCTGGCCGGTGCCCCCTTCTAGTGGATTGGCCAAGGCCCTCACGTTGAGTAAAAGTCTGGATAAAGCAAACCGAGCGTTTGCAAGTCGCTGGGATGGGGGATTCGCAGGCATGGGAGAGCGGGAGCGTCCAGAGATGCAGCTTTGTTTTGGCGACCACTTCGAAGCAGACGATTTTTTAAGCGCAGCCTGCTTTGAAGAAGCCTTTCAAGCGTTGTATGCGCCGATGCTGGAGGCGCAACGGCCATGAGCAGCCGTTTTGAACCCAATCAGTACCCCCTAGATGCCGGCGTTCGTCTCCTAGAAGCCAGTGCCGGAACGGGCAAAACCTTTGCTCTAGCCCACCTGGTTTTGCGGCTGGTGACAGAGCGGAAGCTCAACCTCAAAGAGCTTTTGGTCGTGACCTTCACAGAAGCAGCCGCTGCGGAATTACGTGATCGGATTGGGCGTCGACTCAACGACGCCTTGAAAGCCCTGCTCCAAGATCAAGCCAACGACTCAGACGCCCAAACCAACGCCCCACCCCCCGATGCAGTGATGGAGGAGTGGCTGGCACTCCATGGGCAAGATCCCAACACCCGTCGCACGATTGCCAGCAACCTGCTGGAAGCACTGGAGGGGCTTGAGCGAGCCGACATCACCACCATCCATGGCTTCTGCCGGCGCAGCCTTCGCCGGCAAGCACTCCAGAACGGCACAGCGATGGAGGTATGTCTTGAGAGTGACAGCCAGCATCTGTGCCAAGAGGTGGCCTACGACTACTGGGAACACCAGGTGCTGGCCCTACCTGCCGACAACGTCTCAGGGTTGTTGCATGCTGGCCTCTCAGCTGATCAGTTGAGCCATGCCCTCAGCCGCTTGGACAGCGATTGCGCTGTTCGGATCGCCGGTACTGAGGGGGCTCAAGATCAAGAGCGTCCCCTGATCGAGTGCTTTGAGCACTGGCTCCAATCGAGCTGGACAGAATTCGAAGCGCAATGGAAGACCAACGGTCACGGCTTAGAAACGGCCTTTCGCGACTGCGCAACGGATTGGCGAAGCCAAGGCCAAACCGACACCAAGCCCTACTCACCAAAACCCAAAAAAGATCGCGCTAGCGAACTCAGCGATTGGATCTCAGAGCTAACTGGCACGCAGCCGTCACGTATTAGTTACGCAGACGTACGAAAACAGAGTCTGCTCGGCGACTACTTCCATCCCGGATGTTTCAGCAAAACAGCCCGCCGTTGCAGCGAAATCAATCCAAACCTTCCCCAACCAACTCTGCAAAAAGCCATTGCAACGCTGTGGGATGGACCAGCTGAGCAGGTGTGGCGCCATGCGCTCACCCAGGGACTCCACACCCTGGCCGCCCGCCGCGCTCAACAGGGCGTGATCAGCTTTTCTGGCTTACTCGATGCCCTCGATCCAGATGCGACAGATGCTGAACCGCAACGCTGGCTGGCCCCGATTCAGCAGCGATATCGCGTGGCTCTGATCGACGAATTTCAAGACACGGATCCACTGCAGTGGCGTCTGCTCCAGGCCTGCTTCGCAACCCCAAACCATCTATTGCTGATGGTGGGTGATCCCAAGCAAGCGATCTACCGCTTTCGAGGAGGAGATCTCAACACCTACAAACAAGCCCGACAAACAGCGGATCGAATCGACAATCTGCTCGACAACAGGCGTACAACCCCGACCTTGATGGAGGCGATGAACCAATGGATGGCTCCAGGCCTCACCCTCTCAAACCTCGAAGTGCCGCCTGTTACACCCTGTGCCAGCGCCCTTCCCTTGGACCTCCCGGAAGGTGAGCAACCTCTCCAACTCATTGATCTACAGGTCGATGACCCCGATCACCCCCCCACCCGCACAGCACTCGAATCGACCATTCCGACCCTGGTCGCTTGCCATGCCCTCCACCTGCTGGACAGCGATCCGTCCCTAACCCCATCGGATCTTTGCGTTCTTGTCAGTCGTCATCGACAAGCCGAGGCGGTGCGAGAACAGCTCGCGCAACGAGGCCTACCCAGCCGACTCGTGAGTCCTGGAGATGTCCTCAGCACCACCGGCGCGACGGAGCTGCAACATTTTCTCGATGCCCTGACCACCCCCGCAGATGGCGGACGACTGCGGCGACTCGCCTGTTCTGCCTTGATGCAATGGACAAGCCGTCAGTTGCAGGAGGCGGAAACCAACGGTGATCTCGACCGACTCGCAGGGCAACTCCGCAACCTGCAAGACGTCCTCCCTTTCCTGGGTTTGCTCGGTTGCTTGTCCCAACTCCTCGAGGGCCGAATGCTCGCTGATCTCTCCAGCCGCGGGCGCTTATTAGGCGACATTCAGCAATGTGCGCGACTGGTGCAAGACGCCATGCATCGACAAGGCCTGGACCTGAGCAGCGCCGCAGATTGGCTGAGGCGACAACGCCTACAACCCATCGAACCCACCCCTGACATCAGGCAGCCCCACAGCGATTTAGCGGAAAGCGCGGTGGCCGTTGTCACCGTGCACCGAAGCAAAGGCCTGCAATACCCCGTAGTGATCTGCCCCTATTTGTGGCAAGCACCAGCTGATCGCAAAGGCCCTCTTTGGCGAAACCCTCCCAACGATCCAGAAGGGACCTGGCAAGTGGCTCTCAACCCCCATTGGGGCCATGGATACAAGGCCGCTGAACGAGATCAACTCGACAGTGCTGCAGAAGCAGAGCGGCTGGCCTACGTGGCCTTATCGCGCGCGCAGCGCCATCTCGTGGTGTTTTGGGTCGCCGCTGCTGGACAGGACGCCAATCCTTTGGCCAGCTGGATGACGGAGCTCTCCAGGCTCGACGCCCCCCTCGCGAGTCTCCACTTACCACCAGAAAACACACGCCTACATTTCTGGCGTCCAGCTCCGAGGCTCGAGACCTTGCAGCTGTCGGACGTTCCTCAACGCAGCCTCGACCGCAGCTGGGGTCGGAGCAGCTACTCCGCCTGGATCTCCTCTCAAAATGGACATCACAAACCGGCTCCTGCTGATCCACGCAATCTCGAAGAGGGGCGCGACATCGATGCTGTAGTCGACACCGACGCTGTAGTCGACACCGATGCCGTAGCCAACAGCGAAGCTCCAGGAAGCCAGCTGGATTCAGCCAACCAAAATGGTCCTCTTGCAGAGTTCCCGAAAGGTCCGGGAGCTGGCGATTGTCTGCACAGAATCCTTGAACAGGTGAGCTTTCAAGGCCCTGCAGACCAAGCTCCCAATCAGGTGGTGGTGGCTGAAGAGCTCGGCCGAGCCGGAATCGACCTCGAGCATGGCGATGCCGTGATCTCAGCGCTCAATACTGTGCTGACCGCACCCCTTGGCGGCCCTCTCAAAGAATTGAAGCTGTCCGATTTGGACGTAGGACGGCGTCTTCATGAACTCAGCTTTGATCTGCCCGTTGCCCAGCAAGGCGATCCAGTGCGCTCCGCTGGTTTAGCCCATGCCTTCGAAGCCGACAACGACCACCGCTTTGGGAAGAACTACGCGCAAAGCCTGCGCCAATTGGACATTTGCAGTCGGGGGTTTCTGACGGGATCGATCGATCTGGTGTTCACCGATGGGGATGATCCCGCCACAGCCCGGTGGTGGGTAGCGGATTGGAAAAGCAATTGGATTGGTGAACGGGACGACTCTGGCCGTGGCATCGCCTGTGGCCCTCGGCACTACAGCCAAGCCGCGATGGAGGAGCAAATGCTCTCCCATCACTATCCACTCCAAGCCCATCTCTACCTTTTGGCCCTGGATCGCTACCTGCGCTGGAGGCTCGATGGTTACAACCCAGACCGCCACCTCGGTGGTTACGCCTATGTGTTTCTGAGGGGCATCAGCCCCGAAGGAGGCTCTGGGGTGGTGATCGAGCCTGCACCTTTGACGCGAATCCGCCGTCTGGACCAATGGCTTGAGGGGCTGTCGTCATGAAATCTGCAGCGACGGATGCTCTCTTTGCCCTTGAGCGTGGATTGCTCGCCACGCTTCAGCGGCGCATGCCGCCGGAGCAAAGCAGTGCACCGCTCCTCGAGATCGTGCGTGCACTCACCCTTGCCCTTAGCCGAGGTGACATCTCCCTTCAACTCCACGATGAAGCCGAGGTTCCAGAGGGGATTGAAAGTGATGGCTGGCCCAGGGTTCACCGTGAAGCCTTAGTGGCCAGTGGATGGCTGGAGGGTGACCAATCCGTTTTGGTGCTGAGCAACAACACCCTGTCCTGGCGGCGCTGGCATGGAGCCATGCAAGAGCTCGAACTCGAACTTCAGCGCCGCTGTTTCCAGGCTCCAATCCATGCCACACCCCACGGCTCCACGTCCAGCCGCCGAACCAAGACCAACGATCTCAGTCCGGAGCAGCAATCGGCTGTCCATGCCATCGATCACTACGGCGTGGTTCTGCTCAGCGGCGGACCCGGAACCGGTAAAACCAGCACGGTGCTGCACATGCTGCTCCGCGCTTTTGAGAATCAACCCAAGCTTCGGGCTCGGCTAGCCGCTCCCACAGGCAAGGCCGCACGTCGCCTCCAGGACGCCATTCGCAGCCACCCAAAAACCGCATCCTTGCCCTGCACCACTCTTCATCGCTTGCTGGAGGCCCGCCCTGGAGGCTTTGGCCGTCACCGACGCAACCCGCTGCCTTTGGACCTGCTCATCGTCGATGAAATGTCGATGGTGGACTTGGAGCTAGGCCGTGCCCTGTTGAGTGCTCTGCCAAGCCATTGCCAACTGGTCCTGGTTGGAGACAGCGCTCAGCTGCCACCGATTGGTGCAGGAGCCGTCTGGCAGCATCTCCAGGAACCGGCTCAAAACAGGCGCTTCAACGATGGGGCCATCACCCTCACGAAGGTGTATCGCAATCGAGGTGCCCTCGCTCAGATGAGTGCACTGCTCCGTGATCAAGGCCTGAAGCCGTTCTGGTCCCAACTCAGCTCGCTGCCTAAAACCTCAAACATCAGCGTTGATTACCTCAAAACAAAACAGCTTCCTGAGGCTGTGCATGCCGCACTCATCCAGCATCTTGACCATCTCAAGGCGAGAGCAAGCGCTTTAGAGATCGACGCCCATGGGCAACCCCATCAACAACAAGCCCAGGACCTTCTGCGCATGCTTGACGCCTTGATGGTGCTTTGCCCGCGTCGACGCGGGCCATGGGGTGTTGATGCCGTCCATCAACGGTTGCTTGATGGCTCTGAACCGCAACGCTGGCCCTCTGGTTTGCCAGTGCTTTGCAGTGAAAATCAGCCGGAACTCGGACTCGCCAATGGAGATCTTGGGGTCATGGTCGGAGAGGGGGCTCATCAACGGGCCCTGTTTCTCAGCAGCGAGCCCTCTGGCGAGAGCCGGCATGCGCTTTTGCATCCAGCCCGTCTTCGCCACCTAGAGCCAGCTCTGGCACTCACCATTCACAAAGCTCAGGGCTGTGAAATGGACAAAGTGCTACTGCTCTGGCCTGCCCTCGACGATCGCCAAAGCAGCTCGCTTCTTTACACAGCTATGACACGCGCCAAACAGCAACTGCTTTTATTTGCAGATCCAACGGCGTTGGATCTAGGCCGCTCAACAGGATCTCGGCATCCTGAGGATCAAAGCAAAATCGTGGATGAGTAGGTGAGGGAGACCGAGAGAGTGATCCGTCCTTGGGGTTGGTACGAGGATTTAGGCAGTGGCCCGGGTTACAAGCTGAAGCGATTGCTGATTCAGCAAGGGCAACGTTTGAGCCTTCAACGCCATCAACATCGCAGCGAAAACTGGACGGTGGCCCAAGGAAGCGGGGAGCTGTTTTGCCAAGGTCAATGGTCGAAGGTCTCAGCCGGAGACACGCTGCATATTCCCAAGGGAGCCGTCCACCGTGCTTTCGGTGGAGATGGCGACCTAATGATCATTGAGGTCCAGCATGGCTCGATCCTCGAAGAAAGCGATATCGAACGCTTAGAGGATGACTTCGGCAGAGTGTTAAGATAAATCTTCAACCTTTAATCGAAAGGCAAGCAATACAGCGCGGTTCAGGCCGATTGGACGTTGCAAGCCTGATTTAAAGGATTAATCAGGCAATTGCCTTTCAAGAATGACCAATACACCAGCTCAGGACTCAGGGTCCTGTTCCGTGGATCTCAGCATGTCTGAGATTTCCGAGAGCACCGCAGCGGAGACCACCGAAGAGGTCTTTACAACAGTGATTGAAACCGTCGAAGAGCCAGAACCCCCCTCGGGATTCTCGGAATTCGGCTTCAGTGACGCACTCCTCAAAACCCTTGCTGACAAGGGATACAAGGAACCTTCACCGATCCAAAAGGCGGCCATCCCAGAGTTGATGCTGGGACGCGATCTCGTGGGCCAAGCGCAAACAGGCACGGGGAAAACCGCCGCCTTCGCTCTGCCTTTGCTGGAGAGATTGCAAGGCGATAGCCCGCTCCCAAGCGTGCTTGTACTGGCACCAACCCGTGAACTGGCGATGCAAGTGGCGGAAGCATTCAAGGCGTATTCCGCTGGGCATCCCCACCTCAACGTGCTGGCGATCTATGGAGGGTCCGATTTCCGATCCCAAATCAACGCGTTAAGGCGTGGCGTTGACGTGGTGGTTGGTACTCCAGGACGCGTGATGGATCACATGCGCCAAGGAACGCTGAATACAAGCGGATTGCGCAGCCTGGTATTAGACGAAGCCGATGAAATGCTGCGTATGGGTTTCATCGACGACGTCGAATGGATCCTCGAGCAATTACCGGAAGAACGTCAGGTCGTGCTGTTTTCAGCGACGATGCCGAACGAAATCCGCAGGCTTTCCAAGCGCTACTTGCGTGAACCTGCAGAAATCACGATCAAGACGAAGGACAAAGAGGCACGCCGGATCCGTCATCGCTGCATCACCATGCAGAACTCTCACAAGATCGAAGCACTTAACCGTGTCCTTGAAGCGGTGACGGGCGAAGGGGTAATTATTTTTGCGCGAACCAAAGCCATCACACTCACGGTTGCGGAATCCCTGGAAGCCGCCGGTCACGACGTGGCTGTGCTCAATGGAGACGTGCCCCAAAATCAAAGGGAGCGCACCGTGGAACGTCTGCGCAAAGGGACCGTCAACATTCTGGTTGCCACCGATGTCGCAGCTCGTGGTCTCGA
>CENZ01182398.1_pt1 | contig 13771 bp, 4 predicted proteins | sample 361341 | NCBI WGS metagenome assembly CENZ01 (sample SAMEA2619782, study PRJEB7988) | marine metagenome | biome: marine biome (ENVO:00000447); feature: deep chlorophyll maximum layer (ENVO:xxxxxxxx); material: "saline water (ENVO:00002010), including plankton (ENVO:xxxxxxxx)" | depth 50 m
ACTGGTTCTTATCAAATTGACTGTCTATACGGTGAAAATCAACCAACTCAAAATAATTATTACCAGTATCAATTTGCTGACAATACAAAAGCAAATGCCTGCATAAACGACAATATTTGGGTTACAAATGAGTTTTATACAACAAACTACGGAAGCCAAGACTATAACAAAATGTGGTGGATTTTTGAGTACTCGGTTGATGATGGTTCAAACTGGTCAACGGCAAATATATTTTACAGGAGACACGGAAGCAGTAATATTTTAGCCAACGGAAGTGAGTTCGGCATCCCAACATCACAGCCTCAAAATAATGGATGGACTGCAACCACAACTACCGGTACATACATTGAGCTACCCAGCTATAACATTGATTATTTCACAATTGGAACAAGGGTTGCCGATGGTTCTGTTATTAAATTGAGATATAAAAGGGCATTTACTCAAGCAGAATTGGCGAATATAAATTTCATAGAACTTGGTTCACAGAATAAATCAACAGCAGACAGGACTGCAGAATGTGATGTCGATCTAACAGATTTCATTGAGGGAATTAATGGTACTGATGTGACAGTAAATGGTACTGTAGTTTCTAATCTTTTAACACAAGGCACTTGTCAAAATAATGTTAATACTGGTTTTGCAGACACCATTTTTAGTATCAAAACAGATTCAGGTTCGGCTATTTATTATCTGAAGTTAGAAAAGAAAGTTGATGGAGCTAATGACTGGACTTCGGTTTATTCAAATTATCAATTAAATGCTAATACGTTACTTCAAGAAACTGCACAGCTCAATCACGGACAAACCATTCAATATAAACTACATCTCTCACCAGATACAGGAGACTTTTCGAATGTGACTACATATACCACACCAGTTCTAACAGTTAACTGTCCAAGTACTGGTGCACAGTTAGTTTTTGCATTAGGAGACTGTGTCTCTGGAGGTAACAAACCAGTAGTAACAATTACTAATACTGGTTACCTAACAGCGCATTATGATGTCGATTACTCTGTAGATCAAGGCAATACCTGGCTTGATGCATTTGGTACAGATGTTTACAAAACTGTTTTACCGGGTGAAACAACTCAATTTACCTTTACGCCAACCATGACTCAGGGTCAGACTGTAGCTTTGAAATACAGACATGCTCCAACTGCACCAGTTACTTCAGGTACATTCACAACAGTAAATAATACAATTCTTATTGACTGTGATGTAAATGCAACTATTGGTGATGTGTTACAGGTTTATACAGATGCAACATGTTATGGAGGAAATCAGCGATTTAAGGTCAAAATTGATAATGATGAAACTACTTCAATACAGCTTCAGTATAGAGCTTCAGAAGATGGAGGATCTTCCTGGCCACATACAGGTAGTGTTACTGTAAATGCATCGACTGATGATTACGTAACAATACCTATAGATTTTCAACATGGAGATTCAGTAACATTTGAATTAAGAACAGAGCTCACATCAACTTCTGCATACACTACATACACTTCAAAAGGACCATACACAGTCTCGTGTAATTTAGATAATTACTTTACATTATCAACATCGTATGATGGCTGTGCCTCACTTGGCCCAGATTTGTTGAAACTAAAAGCACAAAAAACACAAAGTACTGGCAACTCTTATAATTACCTACATTTTGATATTGAGATATCACATGATGGCTCTACATGGAATCCATTTGGACCGTGGATATTTCATGGATATGGAAATACTGAACAATGGACAAGTGGTAGTAATTATTTCAGCCAATTTTATTACAATTCCGCATACCCAAGCCACTCTGGATATATAAACGTTGGTACGTATGGCCAAAGTGATGGTACCTGGTCTGCATATCATTTTGTTGACTCCTCACATGCTTACAAAATTCGATATCGTTACTACAACTCAAATTCGCAGACCCACAATCATGCAGCATTAATGAACTTATCATGGACAACTATGGATGTTGCAGCAAATCTAGGTTGTGAATCTAATGATATTGAGCCTGTTACGCTAGTGTCTACTCAACAACAGTGTCAGGAGAATAGAGGAAAAGTCCAGTTCACATTTACTGATACCACTGTCTCTCATACTGATCCTTATGAAGCAGCAACATTAATTTACAGGTATTCGACGAACGGTGGAACGACGTATTCGAATCATACAAAAGTTAACCTGAATAACTCTACAACATTTGAGCTTCCTCAATCTGCTACGTTACCCAACACAACAGTAATAACTGTTCAATGGGGTTACATAAGAGACTTCAGTAAGATTAATAGTTATTTTGACCACATAGGTTCGACAAATAAAAATGGTCTTTATACAAGAATGCCGACGAGTACTCAGAATTATAATGACGGTACTCTTTCAACAAACTTCAGCACAATAGTGTACGAAAATACCACTAATATCTCTGTGGACTGCGATCCTGATTCCACATATTCACAAACTGTAACTGAGTGTGTGTGTAGTGATAGTGGTGCAAATTCTACATTAACTATTACTAATAATGAAAACTATACAACTTATTACAAGGTTATGTATTCATTGGATGGTGGTTTAACATGGCAGTACTCTAATCCAAATATTGAGTCGGCCTACGACATATCGGTTGCGGCGGGGGCCTCAGACTCATCACAAACAGTATTCGTACCAGACGGACAAACAATTCAATGGAGAATAAAAGACACAACAAATGGTGGTGACTTTGTTGGCCAAGACTGGGAAGCTGTAGATGCAAGTGAGACTGTTGACTGTGGTTGTTCCGGTGGTGTTGTAGATCTTACCCTAGGTTCTTGTGGAAATGGTTCTGCTACACCAACAGTAACTTTGGACGTGAATTCAACAGATACAACATATTTTAAGATTGAGTATAAGAGAAGTACTGACAGTGATTGGATAGTGTATAGGGCACAGGAAACTGTGACTGGTGGTAATGATGCTCAGTTACAGTTAGATGTTACCGTTCCTCACTCAGCAACTATTCAAGTGAGATATAGAATTAGTAAAAGCACATCAACACTAAATACTGCAGAATTAAAATACTCAGATACACTTACTGTTGATTGTCCATTTAACACAGTTTCATTTACACCTAATACTCCTGTTTGCACAACAAATAATGTGCAACAACCAAATATGACTGTTGTTAACACTACATCATCCACTTCTGCTGCATATGTAAATGTCCAATACAAAATTATCAATACAACAACTAGTGAAGATTTAGCAGCTGGAAACTGGGCAAACACAACTTTAATGGGAGACCTTCTACCAGCTAACGGTGCAGCCTATGTAACAGGTGACACTATAAATGTCTCCGAAGGGCAGAAAATAATTTGGCGCTATGAGTGGTCTTATACTTCTACTTTTTCCGGAAGCTGGACATATGACCAAACCGCATCATTTGTTAACTGTGTAAAAGACTTTACTGTTACTCAGACACTTGGTACATGTAATGCAGGCGTAAAGGCTTCGACTGTAAGGCTTACAAATAATGAAACATTTGCAACTTTGTATTTTAAAGTTGAGAGATCTTTTGATAATGTCAACTTCACAGTTGTACAAGGGAATGTAGAAGTTGCCCCAACTGGTTTCCAAGAAGTAAGTGTAGATGTTCAACATTCACAGCGAGTATATTGGAGAGTTACTGCTACCAACATTAGTAATAACTACACAGCCGCCTATGCTACTGTTGCATCAATAGTTCAGTCAGATCTTGTTGACTGTCCAGTTGTTGCAGGTACTGCAGAGACAAGTTTAGGCAACTGTGTTAGCGGAGCACAGGTATCTACATTCAGTTTTACGAACCCAGTTTCTTCTAATGCAAATGCCTGGTTTCATATTCAATACACCCTAGATGGTGGTTCAAACTGGACAACTATAGTTGAAGAAGTACAGCCTGGAAATACAGAACAAAAAACAATTTCTGTACCTAGTGGTCAGACAATTAGATGGAAGTATTATCCACACACACAAGTCGCTACACCATCAGGAGTGACATATATTGAGTTACAAGAAAGCCCAGTATCAGATTGTACATTCGACACTATTGAGACAGTAGCAATAGGCGAGTGCGATACTAATGGTGAGGCGCTATCAAGCTATGTTATACAGAACAATACGGGCACAAATCTTTATTATAAAATTCAATATAAAATTCAAGGCGAGAGTGTCTATACAACTGTTGATGACGATTTCTTATTAAATGCTAATACGACATCTACGGCATTTACAAAATCTGTGCCATCAGGAAAATATATTGAGTGGAGATATTCTGTATCAAATGATTTAAATCTTATAGCTGTAGCTACTCCAGAATCACCTGTACAGAGTGCGACAGTTAATTGTAGTATTATCGACCCAGGCTTTGAGATTGCACAAGGTTCATGTAGAGATGGCAGTAAAGATGCATATTTCTATGCCAAAAATGGTGCAGCTGCAACATCGGATGTTTACTTCCAAGTTGAAGTGAGTGTCAACGGAGGCTCATATACATCAGCAGGAACAATTATTGTTGGACCAAATAGCCAAGCAACAATTGAGAAAACAAATCTTTCAAATGGCAACACAATCAAATGGAGATATAAGACTTCTAAGGATAATGTAACTTTCTCCACTGATTATTCGGAGTCAAGCACAATGACTATTACATGCTTATCAGGTGATGATGTCGCTATAACTATCCCGACAACATGTAACTCTAATGGAACAAAAACCGCAACTGTTACAACAGTCAACAACAGTTCATCAGATAAATTTTACTTAATTGAATATTCACTTGAGCAAAGCCCAAGTAACTGGGTTTCATTAACTAATAATTTTGGATTAGTCGCTTCTAACACTAACACCCAAACTAAATACTTATCTGAGGGTGAGTACTTTACTATTAGGTACAAGATTTCAAATACTAATACTACATCAGCTTTTACAGGGATTGACTACATTGTTAGTGAGACAAAAGGACCTGTTAACTGTTCTGGTGATATTGAGTGGAGAGTTGCATTAGATGCATGTCAAAATGGTAAAAGAGATTCTGTATTTTATTATCTAAATAAACCAAGTACCGGTGCCCCTGTGTATTTCTTAGTTGAGTACTCAATAGACGGGGGAGCTTGGACAAATCCTAAAGCAGGACAGACAGCAAATTATTATACAGCCTTACATACAAATAGTAATGAACAGTCTATCTCTGTTGAAGTTGGTTCAGGATCAACAATTCAATGGAGATTCAAAGATTCTCTAAGCACAGATGCTTTTTCAAATAAATCGTTTACCTCTGGAACACCTAATGGCCCACTGTCAGTTATATGTGATGGAAGTATTTCACACAACGTTACTATTGGTTCATGTGTTGAGAGAAAAGCATCATCAACATTGACATTGACAAATGATGGATTTGTAGATGTTTATGTCGACGTATGGATAAGTTATGACGGTGGAGCTAATTGGAATAACCATGCGACTAGTCAGAAAGTTATAACAACATCACCAAAAGTATTTACCCAGAACAATATTACAAACGGATCAGTTGTTAAGTGGAAATACAAATATGCAAGTACTTCATCTGCAATTTCAAGTGCAAGCGATATTTTAACTGATGATAAACCAGCAATTGATTGTGATTCATTAGTAACTACTCAAATTACCTATTCACATGCATTTGATTCATGTGCTGATGGACAAAGAGTGGGAACACTTACAATTAATAACCCATCATCAACAAACAATACTGTATATGTAGAGGTGCAGTACAGAACAAAATCAACACAAACAAATAATATCTGGTCATCATATACAACATTAAGTGTTGAAAGTATTGCTGCAGGGACTTCACAAGGATTTAATGCACCTTCATTACCTAGTGGAGGCTATGTGGATTGGAGATTTAGAGCGTCACTTGCTTCTAATGATTTTGCTGGAGATTGGACAAACGATACTCATCCAGGATATTTAGCTCAATGTTTCCAGTCTTCATCGCACGTTCATACTTTAGGCACTTGTGTTGATGGAGAACAATACTCTAAATTAACAATTACAAATAATGGCTCGACAACCCAGTATTACAAAGTTCAAATTCAAATTAATAATGGAAACTGGGATACGAAATACCCTGAATGGCCAATTGCTGGTGGACAGAATCATGAATTTCAATGGCCAATCCAACAGGGAGATACTATCAGATGGCAGTATGTTGCTTCAACGGACACTGATTTTAGTAATGACTCTCTTGTTCCATCACTGGCAAAGACCAACCAGTGTACACCAATATTTAGCCTGCAGACACAGACCGTTTGTGCTGATGCATCAACTTTAAATAACAATCAAGTAAATAACACAAAAGTTACATTGACATTGAACAATACATCATTAGTGGATGGAAGCGTTACTGTACAATACAGATATTTACAAACTGATAATTGGAAGACTTTAACTACAACTGCAATTTCTGCAGGAAATTCTACAAATGTTGAATATACATTAGTTGATCCATATGTTGAATTTCAATATGCTCCATTTGGAACAACAAATTGGAGCAATAGTGGATTGGTTTACAAGGTTACTAATTGTGAAACGGTAGGTAACCCATTAACTGCTGTAAATACTTTTATTTGTAGTGAAGACCAACCATTTGCTCAAGTAAAAATCTCTAACCCAACAGTAACAAACCAAACTGTCACTTACTCTTACTCTTTTGATGGAAATAGTTGGACCAATGAGAAGACGGTATTAATTCCAGCTAACACAACACACCTTAGTGATTTAATAAATGTTACAAAAGGCACTCAAATTAGATGGAGATACAAGCCTACAAATTTAACTGATAATGATTACAAAACTTTAACTGATACGGCACCAGTTAATTGTGAAATTACGACAAATCAACAAATAATCCATACTCTTGGAACATGTGAGAATAATAAAGCTTTATCAACAATCAAAGTAACTAATCTTTCCAGCTCACAGAAGTCTTATTTACTTGAATACAAAATAGATAATGGTGCATTTGCTAGATATGAGACATTAATCATTTCTGCAGGAAATAATATATCAAAGACTCTTCAAATTTCTGAGGGTCAAAATATCCAATGGAGAATAATTGATGCAATAAGTGATGCAGCAACTATAGCCGTTGATGGTAACTGGGAGACCTCTAGTGCACTTACACTTAGCTGCACCCCTCCTCCTACAACAATCATTGAGAATAAATTTATTTTTGAACCATTAATCTCCACTAACCGAGTTTGTAGTGAAGATGGTGGTGCTTTGTTCGGTATCACTGTAGATAATACAAGATCAAATGTTGATGCTGATATCATACAAAGAGTATGGGTGGATAAATTTACAGTATTTGAAAAACAAGAAACTATCCCAGCTGGAGAGTCAATTCAATTTTCTAGTTTTGAAATTAGCGAAGATAAGTTCTTTTCAGTTGAGTTTGAAGTTACAAATGTAAAGAATGACAAAACACAATCAATGGTTAAAAACAAAACCTCTGACTGTTTAGATAATGGAATTAGTCCAACGGATGATCAAAACCCATTCGACGATAGTGATGTTCCTAATATTATTGATGGAACTGGTGACGATAAAGAAAAGGGAGACAACGGAGATGATATATTTTTCCTACCAGGTGATGACTTTGTTGAGTGGGTATATGATGAGGATGCAACAAGTATTATAACGAATCCATTATGTCCCGGAGATCCAAGTTGTACTGACGATCCAGATTTTGCAGATACAGGATCAAATGTTGGAAGAATAATACTTATGTTGGGTTCTTTACTTATGGTAGCTGGTGGCTTTATCCTGAGAAGGGGTTATAGATTTTAAATGGCATATTTTTTCGTTTACTTATTGATAATAATTATCAACATTGTTGCGGTTCTTGCTGTTCTTCGAGTCAGAAGAAATAGACAAAATGATCCTAATGTCATAACAGATGTCAAAGATAGTGACCTAGTTTACGAATCTGAAGAAAATGATATCCAAAAAAAACAGTCTTTTGGGTCTAGGTTTATTCGCAATAGTGGTATCTCACTTGGCTTTAATAAAATTAGTGTTGATGAAAAAGAAGAAATCTACGACGGAGACCTTCTTGATATAGCAATTAAAAAAAAGGTAATCAAAAAAAAAGGAAATTGGTATATATATGAGAAAGAAAAATTTGCCTATGGTAAAGACAAAGCAAAATTCTATTTATTAGAAAATCCTCCTATTTCCAACGAAATTAGCAATAGGGTATTTGGTGTTATCAATGTTCAGAAAAATAAAGATATAGACCTATCAGAAAATGAAATCTCTCAAGAGCTTAATCTACAGAAAAAGAATTTAGAAAATGTTCGGTCAGTAAACATGTTATCTGGCGAATATGAAGTTGAACTTGCAGAAGTATATGTAAAATCTAATACTCTAAAGAAAGTCATAGAAAATACTATCGGAACAGAGGTCTTGATTCGTGTCGACATTAGTGAAAAATTTAATCCAGTATTGAATCCTCCCGAAGTATTTGCAGCTGAAGTTATTGGCTTGCTTAACGAGATGGATTACATGATTGCCGCTGTAGACAATATAAGTAAAAACTCAAAGTATTTAGGTATTGAAGTAGATGAAAAACTTTTAAGGGAAAGATTAAATCTATTAATGTCATCAAGATTTGCAATAGTATTTACTAAAAAGCCTGTCTTACGGCACTCAAGCCTTCCTCAATTAAATTTTCAAGCTAAAAATAATAGGCCTCAGAGGTCACTTCCAAAAAGTATTTCCTATAGAGGTGGATCTAAAATGGTTCCATATGGTGTTGGTTTGTTAATTATTGGATTTTTAATTGTTGCTTATTCAATCAGCCAAACATTTTTTTCTATGTCTGTTTTAGATGATGAACAAAACCTTCTCGCAGTCAAGTATGAGCAATATGATGATACATCTATAAAAGAGTTGAGAACTAGGAATGTAAACTCTCTTGACCAGAATGTTTCATTAAATGATACAGGAGAATTCCAGGAATCGGTCTTGAGCCTTGTCAGTAAAACAATGAGTAATGAAAATGCTAATGCAGAGTACCTACCTGATGTTGTTGGTAGGTTAATAATTTTTCCATCCAAGGTTGATCATTATGTTGTTTATGGTTCAAGTTTAGAAAATCTAGAGTTTGGACCTGGTTATTATCTTTCGACTGCTTTACCTGGAACTGGTGGTAATTTTGCTGTTGCCGGTCATCGCACAACATATGGAGCGCCTTTTAAAAATCTAGACAGACTTTCACCAGGTGATAATATTTATTTTCAAACCAACACTAATCAGTACACATATACTGTCAGCGAGGTAAGAATAGTTGACCCAAGTGAAACTTACTTACTCTCTTCCTTTGGAGATGACAGAATTACTTTAACAACATGTCACCCAAAATTTTCTGCAAGGCAAAGACTTGTTGTAATTGGATTGCTTACAAAAGTTGAGGTATTTGGATGAGATATAATAAAATACTCATACTGTTATTAATCGGTTTAATGTTTATTAATGCAGGAATTCCTGAAGATGCAGAAATTAATATTACTGCACAACGCGCAGACCAAAGCAACTTAGTAATTTCATGGTCTATTAAAAATATAGATAATGTTGATGATGTTAAGATAGAAATTTTATTTGATAACCCACCTGAAGGTCTTATTCAAAACCCTTTAGTCATAGATGATATTACACAAGATGAACTTACAAGCTCAAGAACAATTGAGTGGTTGGGAGATTCAAAACTTACTATTAAGTTGATAATATCAACAATAAATTTTGTTCAATACACTGGTGAGGATTGTAACCACACATTTTGTCTAAAGGAAAGCATAGAAGAGTTTGAGTCAGAAGAGTTTTTGATTGATGAGGTTCCTAATCTTCCTGTAGTCCCAACAACCTTGGTAGACACAGTCAATCCACAAATTGAAACTACTTCAACCGAAAGTATTACAAATGGAAATATTGAATTTACAAATGAGTTGATAACAACAATTCCAATTTTTAGTGATATTGATTTCTCTGATCAACAAAAAAATGCTTTTGCTTTTGGAATAACTTCAATGATTATCTTTCTTTTTTATGCAGTGTTATTAGCTCAAGAGTGGTTCAATAGAATTATTTCCCATTACAGAGTTAAGTGGACTAAAAAAGAAACTATATTTAAGGAAAAAACTAAATTGGAGACAATAATGGAAATTTCCCTCATCGCACTCATTACTTCTCTTATATATGCTTTTGTTGAAGAAGGTTTTACTTTTTCGGTTGAGCCTCAAAATTTAGCAATCTTTCTAGGTGTATTATTTGGACTTTTTGTCGTTACTTTCTTCTATGAAGGTATTGAGTCATTAATTGAGTTTTTTATTTACGATCAGAAGGCAAGATTTTCATGGAACCCTCAAGCAATGTTTTTTGCAATATTATCAACAGTTCTCTTTATTGTGATTGATCTTCCATTTGGATTTATCCTTGGGTTTATTGCATCTATCCATATAGTAACCAAAAGAGAGCAAGCAGATTTATCTCCTAAATTCTTTTCTATGATTTCATTAGCAATAGTTGGATATGCATTCTTTTATGCAACATCATTTGATGAAGTGAGTTCTTCTGGAGTTTTGATGGCAATTTGTAAATTAACCTATTTAATGTGCCTAGAGGGAGTAATTTTCAAAGCTGTACCTTGGGGTGGAAATGAACTTTTTGATGCTATCGGTGACTCAAAAGGGTTAAATCAAGCTATGCCAGTAGTTAGTTTCTTAATAAGCGTATGGTTGTTTATTAGGATATTAGTTTTGCCTCCTGATAGTGAATTCAATGCTTTGCAACAATCCCTTCTAGAAAGTGGCGCCTTAGCTTATAGATTTGCATTTGTTCTCTTAATTTATATAACGATAATTTTAATTTTAGGAAATTTCATGAAAAAGTATGCAGAGCTTAATAGGCCAATTCATTACAATGGCGACGAAGTGCTTTCTGATGGTGAGATAAAGGATTTAATCGAAGAAGAGCTAGAAGATACAATTAGATAGACTCTAGATGAATAAAAGATCAAAAATTATTTCGTTCATAATATTTTTTATCGTCATATTTCTTGGTGCCTCATACGTATATATTGTTAATAATCCTGTAACCGTCAATATTTCAGCTTCAGTCGGTACTACAAGTACTACAACTATTCCTACTACAAGTACTACAACTATTCCTACTACAACTACAAGTACTACAACTATTCCTACTACAACTACAACAACTACAACGACTACAACTACAACGACTACAACTACAACAACTACTATTCCTATTACCACTACAACGGTGGAGGTAATTCCTGAAAAAGATTCTGTAACAATTAATGACAATAGCCTTACCGACCCCGTTCCATATGTAGGTATATTTACTGATTTTGAAGGGTTTGAAGGTGAAAATCAGATATTGTTAGAATCTTTTGTCGCGGATCTTCCAGAAGTGCTTAAAAATATAACTAGTGAAAAAGTACTTTTTATTAATGGATGCCATCTTTATGGAGTTGAAATGCTTGGAGAGTGCCCATTTGGTGTTTGGGATTCAGCTGGAACTTTTCAAAATGGTCAAACGGATGCAGATTGGAGACTTTCAGTCTGGGTTTCTAATAGAGCTTTTAGATCAAATCGTGCTTTTGATACGCTTCTTCACGAAACTTCACATGCCTTCTCTTACTTAAATAGAAACTGCGTTGGACCAGATGGAAATAATAAAAGAAAACAAGCACAAGAATATTTTGGTAGTGAGGAGCTTTTTGCTGACTCTTTAGTACTTTATTTTGGCGGCGATTATGTTTTTTATCGTGAAACAAACTCTCTTTCAGATGCTGAAAATACCTATTTAGACGAATTTATCAATACCTGTACATAAAGTTTTCATTAAACCTATAAAACTTAATTAATATTATTAGTATCTTTATTATGGAAAACCTACAGGGATTAATTGATTCGTCAATTACATTGAAAACAATACCTCCAATGATTCCTGTTCTTTTTTATTTTTTAGGAACGCAGTCATCTCTTGATAGTATTCAAACTACTTTTAAAGACAGGAAGACTTTCATCTATGCACTTTTGTTCCAAGTCACAACACTCCCTTTAATAGGTCTTATCCTCTCTCAGATTTTTAGTGACAGTATTTTTTCTTTATCAATAGCTGTTGTACTTTTGGCTCCAGGGGGATTTATTTCTGGTATTCTTACTCATTTTAAGGAAGGTAATATTCCACTTTCAGTTACTCTTACTTCAATAACTTCACTTGTCTCACCACTTACGACAGTTTTATGGTTGAGTTTGATTAGTGTAAATTTAGATGAATTTAATTTCAATATTCTTCAAACTTTTATTCAACTAGTGTTGCTTATTTTTGCACCATATATTTTAGGTTTTTATCTCAATAGAAAAGAAGTAAAGATAGTTAAAAAAACCTCGCCTTTACTTGATAAGTTTTTAAAAGTTTACATTTTAACAATTACAATTACCGGTCCATATGAGTTGAGAGAACCACTAATAAACTATTTTAACGAGAGTATCATTTTGGTCTTTAGTTCTATTTTCTTAATATACGTTTTGCAAAACATCACTTCAAAATTAACGAATATAAGCAAAGTAGACGACAGAACTGTGCTTATTGAAGCACTGTGTCAAAACTTTCCAATCGTCTTAACGCTCTCAATTATCTTGAATATTCCAGAAATGGCAATTTTTGGAATAGTATATTATTTGATCACTCTGGTCTTTGTTGTTCCGTTTTCATTAATAAAAAGTAAATAATTTTAAATCTTGTTGATTTACTAATAATATGTATATAATGAGATTGTCTTTCAGACAACTACAATTCACAAATCATTTTTAAAATTTGGTTTATATAGGAGAATAATGTCCGCAAGAACACAATTACAATCAAAACCTGTAGCAGACTTAAGGTCTATAGCTGAAAGTTTAGGTATTGAACATAAAGGTCTTCAAAAAGCAAAATTAATAGATTTACTCGTTGAACATAGTGACGATATTTTAGATTCGATTGAAGAAGAGATACCAGAAGTAATAAGTACATCTAAAGATGATGACGCACCAGCTGTAGTAAGTTCAGGAGATAGTGCAATTAAAAAAGGTGAAGAACGAGAAGGTATTTTAGACACCCTTCCTGAAGGATATGGCTTTTTAAGATGCAATGGATATAAACCCAGTGAAGATGATGTTTATGTTGCTGCTGGGATAATTAAAAAATACAGAATGAGAAAAGGTGATCTTGTAAGTGGACCAATTAGAGCGCCTAGACAAAAAGAAAAATATCCAGCACTTATTGAACCCAAAACTGTAAATAGTGCAGATCCAGAATTACTAGCAAGAAGAGTTGATTTTAATAAATTGACTCCGTTATTTCCAGATGAACGATTGAAATTAGAAGTCGATGGAGAACCGGGCAAAATTGTTCCTAGAATCATAGATCTTGTTGCTCCTATTGGAAAAGGTCAAAGAGGTCTAATCGTATCTCCACCAAAAGCTGGAAAGACTACAATTTTGAAAGAAATAGCAAACTCAATAACTGCTAACAATCCAGAGGTCTATCTTATGGTAGTTCTTGTTGATGAAAGACCAGAAGAGGTTACAGACATGCAGAGATCAGTAGACGGAGAGGTTGTATATTCAACATTTGATCGTCCACCTGATGAGCATACTCAAGTTTCTAGACTTGCTATAGAGAGAGCAAAGCGCTTGGTAGAAGAAGGAAAAGA
>CENZ01201389.1_pt1 | contig 13771 bp, 10 predicted proteins | sample 361341 | NCBI WGS metagenome assembly CENZ01 (sample SAMEA2619782, study PRJEB7988) | marine metagenome | biome: marine biome (ENVO:00000447); feature: deep chlorophyll maximum layer (ENVO:xxxxxxxx); material: "saline water (ENVO:00002010), including plankton (ENVO:xxxxxxxx)" | depth 50 m
GGCAAGCAAACTTCGGCATATTGTTTATAAAGGGTAGGGATTTTCACGCCCAAGAAATCAAGTTGCGCGCGCAAGTCGACAAATGCAGTCGCAGCATTTTCAGTATCTTGCGGACCAGTACATGATGCTGTCGGACCGACATCAACAACATAAGGTTTTTTCGCACTTGCAAGGTTTTGCGGATCCGGGTAGTGGCTGCCATAGTGGCTGACAAGAAGATCTAGAGCCTTTTTGGGCAAATTTTGCGACAGCGATACCGGCCCAAACAAATATGTTACATCTGGATGGCGCGCGAGATAGGCCCCAATGCCTTGCCATAAATAATCAAGACTAAGTTTGCCCCAATATTGAGGCTGAACGAAGCTGCGGCCAAGCTCTAATCCGCCATCAAATAATGTGGTCGCTGTATCGGAATAGTCAAATAGTGAACTGCTATAGAGTAAAGCACTGTCGTGGTGCGGCCATTTCCATATTTCACCCATCCGGTAGGCGCCCACAATTTCCAGATCATTCTCATCCCATAGAATCAAATGACGGTAATATTGGTCAAAATGGTCAGTGTCTTTGCGGCGTCCGGTACCTTCGCCGACAGCACGAAATGTAATCTCACGTAGCCGTCCGATTTCATCTAAAACAACCGAATTGTCACGATAATCAAATAGTAAAATAGTCTTATTGTCAGATGTTTGGCCTAATATTTCAGCCTGTTTCAATTCTGCCCGAATGGCTTGCCGGTTCTGAGGGTGGATAATGCTTGTTTCAGTATCAAATAATGGTTTTTTGCCCACTCCGATGCGCCACAGATGCTCACGGAGCAGCGATGCCCGCTTTTTTCTGGAAAATGGCAAGCTCTCGATCGCCTTTGGCGCAATCATCTGACCAATGGTAAATTTAATCTGCCCCCGAAAACCAAGCATTTCGCGGGGTAGCATCAGCATCGATAATGGTCGACTGATCCGCGATACGGCATAAAACAAATTAGAATTACGAGCTTTAATATGCACCGGCAATACAGGCGCGCGCGTGGTTTTGGCAAGTTGGATAAAACCTGGTAGCCATTTACGGTCACGAATACCCTTCGGGCTGGCGCGGGACACCTCCCCGGAAGGGAAAATTATGACAGCTTCATCATTATTGAGAGCGTCCCGAATGCGGCTGATGTCAGCCTTTCTGGTCTCACCACCCATCGCATCAACTGGTAAAGACAAATTATTGAGTTGAGTGATATTCAACAATAATTCATTCACGACAATGCGTACATCGCGGCGTACACTAGACACCAGCCGCAACAACGCTAAACCATCCAAACCACCAAGCGGGTGATTTGCAACAATAATAACCCGGCCGTCTGCTGGAATATTTTCAAGATCACTGTGGCGGACTGTACAATCTGTTTGGAGAAGCTGAAATACCTGATCGATGAAATCAAAATCCCGTGTCAGCGCATGTTTACTAAGAAATTCATTTATGCGGCGTTCGGAGATCAACCATTGCAGGGTGAACACCAAAAATTTACGTAGAAAATTCGGATAGCGCGCAATGCTTGGCACCTGTTTAAACAAAACCGCACCACTATCAATCGGTTTGTTTTGCGAGTTCGAGTCCGATGAAACAGTTAGGCTAACCATATGCTTCTTTAAACCAATTGTATTACAAATTTATGACGGTAATCTGATACTATTAATCTAGCAGTCAGTGTTTTACGTAACGAAACAAAAAGGGGTTTATTTTATGAAAAAGTTGATGTTAAATATCTCGGTCCTATTATTACTGTTGGGTGGGTCTCCAATGGCTGCGCAAGTCGAAACGGGTTGGACTAATTACTCGCCTGGCTTAGTTAAGGTAGCTATAGAGCGGGGTGACACTGTTCTTCTTGGCTATCTTTCGTCTTGGTGAGGTACTTGTGCGCGTCAAAAACGTGTGCTTAAAAGGCTCCGTGCGAGCTATCCGCAATACAATAAATCTATAAATTTCATTCTCATTGACTGGGACACCTTCGGTTCTCACAGTGTAACTACCAGCAGGAAAATACCTCGCCGTTCAACCATTGTGCTGATTAAGGGGGGTAAAGAGATCGGCCGGCTTGTTGCACAGACCAGTGAACAGAAAATGAAGATATTGTTAGACAAAGGGTTGAAGTAACCTTGGCCTGGAGTAGGTTAACTATAAAATTAAATTGTTATAGAACCGTTCAAATTGCTATGATGTCAATAAATGGTCGTTAAATCAAAGAGAAATTACTAACAGATATAAAACGTGAATAACTATCTTACTAGTTTAGTAGGAGCCAATGACAGAAGGCTGCACACTCATAGGGCTGTACACGACCATCATTTGACATTTGTCGATTGAAGGCTAATTATTTTGCCATCTCGTGGACGATTTTCTGATAATAACTCTTATCTCATTGGTAAGGCTTACAAAAAAAATATTATAAGTTTTTTTTAGGCTATTTTTTTTCGACTAAATTCATTAATATTTCTGCATGAACAAAAAATCGTTAAATCATTTTAATAAATTTATGACTATTTTTTTACTAATAGTAAATAGTATAATAACTTTTGCAGTCAAAGCTGATTCGGCGCGAATTGTAGAGTCAAAGCGAGGATTTCTCGCAAGTGAAATGTTTTGTGGTGACCGTAATTATCCAATTCCATCAATGACACGGGGTGATAAGAACTATACTAAAAATTGTTATAAGATTGGTTCGTTCACAAATATGGAGCGCCTTTTTAAATATAAGGAAATTTTAAGATCAGATCAGATTCAAACCCTTGATTACTTAGAAGGTGAAAATACTAGCAATTTTAAAAGCGCGTTATCAAATTTAATAGAAAGCTATCCCTTAACCGCTTTGATAGTCTCAAAAAATAATAAAATTATAACAGAGTACTATGGTTATTCTCGGACCCAGCAACAACGTTTTGCTTCATTTTCGATCCAAAAATCGTTTAATGCTATTTTAATCGGTATAGCACTTCATCAGAATCTAATAAAGAATTTGGATGATCCAGCTATTAAATATCTCCAGGAACTGCGGAATTCTGAATGGAAATCAGTAACGATTAGACAACTCTTAACGATGACAAGCGGTATAAAGGCTGATCAAAGGAAATTAATAATGCCACTTTTATTTGGCAATTCAAGAGTTTTAGAAGTTGTTACAAATCATGACACTCGCATCGCTCCCTCCGGCACAACTTTTACTTATAATGATTCGAATGCGCTTATTCTTGGAAAAATTATCGAAAGTGTTTTTAAAAACTCATGGCATAAGGTTTTTGAAGAAAAACTATGGAGTAAGATAGGAGCCGAGGATGATGCTAGTGTTTTGGAAAGTGGCAGCGGCGAAGTTTTGACCAATGCTTTTTTTAATGCGCGGCTTCGTGACTATATGAGGTTAGGGTTAATGATAGCCAACGGTGGAAAAAATTTTTTGGGTGAACGATTAATTTCTATTAATTGGATAAATAAAATATATGGAATAGACAAGGAATTTATCGATTGTCCAATCGGCGCTGGTAAATACTGTCCAGGCCTTGGACCATTTGGGTATACCTACCAAACGTGGAAAAGCCCAAGTGGCTCGTCTATATTTTTTATGGGGAAGTATGGGCAACTAATTTTTATTCATCCGGCATCAAAAACAGTAGCTGTTATTTTGTCGGCAACAAAAAGTGGCCGCTGGGTTCATATTTTTACCAAAGAAATGAAAATCTTTCTGCGCGAATTGGCGAGCTAGTTAGACTTTTTTATTGTATTTTGGTTTTTACAGGCTCTCAGGTTGTTCCAAAACATGTCCAGAAGCGTCCGCATCCCGAGACTAACATATGGAATTAGTGGCTACAAAGCGGGCATAAATATCTAAGTTTGCTGATGAAGAAGCCAAACATAGCAAAGGTATTCGCTATATAAAAATAACTCGTAAGTCTTGACGGGAATTGGTGAAAAAACATACTCATTGAGCGCGCTTTATTTTTCTTGATAATAAAAATAAAATTACTATTTTAAATGTTATGAAGAAATTTGCCTGGTTTATTCTTTTTGGTTTGACTCCATTTGTATTTGTTCTACCCGTTTGGAGTGCTAGTATTAATAAAATTAAAATATCGACGATAAATGGGGATCGATGTTTTGTAGCGAATGGAATTCCGGATCACTCGGTAGGAGTTTTTCCGAACCGAGGAAATCCTAATGCTATTTCGGAACAGACGCTAAATGGGTGTGTGCCATTGAACCCGAAAAAGGGAACCGTCGCAAAGTCAATTAAAGGAATTATCGGGATAGCAATAAATGGCGTACCATTCAGGCCAAGTACTGCGGGATTCTGGGATGCAAACGCTCGGCGAGGTCACAGTCGAAAAGGAAATAGAAATTGGAGTTTAGAAATATTTGGTGCACCCGGTAAGCTAGGCCTCGATTTTAATAACGGTCACGTGGGGCGGGCGGGTTTATATCACTACCACGGTATAGCGAGCAGTCTTAACAAAACATCTGGTAGTTCGCTTGTAGGGTTTGCCAGAGATGGTTTTGAAATTCATTACCTTCCAAGAGAAAAAAAATCTGGCTGGAAACTCAAGGAGGGGATGAGGCCAAGAGGAGGACCGCCCGGCGTTTATGACGGATTATTCAATGAAGATTATGAGTATGTGGGTGGTAAAAATACACTCGACCGATGTAATGGTGGTGAGATATCAGGCATTTATGCGTATTTTATAACAGATAATTACCCGTTCGTTCCGCGGTGTTTATACGGGGAAGTAAGTTCTGACTTTAATAGAAATCAACACAGGTGAATATTATCATTGGATTCATAAAGTCTCTTGGCGTTGAACAGAACTATTTACTCGGAATTTAAATATCATTTTTCCTTAATGTAATTAAGCGTCTGCACTAACAGTCTTTATGAGCACCTGCAAAATTCCGTAACTTTATTACTAAATAGAATTTAATGATAGTTTTAAAGTCTGCAAGGTATCTTTATCCTTAAAAAGTTGAGTGGAAATAAATTTTTCAATAGACATGCCACTCTCATTTAAAGCAATATTTAGAGTATTTATCGCTTTTTCTTTTTCCCCCAATTCCTGTAAACTCGAAGCATGATAGAAAAGACTATTCCTCGTGTCTATTTGCATCTTCTTGAAACTTGTAACAACATCTTTAAATTTTTTTAGAACGTAAAAACATAAGCCTTGAGCTTCTAATACTAAATCTGAGCAAAAAGGATCAATTCTCATTGCTCGCTCTATCTCTAACAGAGCCTTATCTGGTTCACCTAAATAACATAATAAAATTGCATATCTTGCAATGTGGTATGTATCACTTGGGCATATTTCTATTGCTTTTTCATGATGGAAAAGTGCACTTTCTATATCCCCCTCGACTAGTAATTTTACAGCACCCATTATTCTGTGGGCTTCGGGATCATTTGGATCCAACTCCAGAGAACGGTTTAGTAAAACAAGCGCATCTTCGAACCAATTTTTGGGTATCTCGTCTGGATACCATTCAGCATTGTTTCCCATAGAGCAGGCTTTCCAAGCGTAAGCGCGGGCATATGAAGGGTCAACTTCGATAGCTTGTGTAAAAAGAGCCAAAGCTTTTTTATTATTTTCAGCTGAAATAGACCCTTTTCTATGAAATTCTAATCCTTGCAATACGAGGTCATAAGCTCTCATATTCTCAGGTTTTGAATTTGCTAGTTGTTGGACTTGATCACGTTCCACATTTCCAACGATCTTTGATACAATGTTGAGGATCAACTCGTCCTGTACATCAAAAATATCATCAAGCTCTGCATCAAAATTATTAGACCAAATGGTATTACCAGTTTCTGCTATAATTAGAGAGGCTGTTATCCTTATTTTGTTACCCAGCTTTCTGACTTTCCCCTCCAATAGGTACATTACACCAAGTTCTACGCCAATGTCTGCGGGGACTTTTTCTTTTAAAGAATATGAAAAACTTGCATTACTTGATGAAACAAACAAATTCTTATATCGCGAAAGTGCGGATACTAAATCTTCTGAAAAGCCCTCGCAAAAATAGTCTTGTTCCTCATCTTTACTTAAATTTTTAAATAACATGACAGCCACCGAACCCGGTGTCACATTTTCGTATTTTATTTTTGGTGCTTCATCTGAGTTAACTATACCCCTTGTCGCTCCCTTACTTTTAAGCACATTGTAAGCTTTTATCGGCCGCTCTATATTTTTAAGGTCTAACTCACCGGCATCTTCATAGGAAACCTTCACTCTAAGATTGACCATATCAAATGTACTTTGAGATATGCATATCCCATCAACAATAGCTTCAGCCTCTAATCTAGCTGCAATATTTACGGCATCACCAAATAAGTTGTCATCTGAGACCATAACATCACCAATATTAATACCAATTCTGAAACTCATGGCATTATTATCATCGGCAATATTATTTAGTGCTTGTGAATTATTTTGAATCTGTATCGCGCATTCCAGTGCCCTTACGGGACTTGTAAACTCGGCTAATACACTATCCCCCGCAGTGTTAAAAATTCTGCCTTCGTACTCGGCAATTAAAGCATCAATAAATTTGCGTCTTTTATTCAAAGTTTTTAGAGTGGTTGCCTCATCTTTAGCCATTAGTTTGCTATAACTAACAACATCTAGAGCAAAAATTGTACAGAGTTTTCTTTCCATAATGATTCCAATTTACCCAATAAATGATTCATTTTGTTAGTATTAAATGCAAAAGAAATTAGTGATAAGCTTACCTACAATAATAAACGGGTCAAACAATTATTAATTTTGTTATAAAACTGTTGGATAAAATACGTGGAAATATTTTATTAGGAAAATTATTAAGATTCTTGTCTCATTGAAGCTCCGATAACATTAATTTATTTCTATATTTATGAGAGTAGATTATTCTCTTTTGCCATTATTAGGGTATCGTCGAGAGCGGCCCCAAAGCGAGTAATTAGTTCTTTGATCTCACTTTCTTTAATAATAAGTGGTGGGCAGAAGGCTATTGTATCACCGATGGCACGCACAATTAGTCCATGTGATTCAGCACGATCAGCACAGTATCCTCCAATTTGATGTGATGAATCAAAGGCCTCTCCGGTTACTTTATCTTTAACCAACTCAACACCTGCAAGGAGACCTATTCCACGCACCTCTCCAACGAGTGGATGATCTAAAAGTTCTTTTAAACCACCAATTAAATATGGTTCCATTGATCGTACATGTTCTATAATATTTTCGTCTTCATAAATATTCAGGGCTTCTCTTGCTACTGCCGCTGATACAGGATGTCCAGAGTAAGTAAAACTCAGACCAAATACTCCAACTCTGTCACTTTCATTAGAGATTACATCAAAAATACGTGCATTAACCATTAATGCTGATATTGGAATATAAGCACTTGATAGCCCTTTCGCGCAGACTAACATATCAGGATTGAGCTCCATTGTGGTTGCACCAAACATATTACCAGTTCGTCCAAAAGCGGTTATTACTTCATCGGCAACCAGCAAAATATCATATTTTTTAAGAACAGCTTGAACTTTCTGATAATAGGTTGGAGGTGGAATGATTACGCCGCCGGAACCCATTATTGGCTCAGCAAAGAATCCGCCCACTGTCTCGGGGCCTTCAGTGCAAATTAATAGGTCAAGTTCATCTGCGAGGCGTGTAGTAAAATCCTCTTCACTTTCTCCTGAGTTTGAATACCGGTAGTAATGAGGTGGCGTAATATGCAGAAATCCATCTAAAGGCAATCCAAACGATGCATGGTTGTAATACATACCAGATAGGCTAGCGGATGCGATGGTGTTGCCATGATAAGCTCTTTGGTGGGCTATTATTTTTCGCTTTTCTGGTTTAGCCATTGCATGCCAATAGTACCAAACAATTCGAACTGCACTATCATTGCCCTCTGATCCTGAGTTTGAAAACCAAATTTTTGACATTGGGACTGGCGCTATTTCTAATAGCTTTTCAGCTAACTCGATAACTGGTAAGTGACTTTTGTGATTTGTTAAATGATAGTATGGCAGTTGTTTCATTTGATCCGTAGCAGCTTTAACAAGTCGTTCCTGACCATAACCCAGAGAGACGCACCAGAGCCCTGACATGCCTTCTATATATTTATTGCCATGTACATCAGTTACCCAAACACCATTACCATCGTGTATTACCAGAGCTTTTTTTTCCAAATGAGTTTTAAGATTTGTAAGTGGATGTATTATTGAATTGGAGTCGCGGGCTTCTATTGAGTTCAATTGTAATGAATGATCAGACATAAAATAGAGCCTTTATTCTAGAGTAAATTATAATAATTTTTTTATTTATGGAAAAAAATTCTAAAAAGACCAGATCTGATTTTAACTTTTGATTGCGATTTCGTAAAATATTTATACTGATATTCCTAGAATTTTAGCTACATCGGGCCAACTTTTGTTACCATTTTTATTTAGGTCTTGTTCTAATTCATTTGGAACCCATTTAAGCAGGGCCGATTTATAACTGGGTCGAATTTTTATTTTATCAAACCAATTTTTTACATATGGTCTGCGCCCTCCTTCCCACATCTTTGACATTTGCAACATATCTAACCTTACGAGATATGGAACCATTGCAATATCTGCTAGAGAAAAATGTTTGCCAACTAACCACTCATTCTTAGAAAGCGCATCCTCCATTTTAGAAATATAGTCATCGTAGAGTATAACTTTTTTTGCCGCATCTGGGGCTTTAAATGCTTCTCGCACATAAATTTTTTTTTGTTCATGCCAATCTGGACTGACGGAAAAAGGCGGCGTGCTAGCCAAAAATTTTTCTACACCTTCTTTACCTAGCCTGTTAATCGTATGACGGTGGGACGCCATGAATGTAAGGGCTGCACAAGCAGGGTGAAGATCTTCATCGACGGCTTTTGTCCAATACATAATTTCCGCACATTCCAAAGGGTCTGTGGGCCGAATACGAGGCTCGGCAAACACGTTTTCAATGTACTCACAGATCACTGTTGATTCCCTAATTACAGCGTTGTCATGAACAAGGGTTGGAACTACCGCCTTAGGGTTAATTTTTAAGTAATTAGGCTCAAACTGATCTCCCTTAAGAATATCAATATAAACACCCTCCCAGTTAATTTCTTTCTCATCAAGAAACATTCTTACCTTAGCGGCGCAAACAGATGATCCGTGATGATAAAGTGTTAGCATTGCTTGCCTCTTTATTGCGTTTTATGAATAAAATGTGTTTTGCTAAGAAATATAGGTTAACAGAACACCTAGGATAAGACAATCTGACTAACCGAAGAGTTCGTACTTAAATAATGAGAGAAGAAAACACACAATTGGTATGGTTTAAGCGCGATCTTAGGGTTTCCGATAATGAAGTTCTGGCTCAGGCAGCCGAGAGGGGGCCGGTTGTGCCTTTATATATCGCCGAACCCGATTACTGGCTAGGTTCAGATACTTCTGCTCGACAATGGAACTTTATTCGCGATTGCTTGATTGAACTTCGTATATCTTTTGATCGGTTGGGTGTGCCCTTAATTGTTAGGTGTGGAAATACAATTGAGATTCTCTCTCAAATTTATCAAAACAATAAGTTTAAGAATCTTTGGTCGCATGAGGAAACAGGGAATTCTTGGACTTTTAATAGGGATAAAACCGTGGCCCAATGGTGCAGAACTCGGGGTGTTGAATGGATTGAGCTTCCTCAGAATGGAGTGATTCGAGGCCAATCAGATCGTAATAATTGGGCTGCTGAGAGAAAGAAATTTGCGAATAGAAAACAAAGCTGTATTCCTAATTTAAGTAGGAATTTTCCTAAACTACACTCAGGGCCCATACCTAAAATCGAGGATCTTAAGCTTGACGATGATGACTGTGTTTTTCGCCAAAAAGGTGGCAGAAACGAAGGACTTAAGAGGTTAGAGAGTTTTATATTCAAGAGAGGACTTAATTATAGGACAAATATGTCATCCCCTATATCTGCTCAAAAATCGTGTTCCCGTATTTCACCATATTTAGCTTATGGATCACTATCTTTACGAGAAGTTTCTCATGCAACCGAGAAACAGAAAAGTGAAATCCTCGAAGGGAAAGTCGAGAACTCTAGTTCTTGGAATCGAAGTTTGTCTTCATTTAATAGTCGCTTGTATTGGCATTGTCATTTCATGCAAAAATTAGAAGATGAAGTGGAATTAGAATGGAAAAATCTACATTCAGCTTATAACGGAATGAGGTTTGATAATAAACATTATTTTCAATCTTGGTGTAAGGGCGAGACGGGGTGGCCATTTGTTGATGCGTGTATGCGTATGTTACGAGCCACAGGATGGATAAACTTTAGAATGCGTGCCATGTTAGTATCAGTTGCAAGCTACCACTTGTGGATGGACTGGCGTAAACCAGGCGAACAATTAGCTCGGCTTTTTACTGACTATGAACCGGGTATACATTGGTCCCAAATTCAAATGCAATCTGGCACTACTGGTATAAATTTACCACGTATTTACAATCCAATTAAACAAGGAAAGGAGCAGGATCCAACTGGCTCTTTTGTTAGGCATTGGTTGCCCGAACTCACATTGGTTCCAGATAAATATATTCACGAGCCATGGAATTGGCGAGATGCTAATCAACTTTTGAAAGACACATACCCTCGCCCGATAGTTGACCACTTGAAGGCTGCAAGAACCGCACGTGAAAAAGTTTGGTCAATTCGAAGAAGTGATAGCCACAAAGAGATAGCATTAAAAATACAAGATAAACATGGCAGCAGAAAGAAAACATTCAAGAAAAAAAGTTATAAACGCTTATCTAATAATAAAAGAAATTTGGAATTGCCCCTAAAAGAGATTCAACTGGCACTGTTTGATAAAAATTGAATATAACGGGCGAGCAATCAGATTAACTATGAGGCAGCAATAAAATTTAGAGTTTATACCGTATACAGCCATCGCTATTTTTTTTACATCAATATTATAAAATTATTAGCGTTCTTTGTATAAAAAAATGATCAGGTTAGATTAAATTGTTTAATGAATGTGGGAATTGACTCTTTAAATTTAAAAAACCCTTTGGTTGCATATGGCCAGCATATAGCATCCCAATCACGCATAACTGTGATAATAGGTAGAGCCTGTTTTTCTGCCATTGCGTTAACTTTACCTATAATCTCTTGGGAAGGCCCGACAGGAGAATATAAAGATACAATTTGCCTTACACCAAGGTCATGCGTAATTTTAGGTATTTCACCTATTGGTACGTTTGAGAGACAGGTAATGGGTATTGCCTTCGCGTTGGCATAATCGGTTACTGCATTATAAATGGCCTCGTTAGAGAATTCTATTACACTGTTTGAGACCCCCATGATCGATCTTTTTTTTGTCGAATTTAGGGAAATGATGCATACAATATTTGAATGAGGTAAAGGAGCATTCCGTAGAGAAAGATCATCTTCAGTAACTATTAATAAGGTCGGAACATTTGACTTAAAACCATCATTCGCTAAAATTTTTTGAGGCCTTGGGGGTTCTTGCCATTCCAAAGGCTTCGCATTTTCAATAATATCGTTTTTTGGATTAAACCGCCCTAAAGTAAATTTTCTAATATTATCAGCCAAAGCTAGATAGGCCTTACCTCTAGTTTGGAGTCCGGCGACCCAACGCCATGAAAGTGTGTTTGAGGCAGGATCTCCGTCTAGTAAATGTTTAAGAAAAAAATCAGCTCCAAGGGTCCATGGCAACTGTAACGTAAAAATCCAAATACTTGCGAACCACATTCTGGCATGGTTATGTAGATAATTTGTCTCACATAGTTCTTTGACCCAAGAGTCAAAGCATTCAATTCCCGTATCTCCGTCCAGCGCTTTAATAAGTTTATCGTTGTTTTCCCAGTTTGTTATATCTTGATCACGTTTTTTTTGATAATCTTGCCACACCGTTGGACGCATTTCTAGCCATCCTTTCCAGTAGGTTCGCCAGAACACTTCAGTAATGAATTTCGCAGCAATATCGAAAGAATGTGACAATAAGACTTCTCTGATGACCTCTTGCTCGAGTACGACTCTGTGACGAAGTGATGGAGATAATTCTGTTACAGCATCATGGTTGAATGGCCCTGGATCAAAATTCCGATTGTCACGATAAAAAGTACCCAGTTGCGGGATCACTTTGTTTAAATGCTTTAATGCAGCACTACGGCTTAAATTAAAGTCTCTAACTGATGGAATGGTCAAAATCGTCTCGCTAGGCAAACAGCCGCGAATGAACCAAAAGATACTAACGAACACCAAGCACTCGTGACAATACCTCGAACGGCTTTAGTTTGCTCTGTAGCTTCATCACGATGTTTTATCTCGTCGGACTGGCATTTAAGCAGAATTGAATAAACGTACGAAAGTTTCTTACTAAAGTGAGTGAGTGGCTTTAACCTCGTTAGTTGATTACGATAATGTTTATCAACAAATGTTTCGACTGACTCAATCGTATATAATGTGCTGTCAGTGCTGAAAAGAGTAGGTATTAAACCAGTAAAAAATCCTGCTGCTTTCCAGAATAAAAGGAGCCGGCTTTGTTGGTTTGCAGGAAGTATTTTTTCTATTTCTCTTAGGTGAGATTTTTCAGTTTCTAGGTGTTTTTGGGCAAATGCACGTATTAGATTATCATTACTGGTGGCTAATATACCTCGATAAATCCAGACGGCACCTACCTCGCCTGCATGATCAGATCTTAAATCCCTGATTAACCACACTGGATAGTAACTGTTGATCATTTCGCTTTCTCACTTTGTAAGCTTGCTTTTCTTTTCGCTATCATCAAATAATTGACAGATTCATCGTTTGTTATTCTCCATTGCCTCGCAAACGGATTGAAAGATAGTCCCACAGTTTTGCATATTTCCAAATTATTCATTGTAATCATTTGGGCTAGTTCTTTGGGCTTTAAGAAACGCCTCCAATCGTGCGTGCCACGGGGTAACCATCGTAAGACATACTCTGCACCCAGTATTGCTATTATGAACGCTTGAAGTGTTCGATTTAGCGTAGCAACGGCTAGTAATCCTTCAGGCCTTAGCAACTTTGCGCAGTCCATGATTAATTGCCTTGGTTCTAAAACGTGTTCGATTACCTCAAGGTTAAGAACAATGTCGAAGATTTCTCCACTGTTCAGAGTTGATTTGGCGGTTCCATGTCGATAGTCAATGTTTAGGCCTGATATCGCACAATGCTGTTTAGCAATTTCAATATTTTTTTTTGCCGCATCTATTCCTACAACATTTGCACCCAAGACTGATAATGGTTCGCTAACAAGGCCACCGCCACAACCAATATCCAGTATACTGATCCCTTTTAAGGGAAATGCATTGTCTTCAGAACGAGAAAACGAGTTGATAATGTATGTGCTTATATAATCACATCGCGCTCTATTAAACTTATGTACGGCGTGAAATTTTCCGTTAGGATCCCACCATTCCTTGGCAAGCACATTAAATTTGTCTATTTCGGATTTATCAACTGTAATATCCGCAACTTTAGATTTGACTTTTTCTTTAGCAACCACAAGTATTTTTTCCAAAAACTATATACACATGTTACGCCTGTTGCTCATATGCCAGATCACTTTATAGATGACAGGTTATTATTATTTTTGATTTTGATAGTTTATAAAAAAATAAAGTTATAGCGTTTTAGATTAAACTCAATGATTACCCTTAAACCAACAAAATAAATTCTTTTCGCTGATACCAGTTTCTAAAAAATTCTTTTTT
>CENZ01046752.1_pt1 | contig 13747 bp, 17 predicted proteins | sample 361341 | NCBI WGS metagenome assembly CENZ01 (sample SAMEA2619782, study PRJEB7988) | marine metagenome | biome: marine biome (ENVO:00000447); feature: deep chlorophyll maximum layer (ENVO:xxxxxxxx); material: "saline water (ENVO:00002010), including plankton (ENVO:xxxxxxxx)" | depth 50 m
TTGTAACCATAGTTCTGTGACTCATTCTCTGTTGTTTCTCTGATTAGAGAAGAGGTAACGAGTGAACCATGCATGGCGGAGAACAAAGCACCACCAAACATACCTGCAACACCAGCCATATGGAATGGGTGCATTAGGATGTTATGTTCTGCTTGGAACACGAACATGAAGTTAAACGTACCAGATATACCTAAAGGCATACCATCTGAGAACGATCCTTGTCCGAAAGGATATACTAGGAAGACTGCGAAAGCAGCGGATACTGGAGCAGAGTATGCAACACAGATCCAAGGTCTCATACCAAGTCTGTATGATAATTCCCACTGTCTACCCATATAGGCAGAGATTCCGATAAGGAAGTGGAAGACTACCAACTGGTATGGGCCACCGTTGTATAACCATTCATCTAGATTAGCAGCTTCCCATATAGGATAGAAGTGTAATCCGATTGCGTTACTTGAAGGAACAACAGCACCAGAAATGATGTTGTTACCGTACATTAAGGAGCCAGCAACGGGCTCTCTGATTCCGTCGATATCGACAGGAGGGGCAGCTATGAAAGCAACTATGAAACAAGTAGTAGCAGCAAGTAAACATGGAATCATTAAGACTCCGAACCAACCGACATAGATTCTATTCTCGGTTGAAGTTACCCACTCACAAAACTCGCTCCAATTCTGCAATGGTGACTGCTCTCTTCTTTGAAGAGTTGTCATCTGAATTAAGAGTGCGATTTTTACTTGTAAGATGAGAGATATTATAACCCCATGATCTCGGTTTGGGGGTAAGTAATTAGGTTCCTATCGCCGCTATGCCTGAACCTACAAGGGGCATACCGCAGTCAGAGATGACCTGACATATTATATATGTTCTGTTAAGTTTTGTCAAGTTTGGGAAGGAAATATGCCTTGTAGTAATCTACAATCCCATTAGTGGTGACCTGCTTTGTCACCCACTCATCAGCACAGTCGTAAATACTCTGATGATTCCCGAACTTCTTGAATAATATTGTTAATGATCTTTGTCTTAGACTTACTTGGTCTTCGACTTTGTTTATTACTTCTATTGTCATTAGTGTTTGTGGGCTATCCCCAGTTCATGCATTTTAGAATGTTCATCAATGGGATCCTTTAATTCTGTCTTACCAGATCCGAATGTCTGCCATACTCCTAGACCTACTAGAAGGAAGAGTAAAGCAACAATAAGTATTACCATTATCATATTAATCCAAATCTCCCAGCGGTCATGCCGACTGCTACAAAGAATCCAAACTCCAACAGTCCATGAGCACCTGCTGGAGTATCGATTATTAAACTACTGAAGAAAGTACTGACCTGCATTGAAATAAACGTATGCGCCTACAGATGATGCAAATACTAATTGGTACATTGACTAGGTAAAAATACTCTACAAAATTATATAGGTATTTTTACTCTTAGTCAAGCACCTGATGGGACAGGAACTGGTTGCATCTGACCGACTCTTATGCCTTTTCCGCCATTTGTATCATCATCGTCGTCATTATTGAACGCACGTAGAAGAAGTTCAATTAAAACTAAAGCAGTCATGGGATAGAAAACCCAGAGGACTGCCATTAGTGGTGATATACTGTCTGATGCGGCTACTAAGTCGCCCATTTTGTGTTCCTTTGAGGATAAATTACGAGTAACTATTTAGTTTTGTAAAGATTTAAGCGAAGTACTTAACGTATGAGTAAGTACCGATGAGTGCCCAGAAGGCCATCATTGCAAATCTACCTTGGGCTCTCTGCCAGATTAAAAAATTATCCATTAGAATATGCCTGGGATAATTTGTCCTGTTAATGCATATGATCCTAGGGCACTCATGATGCCGATCATTGCCCAACGTCCGTTGGCTAGTTCTGCTTTTTCGTTCATTGTTTTTGTCCTTTCGTTAGATTGTGTTAAGGGTTAGAAAGTACCTGCAATTTGCAGGAGTGTAAGAGACCTTATGGTCTTAGAAGATGCCAGGAATAACTGCACCGAATAAGATGTAGTTATGTACTGCTGCAAAGAAACCGATCATCGCTAAGCGACCATTAGTTTGTTCTGCGTTCTTCCAATAGTCCACATCCATTACCTCAATTTGAGGCTCTGCTGCGAACATGTTCTGACGACCACCATCTTCGGTGGTGATGTATCGCTTCGTTGAAGCGGTAGATGAAGTCATGTTTACTTTTGTTAAGTAACGTAACAATATTATATAGTAAACATAAACTTTCTGTCAAGTATAATTACCTACTGTGTTACCCGACCCTGACAGTCAAAAAATTACCAGAGTTTTTTTCCCGCTATTTCTGAAACTAAAAGCTAAATTTGCCACACCCTCTTGCAATAATCTCTGATCGATCTGTCACTTGAGAAGAACCCTGACCTGGCAATGTTATACAGAGACATCTTGTTCCAACTCTGTTGGTCTCTCCACTTCTCACTGACCTCATCTTGAGTGGCAATGTAATCATTGATGTCAGCCATGACACAAAATGGATCATGATCCATAAGATTACCTAATAGTGACTCAAAGCAATCCTTATCACCGTGACTGAAATGTCCACCCCGAATTAGATCTGTTGCTTCAAGTACTTCTGAACTCATATGTTCTCTAGGATTATATCCTTGCTGCCATAGTTGACTGATCTGTTCTTCATTGTTACCAAACAAGAAGAAGTTCTCTCCTCCTACTAGGTTACGGATCTCTACGTTCGCACCATCCAATGTACCTATAGTAAGAGCACCATTCATTTGGAACTTCATGTTACCTGTACCAGATGCCTCCTTACCAGCAGTAGAGATCTGTTCTGATAAGTTTGCTGCAGGATAAACTAACTCACCTAACTTAACACTATAGTTTGGCAGGAAGACAACCTTCAACTTACCATCCATATCAGGATCAGAGTTCACTACCTCTGCAATACTATTAATAAATTGAATGATTAACTTGGCAATATAATATCCAGGCGCAGCCTTACCTCCAAAGATTACTGTTCTTGGAGCATAACTTCCTCCATTCTTAATGCGAAGGTACTGTACGATCACCCATAAAGCCATAAGATGTTGTCTCTTATACTCATGGATCCTCTTGACCTGTACATCAAATAAACTGGAAGGATCTACAGATATTCCACAGTTATCAAAGATATAACTTGCTAGTCTATGTTTACCTATGATCTTGGCCTCTGCCAATTTCTCCAATAGATCTGGATTATCTACATTCCTCTCCAACTTCTTAAGTGAATCCATATTGGTCACCCAATCAGGGCCAACATATTCATTAAGTACCTCAACCAATCCATGATTACAAGATGCAACCCACCTTCTAGGAGTAACACCATTAGTTACGTTAGTGAACTTATGAGGCCATAGATCATTAAACTCTGGCATCAATTGAGATTTAAGTAACTCGGAATGTAATTCTGCAACACCATTCACATGATGTGAACCTACTGTTGCAAGGTGTGCCATACGAACAAACTTATTACCTGTCTCATCAATGATGGATAGTTTCTCCAACATAGAATCATCGCCAGGATATTGAAGTCTTACTACCTGTAGGAATCTTCTATTGATTTCATAGATGATCTCCATGTGACGAGGAAGGAGTGTCTTGAAGAGTCCAAGATCCCACTTCTCTAATGCCTCTGGTAATAGGGTGTGATTAGTATATGCAATGGCGTTATGTGTTATCTCCCATGCCTCATCCCATTCCATATGTTTGATATCCACAAGGAGTCTCATCAGTTCTGCGACTGCAATGGATGGATGAGTATCGTTTAACTGTACCTGATAATGATCTGCAAAGTTCTCTACAGGTATACCTCTCCTCTCAAGACTGTTAAACATATCCTGTAGAGATGCACTGACAAAGAAGAACTGTTGCTTCAATCTTAGTGTCTTGCCTTGGTCTGTACCATCATTAGGATACAATACCTTAGAGATAGTCTCTGAAGATACACTCTGTTCTACTGAACCAAGGTAGTCTCCAATATTAAATGCATAGAAATCAAATACATCCGTTGCGTCTGCTCTCCACAGTCTTATTCTATTACAACTGTTGACTCTGTATCCCAACTGCAATACATCATATGGTACTGCGACTACTTGTTCTTCGGGAACCCAACGGCATCTATAGTTATTGTGATCTGAAATATAATTCTCTACCTTACCACCAAATCCTACATGTACTGACTCATCTGGATAGGATAATTCCCAAGGCCAATCTCCATGCAACCAGTTATCAGTGATCTCCAACTGCATGTTGTCTTTGATAATCTGTTTGAAGATACCATACTTATATCTTATACCATAACCTGTAGCAGGAACCTTTAAGGTCGATAGAGACTCCATATAACATGCAGCCAGGCGTCCGAGACCACCGTTACCAAGGCCAGGTTCCTCTGCAATGTCCAATACCTTATCAAGACATTGATCGTATTCTGATAATGCTTCCTTCGCTTCCTGTTCTAAACCTAAGTTAAGAAGATTGTTATTAAGTTGAGGGCCAATAAGGAACTCTGCTGATAGATATGCAACCTCTTTACCTTCCTGTTTGGGACTATCCAACCAGTAAGTCATCATCTGATCTCTTACTGCATAACATAATGCCATATAGAAATCATGTTTAGTTGCACTGTCTGGCCTCTTACCTAGAGTATAGTAAAGACGTTCTCTGATGCCATTGTATAGGTTGTTCTTCATTAAGGCCCCTCTGGTGGTTGTTGTAAGTAACAGTTACCTGCAATTGATACTCCCTCTCCACCACTAGTCACAAAATGTTCTACCCATGCAGGGAAGATACAAATGTGGCCTGGTTCTATCTGAGGAAAGAAATCTGTCATGAGTGAATCAACGTACATACCCCACTGATTCATTATAACTTTCCTAGCTGGATTCATAAACACAGTTCTAGAATGTTCAACAGATTCATAGATTATGAAACTCCATTGAGCACCAGAATGGATATGAGGATCCTGCCAATCAGTCTTTGTATATTTGTTCCTCCAGACTTGACCAATATAGAAAGGCCTATCTGGTAGAAACTGACCTACACATTCATCTATAACACCATGAACATAATGGTAAGACTCTTCAGTAAAAGAATCTGTACCCATAGTGGTTGGGATATGACTCAGGTATGACTTATGATAATCAGCATCATCTGCCATCTTTATCTTATCAAGATCGATCTTCTCAATAAAGAAAGGTGCAGAGAATATAGGAATGGGTTGTTTCATACTACTAATTATAACATAAAAAAGACCCCCTGCAATGCAGAGGGTCTCTTGTGTTTATATACTAATCTGCTGCAGATCAGAATACGAACTTAGCTCCGAGTTTTCCACCGAAATCAACGATGCTGTCTCCACTTGAATCTTCATTAGAGATTCCAGAAAGCTCACCGTAGATTGAAAGATCTTCAGTAGCGGCAACAGAAACACCAACTTTACCAGAAAGTTCTGTCTCAGTGTCGTCAGAAGACTCAGTGTGAACAAAGCCAGGGCCACCTTGTACATAGTAAGCAAGCTTACCATCTTCTGTGGATCCTTCGTAGCCGATATGAATATCGGTTGTTGCTGTTGTATAATCTCCGTCTGGATACGATGCGTTAGCTTCAACGTTAACGTATGGACCTGCGAAAGCAGCGCCAGCGAAGAGAGGTGCAGCTGCAGCAGCTGCTATAAGAGGTTTGAACATTTTTTTGTTTTAAGTATCTCGCAAGAAAAAATCCCTGCGGATGATAGACCCCTCGACATGGGATCTTTTAGCATCTACGCAGGGGTACGATTATTTCGGGCCCGTTGTAAAGTTTTGTATAATTGGCACATGTGCCAGTTACGATGGTATTTATAATACCTTAAACTTGAGGGTTTGTCAAGCGTTTTGTTGTTGTGGTTCCGATCCCCTGTTTCTTGGGTCGCCACCTGCGATCCGACCAAGGTAAGGATCAAAGTCTGTGATGATGTCTATGGTGATATCCGAACCTCTTGTTGTCCAGAGTTCCCTAAGACCATCATGACTTCCTCTGTGGAAAATCTCAACGTGCTCTTCATGGATGGATGAACCCAGTTCAATCTTATACAATAAGATAGGACATGCATATGAGGCACCAGAATTATAAATCAAATCATCTGCAACTGGTCTTGGTTTCACACCGTTGTCTAACTTATATTTGTCTCCTCTACAATGAAGTTTAATTAGTTTCTCAGCATGGTGTCTTGTAATAACATAACATGCAGTAGAGAAATCATTAATGAATCTTCTATGTACCTGTACATGCAGTTCGCCAGGGCATATGATTGCAATCTGTAATGTGTCCCAGTCGTAGGGCATTCTAGAAATGAACTGTCTCCATGTGAATGTCCAGAACTGTGCAATACTAATGTCACAATCATCTTCCATGATAATGGCATAAGGTTCATCAGTTTCATTCACAAAATGTTTCAGTGCCTTAAGGTGTGAAGTTACACAACCAATCTCTCCAGCACTAACACTCTCTGGATACATCCCTTGAATAATATGACTAAGATCATCACCTGTGGATGGTCTTCCATCATAGGCAGAGATGCGAGTATACTTTTCTATCTCCCAGTACTTTAACTGGTCTTCCATCCATGCCATCCTCTCTGGCTGTTCATCTAGATTGATGATGTAGAGAGGGCCGAATCCCTTTAGTTTGTATGCAGCTTTATTTGACATCGAAAAAGAATACCTGTGTAAGTCTACTAGTCTCTATTGTGTTCCCAAAGCCAGGAACTATACTCCTATGATACAACATTTTGCCACGATATGCAACTAATCTGTTGTAAACATTACCAACCGCAATGTTCATATCTCCTTCTGGATCATCCCAGATACCAGTTCCAGCATCAGTATCAGGATCAGGACTAAGATATAGGACTGCTGCCCACTCACCTTCTCCTTCCTTATGACTGTCCTTATGTATCCAAGTCTCTGTACCTTCCATACATGCCTGAAAACAAAGAGTGTCTTGTTGCATGTCCATTATGATTTCATTACAACCAAAGGCACTCTTTAATTTATCTTCTACTTCTGTCTGCAAATCTCCACCCATTCTCATTGATCTGAATCCAGGCACAGTTTCCTGTACTCTATTGAATTCTAATTCGAGAGCACGTTGTCTTATGTAATCTGGGTTATCGAGAAAGTTATCGATAACAATTAGGTTACGATCCATTATGCGACCTTGGCGAGCAAAAAAAGCTTGGAGTTTTTTTTACGCTATTCTTGAAACAAAAAGCTAAATTAGGTGACGATCCAACCATCACAGTATAAGTCTTTGAGATCCTTATCTTTATAGTCAGGGCCGAACCATTGCTTAGGTGCAACAACCTTACCCCTTCCATTCTGTAACCATGCACCCCACCAAGACATTGATGAGTTAGCAATGATTGCACCAGAACATAGACTCATGATGCAGAGATCAACAAAGGGTTCATAAGATCCATCAGGATACTTATCAGTTGGTTCTGATATGAGGAACCTATCATCGGCAAAGAACTCTTGTTCCTTCACCCACTCAGGAGAGTCAGAACAAACAACCACTGGTTGATCCTCTGGGAACTCTTTGATTGCCCTCTCATAATAATCCACAGGTTGTGGTGGATGTTGTGAAGCACACTCAGTATATGCCCACTTAAATCCTCTTACATCTTTAAGGTTTGGATCTCCTCGTCTTACATGTAAGAATAGTGGTGCAGTATCAAGAGAGTCTACCATCTCTTTACATGGCCCTAGGATAGAATCATGAAAGGTAAAGTCCCTTCTGATATCCATCTCTATATTCTTGAAGTACTTCTCTGTCTGGAAGAATCCAAAGAGACTCACATCATTAGGACACATCCTATGGAGTTCCTCATCAAAATGAAAGTGTTTCTCTATCACAACAGGAGCATGACCTCTATCAAGAACCGCAAGGTTACTTGAACCAACACTCTCTAATGTGAATGCTCTATGTAAACTATAATTATCTACACGATTTGAATCGAAAGGTGGAATACCAAATTCGTATCCACGCATCGCAGCAATACCTCTGACTGCAGAGTACTGGAACATCTGGTTACCCAAACGTCCGAGGTTTCCTATCTGATTAAAGGCTAGCATTTAATTCTTTCCCCCTACGTTTGATGTAATCTAATGTGCCGTAATACTTTGTCAATGAATCTTTATCCTGAGTCCTGATCCAATTCCAAAGTCGATCATTGTCTTGGAACTTTGGATTATGATAGTGAGAATTGAATGTTCTACCGTGTTCAAAATGATAGATGTCATCAATGACTCTACCAACTTTGAACCCAAAAAGATTTAGTCGATAGTAGAACTCACAATCCTCTGCTCCCCATGAGATGAACTCCTCATTCCATAGTCCTGCAGAGACTTCAGCAGTCTTAGTGACCATCTGACCCCATCCAATTGATGAGGGTATCCTCACCTTAGATTCTTTTAGTACATCAAAGTCAGCATCAGTTCCATCATGAGATGATAAAAACTTATCTAGTAGTTCATCCGAATAACTAACAGCCCATTGGTAGATTCCGCAGCCAAACGGATAGACAGCATCAGATCCTTCTTGTGTAATCGAATGGTAAGCCAGTTTGTGCGACTCCTTCGGTACAACCACATCAACATCGTGATTATAAACAATAGGAGTGTCAGCTGCCACGCATAAGTCGTTAAGAATTCTGGTCTTATGAAAAAACTTTTCATCACTCTGCTCAAAGATGTGGTTCAACTGACTGACATCACCAACATACTTTTTGATCTGTGGTAATGCACTCTCTTTAAAATTAGACTTTGTATCTACTTCTTTTAATATAACCTTTGCTTCAGGGAAACACTTCATTATATAAGTGACCGAAGTGATTACATTTCGGAGTCGATCATCCGTTTCTATCCTACATGGTAGTAGGTACGTTAAATCTTTCATTCTTCAGGGGCAATATAAGATGGATCGTTATGTATCTTCTTCCATCTAGCAGGAATAAGATCTTTCATATCATACTTCTCGTATGCAATACCGAACCAAGGATCAGGTGCAACAACTTTCCAATTATATTGGACAGAATTCTTACCCAAATTTGGGCCTCCTTGTTGCAACCATGCACCCCACCATGATAAGGATGAGTTAGCAATGATACCACCTCCACACAATGTCATAAGACAGAGATCAATGTAAGGTACAGATGCACCATCACCAAACTCTTCATAAGATGCGTCAGAGAATAGGAATCTATCTCCCTGCAACCAGTCCTGTTTCTTACACCAGTCAATAGTATCTGATACAACTACAACATTCTTACCTTCAAACTCTGGTTCTTTTAATGCCTCAATATAAAATTCTTTCTTACAGATAGGATGATACTCTTGAACCATTTGATATGACCACTTCTCTCCTCTCCTACCAGTTACATTAGGATTACCCCTACGAACATGGAGGAATATATTATTCTGTTGTCCTCCATTCTCCTCAATAAATTGTGAACAGGGATCATGATACTCTGGCTTGAACTTAAAGTCGTGTCTAATATCTCCAGCAATAGATTCAAAGTATGCTTCCGTCTGGAAGTTACCTGAGAAGTTAGTGTTATCTTCACACTCATTATAGATCTTCTCATTAAAGGCCATATCTCTATAGACTTCTTGTTTGTGGAAGAAAGGTTCTCCTTGGTTCTCTGGTTTACATCCAGACAATTCAAACGCTTCAAACAAACCATAGTTATCAAGTCTGTCTGCATCAGGGCCTGGAATGATCCAATCATACCCACGACGAGCAGCAACACCACGGAGGAAAGCATACTGAAACATCTGGTTACCCAGACGACCTTCATTACCCATCCCTTGAAATGAAATAGCCATTACTTACTCCAATCTAATATCTGCCAACGGGCAGGAACAATCATTGATGTATCTAGGTTAGACATCGCAGACCCAAACCACTTCTCTGGATTAGGAGCAATGATATTTCCTCTATCTCCTTGCAACCAAGCACCCCACCAACTAAAGGAACTGTTAGCAATTATACCACCAGAACACAGAGACATCAAGCATAGATCTACTTGTGGTAACAAAGTGTTCTGCATCTGACCAGTACCATCTATGGTCTGGTACTCATACCTCTCAGGATTATCATTAAAGATAAATCTATCTTGCTTAAAGAAAGGTTCATTCTTACACCACTCTATGTCATCTGTGAATACAAAACATGGAGTCTCTTCATCAAAATATCCTAACGCACTCTCAAAAAATCGTATCGGGAGGATGGGATGGTACTCCTCTCTTCCGATGTTATCAGACTGCCTAATGTGTAGAAAGATAGGAGGGCTATCGAGACTATCGATATACTCCTTGCATGGTTCGAGATACTCTTTTTTAAATCTGAAATCTTCACGGATTTGATCTGCAATATGAATAAAATAATCTTCGCACTGAAGATAGGCATCTATATTAACTCCATCTGTACAATAAAACAATGAGTCATCGAATGAATGTTTCTTTTCCGTAACAGTCATCCCATCATTGAAACCAATGTTCTCTGGGCCACAATGGGTTAACTCAAAGGTATCAAACAAACCATAGTTATCCTTATGATTACAGTCCGCTGGAGGAATCATCCAACGGAACTTATTATAGTCTGCAATGCCTCTTAATGAAGCGTACTGGAACATCTGGTTACCCAGTCTTCCATTACTACCGAGGCGATTATAACTGATCGTCAAAGGTCAATCCTCCATGTCTTTTCATGTACTTCACTAAGAGCCTTAACAAATATAATATTATCATCGTAGTCTTCTACGAGATCATCTTCCCAATTCTTTCTAACATCATCAATATCTTTAACATAGACTCTCTTACCTTCCTTAAGTAAATCCTCAACCAATCTTAGTCTTGGACTCTCAACTACAAGATCACAACCTACCTTGTAACCTATACTATCAATAAAGTATGGAAGGTCAAGTTGATTCTGTTTAAGACAGAAATTCTTAATGAACTCTGCATGTGCCTCATTGAAATCATCTGTAACTTGAGGAAGACTATACTTAAGTCCTACCTTCTCAGCATAATGTCCCAAGGCACGATTGTCTCTAGGAAGACAAGGGCCACCAAAACCTAAACCAAAGTTGAGATACTTGGATCCTATCCTACTATCTGCTCCAATAGAGGCAAGAATATTTTTAATCTCACCACCACAATTAGAATTATATAAGATCTGTCCAATCATATTGGCATAACTGATCTTATATGTAAGAAAACAATTGATACTTATCTTTGTAATCTCAGCAGCAGTGTTTGACATTGAATAGAAATCAACTTCAGAATCCATGAACCCTTCATAGATATCCTTAACAATATCAAATCCTTCTTGATCATCTCCACCACAAAGAACCATGTCGGCATTCCTCATGTCCTTAATGATAGATCCTTGAGCAACAAACTCTGGACTATAGAAAACAGATACTCCTCTCTCCTTTAATGTCCATGCAATCTCAGCAACATAGCCTGGGTTCGTAGTACATCCAATGATAAACTTCTTACCTTCAAGGTTAGGTGCCTGTAATAGATCTTCAACAACTTCATCCACACAAGCCACATCGTAACTACCATCCTCTAAGGATGGAGTAGGAACATAAGTGAAGATGATATCAGAGTGTCTAATAACATCTTGATTACTGGTAGTTGCCTGAAGATTAGAAGAATTCATTAAGAGTTCTTCTACTTCTGGTTCATTACTATAGATTTGTCTGTTATTAATATCAGAAACATAATGTGATCTAATATCAGAAACAAGAACCTCATGACCTAGTTCTTCACACAGGAGAGCAAAGCAAATACCTAGTCTTCCTGCTCCAATTACACCGATTTTCATTGGTTTACTTGCTTACCTCCTTAGTTTTGCGTGACCTTGTTTTTCGTGTCTTCCTTTTGGGAGCAACACCACCTACCCAAGCTTCATTCTCAGGTGTGTTAGGGTCATCCCCTATCAGTTGTCCCCTCTTGTTCCTTGCTCTGACAGGTTTAGTAACCTTAACTTCTTCTACTTTCTCCTCAATAGGCATCCTGATTACCGAGTCAGTAATAAACTGTTCAGCAGGATTACCTGTGCATATCTTTCTAATGTGAACTACTCTCTCTGTACCTTCTACTGTGTCGCTAAGCACCTCTATCGTTAGATAGGATGTGGACTCTGGGATTTTCATGATTCTCCAAGTTTAAATGTAGGGATTGGTTCCATCTTGTGTCTGTTTTGTTTGTTGAATCTGTATAAGATATCAACTGCTGGGCCAGTACCAGTCTCCATTGCCTCCTCTAACTGTTCATACGAGGCACCGATCTGATCTTCATCAGTCCGATCATCCTCCCACAAACCATCAGTAGGTTTTGCATCAAGGATCTCTGGGATTACTCCCATGAATCCTCCGAGTTCTCTGACTTCCGTTTTGTATAGGTCAGCAATGGGAGCAATGTCAACGCCACCGTCACCATACTTAGTATAAAAACCGATTCCATAGTCCTCCACCTTGTTACCAGTACCAACAACTATTCCATCAACATTACCAGCGATATGATAGAGAGTCATCATACGAAGACGAGACTTACTGTTCGCTTTAGCTAATGGATTATTAGTATACTCCATTGTCAGATCAAAGGAAATATCTTTGATAAATTTCGCAAAAGTTTCCGAAAGATCTGTCTTGAGTACCTTGACATTAGGATAATTATGTGACAACCAATAAAGGTGTGCATCAGATAAAGTTTCCTGTTCTATCTTGGTACTCAATGGTACACCAACAGCATACACAGGCAGACCTGTCTTTGCTGCAAGAGTAGAGGTGACAGCAGAATCAATTCCGCCAGACACCCCTACTACAAAACTTTTTAGATTGTTATCATTAATATACTTACAAAGCCATCCCACTATATCAGTGGTGACCTTCATGTAATCATCAATTCGATTCATCCTTCCGTGTTGCTAAAATAACTGTGTTCTCATAGTCTCGACCAGTATCAAAGGTAAATTGTTCTTTGATCTTATCAATGAAATCATTATAATGGAAATCATTGAAATTGACAAGGTTGTATATCAAATAGACATACTTAGAATTAGTAACTATCATATCATAGTATGCCATCTGTGACTTAAGATCACATTCAGACAGTGCATAGTTACTTATAAAAAGATCTACATCTTCTATCTGTCCGAAGTCATTTGTAGATACACACTTAACTTTGTCTTTAATATCTGGGAACTGGTCAATATATTTCCTTTGCAAAGCACTGACCTCTGGTAGGTCAATCATTATGTACTCATCAAATTCACATACCTTACTCAACACTCTACACAATCCACCATATCCTCCACCAACTTCTACTACCCTACTAATCTCTGCACCATCAAGCATGAAGGCCATCTCAAAGGTATTCTTCATGTACCTTAATGTTGTGGCAGATATAAGTCCATCAACGCCAGGATATACATGGGTCTCTGGGTTACCATACTTATCATTCTCTTTGAATGCCTCAATGTTTTCCCATACGGCATCCTCATTCATATCCTTACAAATGTTTAGATATGCCTGTCCTTGATCTTTAAGTACATGTTCTAAGATAGTTTTGTACTTAGGATTTGATTTGAAGTTCGCAAAGGCATCATCATTCTCGACGGCCTCTACACATGCAGCCAGATACTCTACAGCAATCTGATCTTCTGCTTGCCA
>CENZ01111068.1_pt1 | contig 13725 bp, 16 predicted proteins | sample 361341 | NCBI WGS metagenome assembly CENZ01 (sample SAMEA2619782, study PRJEB7988) | marine metagenome | biome: marine biome (ENVO:00000447); feature: deep chlorophyll maximum layer (ENVO:xxxxxxxx); material: "saline water (ENVO:00002010), including plankton (ENVO:xxxxxxxx)" | depth 50 m
AAAATAATTATTGCAAATATATACTTTTTATAATTTAATTTATTAGACTTAAATATTTTCTTTTTATCTTTTATTGCCATTAAAAGATCCTTCTATAAGTGAGAATGGTTCTCAGGTAAAAAATTTTAAATATATATATATAAAAGTCAACTTTTTGTATAAATATCAATTAATTACAAGGCGTTACAAATAAAGGAATATTAATATGTTAAAACTTCACCACGCTCCTAATTCAAGAGCAGGAAGAATACTTTGGTTGCTTGAGGAACTTAATTTAGATTATGAGATAAATACTATGAAATTTCATCCAAGTGATTTAAAATCAGATGAACATAGATCAAGACATCCCCTTGGAAGAATACCTGTATTAGAAGATGATGATGTAAGTATATATGAATCAGGTGCGATAGTGGAATACGTTTTGGCACGACATGCTCCAGGTAAGTTAAAACCAGAAGTTGATGAAGAAACATTCCCACAATATCTTCAGTGGTTTCACTACTGCGAAGGCATGATAATGCCTCCAATGAATACAATTGTTGTACACACAATAATTCTTCCTGAAGAACGTCGTGATCAAACTGTATTAGGTCAAGCTCAAAGACTATTATCTAAAGCATTATCGCCAGTTAATGAAGCTTTAGAAGGGAAAGAATACCTAATTGGTGATTTTTCTGCTGCTGATATTATGTTAGGACATTCTTTATATATGTCTAAAAGATTGAACTGTGTTTCTGATGACTTATCTAATATTAAGGAATACATTACAAGAATTGAAGCACGCCCATGTTTTAAAAAAGCAATTAATGCTTAGAATTATAGGTTTAATATGATTGAAGAACTTAAAAAGTACGCTCACAACCTTAATGAAGTTTATGCTTTAGAACAAGAGATGGGACAATATCAATATTTAATAGATATTGGTAATAAGGCCCCTTCTTTTAGTAAAGAAGAACAATGTGAAATCAATAAAATGTTTGGTTGTCAGGCACAAGTTTGGATTATACCAAAATTAGATAATAACCGTTTCTACTTCAGAGGTGACAGTGATGCTGCAATTGTAAAAGGTTTAGTTCAAATAATAGCTGAATCATTAAGTGGACATACTAAAGAAGAAATAAAAAATATAAAACATAATATTGTAGATCAACTTGGTTTAGGCCCTGGCTTAACTGTTAGAAGACAAGTAGGAATGATGGCTATGATAGACCATATTAAAAAAATTTCTGGTAATAAATAAAATTATGAATTTTCAATCAGATAATCAATCATCTGTTTTTCCTGAAATAATTAAATATTTAGAAGAAATTAATAGTAATTCATCTCCTGCATATGGTTCTGACGATATCACAAAATTAGCTAAAGAAATGCTAATAGATTTTTTTGGAACTGAACTAGAGGTATTGTATGTATCGTCAGGTACTGCAGCAAACTCTATTGCTTTATCTGCTATCTGCCCCCCTTATGGGGGTATATTATGTTCTGACAGCGCACATATAGGTGGAGATGAATGTGGAGCACCAGAATTTTTTACTGGAGGAGCAAAACTATTACACATACCAACATCTAATGGCTTAATAAATACGGGTAATGTTTCAAAGCTTTTAAAAACTTATGGATTACATGGTATTCATGAAATTCTTCCTTCAGCAATAAGTTTAACTCAAGCTACAGAATTAGGAACAGTCTATACGCCAGATAATTTAAAAAATATTACAAAACTAGCAAGAAAGAATGATTTATATACGCATATGGATGGAGCAAGGTTTGCAAATGCATGTAGTTATTTAAACTGTAAGCCTGCAGATATATCATGGAAGAGTGGAATTGATATTTTAAGTTTAGGAACTACAAAAAATGGAACAATGTCTTGTGAATTAATAATAATATTCAATAAAGAAATCAAAGAAGATTTTGAGCGACGACAAAAAAGAGCAGGGCACTTATGGTCAAAAAATAGATATATGTCTGCTCAAATAATAAAATGGATTGAAAACGATAGGTGGATAAAAGCTGCTAAAAAAGCAAATAATAATGCTCAATCTATAAAAAATATTCTTACTAAAAATGAACACATAATAATAGAGTATCCTGTTGATATTAATATGGTGTTTGCAAGAATACCAAAAGCAATACAAGAAAAATTACATAATTTTAATGTTTCATTTAACCCTTGGTATGGAAATGATAATTTAACTAGATTTGTATCATCTTGGGATACAAAAGATTCAGAAATTAAACAATTAGAAAATATTGTAACTAATCTATAAGAATTATGAGAGATTGATATGAAGTTAATAAAAATAACACTTTATCTGTCTTTTCTATTATTATCCAAAGCTATTTATTCAAATGATGTTATTTTAAAAGATATTATAAAACTTGATGAGCCATGGGGAATAAGTTTTATAGATGAAAATCAACTAATAATAACAGAGAAAAAAGGTGATATTAAACTTTTTAATATTCTTGAAAAACAAATTTATTCTTTAGAGCATAATCTCAAAATTTCATCTGTAGGACAAGGTGGACTGTTAGATATTATATATAAAAATGAATTTGTATACGTTTCTTATTCAGAAAAAATTAATAATAAAAGCAGCACATCAATAGGAGTTGCTAAATATAATAATCAATTTCTCGATTTTACAAATATATTTAGAGCTCAACCATCTATTAAATCAGGATTCCATTTTGGTTCAAGGATAGTTATAAAAGATAATTACTTATATGCATCTATTGGAGAAAGAGGAAAAGGTATTATAGCTCAAGACCCTAAGCAACATCCTGGAAGTATCATAAGAATTCATCTTGATGGAACCATTCCATTGGACAACCCTAAATATGACGGCAATAAAGAATGGGCTAAAGAATTATACCAAATAGGAATTAGAAATCCTCAAGGCATGGCATTATCTCCATTTAATTCAAAAATATATATCAGCAATCATGGAGCTAAAGGAGGAGATTGGTTTGGAGAAGTAACTAAAGGAGAAAACTATGGTTGGCCAATTTTAGGATGGGGAGGCACTAATTATTCTGGTTCTAAAATTGGGCCTAAATGGAAAGAAGGTTTTAAAAAACCTATTTATTATTGGGTTCCGTCAATAGCGATTAGTGCTATAGCAATCTATAAAGGGAAGGAATTTAATAAATGGAATGGTCATGCTTTAATCACATCATTAAAGGACCAATCATTAAGAAAACTAGTATTTACAGAACATAATAATATAAAAGAAGATATAATTTTTAGTAATAAAATAGGAAGAATAAGAGACATAGAAATACATCCCATAAGTGGTAAAATAATATTACTTAGTTCTAATAAATTATGGATTATGGAAAATAAAAACTAATGGCGGAGAGAGTGGGATTCGAACCCACGGTACGCTTACACGTACGCTGGTTTTCAAGACCAGTGCTTTCGACCACTCAGCCATCTCTCCAGATAAGTTATACTATTAAACCTATATTTTATTTTATAAAAGAAAAAAATTATAATTTTTTATATTTTTTAAATGTAATAAATATTTTAAATGTTATTATTAAATATGTTTATTGCTAAATATTTCCTTTCAATTTTTTTAATACTATTTTTTTTCAATAATAATGCCTTTACAGAAGATAAAAATTATAATGTATGGCTTTCAAAATTAGAAATAGAAGCAAGTGAAAGAGGTATATCAATAGATACATTTAAGAAAGCAATGAAAGATGTCATTATTATAGAAAAAGTAAAAACATTAGATAAAAAACAGCCAGAAAAAATAATTACTTTTAATGATTATTATAAAAGAACAGTAAATAATAAGAGAATAGAAATTGGTAAGAAGAAGTACAACCTGCATAAAAATGAAATTTCAGAAATTGCTGAAAAATATGGAGTTCAAGCTAGATTTATATTAGCAATTTGGGGTATAGAAACTAACTATGGAACCTATACTGGGTCATTTCCCGTCATATCATCGCTAACTACACTTGCATATAATGGAAGAAGAGCAAAATTTTTTAGAAGACAATTGTTAGATGCACTAGAAATAATTGACAAAAAATATATAGAATTAGAAAATATGAAAGGTTCTTGGGCAGGCGCAATGGGACAAAGTCAATTTATGCCTTCTTCTTACTTAGAATATGCACAAGATTATGACAAAGATGGAAAAAAGGATATTTGGTCTAATTACTTAGATGTCTTTGCATCAATAGCTTTTTATTTGAAATCTCATGGATGGGATAATAGTAAGACATGGGGTAGAGAAGTAATTCTTCCTAATGAAATTTCAAATTTATATAAAGAAAATTATAGTAAACAACATTCATTAAAATATTGGTCAGAGCTAGGTATAAAAAAAATTAATGGTGAAAATCTTCCTTATTTAAATTTAGATGCAAATTTAATTTTACCAGATGGACCTCTAGGAAGAGCTTTTTTAGTTTATAATAATTTTTATAAAATTAAAAAATATAATGCCTCAACCTATTATGCATTATCTATAGGTATTCTAGCGGATAGGATTAAGTATTGAAAAATTTATTAATTATAATATTACTTTTTTTAATTAGTGCATGTGCAGAATTAAACTTAGCAAATCACTTAACAAAAAAAATTATTAAATCTAATAAAGAAAATAATATAAATAAAGAAGAATATTTTAATGATGGTCAAATAAAAGCTTATTACAAAGTTGGTAACCCATACTATATTAATGGAATAAGATATGTTCCTAAAGAAGTAAATTCCTATTATGAAGAAGGTATAGCTTCATGGTATGGTCCAAAATTTGATGGAAAACTTACAGCTAATGGAGAAATTTTTAATCAGTACGATGTAACTGCTGCACACAAAACACTACCTTTACCAAGCCTAGTAAAAGTTACAAATCTCGAAAATAATCGAAGTTTGATAATAAGGATTAATGATAGGGGGCCATTTGTTGGAGATAGAATAATTGATTTATCATATAAATCTGCACAGATACTTGGCGTAATTAATAAAGGAACGGCTTTAGTAAGTGTTGACTTAATAGAATATGGAGAGCATCTTTTAAATTATTCTACTGATACAAATATTGTTAAAAATAATAAAAATAAAATACATTTTCTTCAAATTGGAGTATTTAAAAATGCAGACAATGCAGATAAGCTATCTGAGAAATTAAGGCAAACTAATTATTTAGATTATAAAGTTTTTATTAGTACTGCTTATTCAAATGAAAAAGTTTTATATATAGTTAAAATTGGTCCTATCAAAGATAATGAAACAGCATTATATTTACAAAGAAAATTGAAAAATGATGAAATTTTATCAAAGTTAGTTGTAGAATAATTATATAAATATTAAGGAGATTACATGTATATAAATTTTATTAAAAGTTACTTAAAAATATTTATTAAGATATTACTATTATTATTCGTAACTATTAAATTCACTAATGCTCAGAATACAATTAACACATCTGCTAAATTTGCAATTCTAATCGATCATGAAACCGGCAGAATTCTTTTAAATAAAAATTCCGATGCTTCTATGTCTCCTGCTTCAATGAGCAAATTAATGACTATTTATTTAACATTTGAGGCAATCAAACAAGATAGAATGAATTTAGATACTGAGCTAGTTGTAAGTGAGAATGCTTGGCGAAAAAAAGATAAAAATGGCAGATCTCTGCCTCCAAGTGGATCAAGTATGTTCTTAGAACCACTTACAAAAGTTACAGTTGAAGATTTATTAAAAGGAATCATAGTTCAATCCGGAAATGATGCATGTATAGTTATAGCAGAAGCATTAAATGGATCAGAAGAAGCCTTTGCAAATAAGATGAATGAAAAAGCTATAGAGTTAGGTCTAAAAAATAGTAATTTTACGAACTCAACTGGATGGCCAGATAAAAATCATTTAATGACTTCTTTCGATCTAGCATTACTTGCATCCAAATTATATGATGATTTCCCAGAATATATGCATTACTTTTCTCAAAAAAAATTCACATATAATGGCATTGCTCAATCAAATAGAAACCCTGTAATATATCAGGATATAGGAGGAGATGGTTTAAAGACTGGCTATACTAAATCAAGCGGTCATGGCGTAGTGGCTTCAGCCATACAAAATGGTAGGAGACTTGTATTAGTTTTAAATGGAATTGATGGTACTAAACTGAGAGCTATAGAAGCAGAAAGAATTATTAACTGGGGTTTTCGTGAATTTGAAAATATAGTTTTATATGAAAGAAATGAAATTGTAGATTCTGCAAATATTTGGCTAGGTAATAGACCAACCGTGCCTCTTATAGTTAAAAATAAAGTAGTACTTACTTTATCTAAAGCTGATAGAGGAAATGATTTAAAAGCAATAGTTAAATATGTTGGCCCTTTAATTCCTCCGTTAAATAGTGACTTTTCTGTTGCTAAATTATTAATAAAAAATAATACAGGTGAAAGAATCAGAGAGTATAATTTATTTCCAGAGTTTGAGGTTAATAAAGCTGGTCCAATTGGAAGATTATTTGGTTCTTTGTCTTATTTAATATGGGGAAATCCTATTCAATGAATAATTTTAAAGGTACATTTATTACATTTGAAGGAGGAGAAGGAACAGGTAAAAGCACCCAATCTAAATTATTATATGAATATTTAATTAATAAAAATATTAATACTATTTTAACAAGGGAACCTGGTGGATGTTTAGAATCTGAAGAAATCAGAAATATACTTTTAAAAGGTAATTTAGATAAATGGGATCCTATTACTGAGTCACTATTGCATAATGCTGCTAGAAGAGAACATATCATGAAAATAATTAAACCTGCTTTATTAGCAAACAAAATTGTAATTTGTGATCGTTTTGTAGATTCTACTATGGCTTATCAAGGGGTAGGCCTCGGTGTAAACTCTAATTTTTTAGATCTTCTTTCCAATGAAATCACAGAAGGTATCACACCAAATATTACTTTTATTTTTGATATGGATATAAAGACCTCTCTTAAAAGAGCAAGTATAAGAGATAAAAAAAAACAGAATAGATATGAAAATTTTAATGAAGAGTTTCATAAAAAAGTACGAAATTATTTCCAATCTTTAACTAAAATAGACAAAAGATATGTACTTATAGATGCATCTAAAAATATAGAACAAATAAGCTCAAAGATTTTTAAATCCTTAAGTGATATTATAATTTAAAAAGATATATTTGTTATGACAATAAAAATACATCCAAGATATACAAAAGAATTTATAGGACATAATAAAGAAAAAAAAATATTTGAAGATTCTTATTTTAATAATTCTTTACAACATTGCTGGCTTCTAGAAGGTTCTCATGGTATTGGCAAAGCTACTTTCGCTTATTGTGCTGCAAGGTCTATTTTATCTTTAAATAAATCGCATAGCGAAGGTCTATCATTATTTAATGATTTAGAAGATCAAAAAAAAATAAATATTTTAGATTTTAATTATGATCTTAATAATTCAATACATAATAGAATATCTGAAAATACTCATTCTGATTTAAAAATAATTGAACCATTATATGATCAAAAAACTACACAAATAAAAGAAATTATTCCAGTAGATAGAGTAAGACAAATAGAAAGTTTCTTTTCAATGACCTCTGGAGAGGGTGGTTGGAGAATAGCTATTATTGATAGCTTGGATAATTTAAATCAACATGGGTCTAATGCTCTTTTAAAAATTTTAGAAGAACCCCCAAAAAAATGTTTAATATTTCTTATTTCTAGTAACAAATCAAATGTACTTGATACTATAAGATCACGTTCTAGAATACTTAAATTTTCTGAATTAAATCATGTAGATACAAAATTAATCATACAAAAAAATATAATAGTTCAAAATGAACTAGAATTACAAAAAGTTAATTTACTAGCTGAAGGAAGTCCAGGTAAAGCAATAATGTTATATAATAATAATGGTTTAAATATTTATGATGCGTTAATAGATTTATTTAATAAAACAAACGAAATTGACATAAAAAATATAGATCCCTTATTAAGAGATATAACAAATAAAAAAAATATGTTTGGTATAAAAATTATTAGTATATTAATAACAATATATTTAAATAGGGCATTTAGAAGAAGTTTAAAATTAATAAAGCTAGATATTTCTAAAACAGAAAAAGAAAGCCAGGAAAATTTTTTACAATATTTTAATATTGCAGATATACCTTCCTTATGGGAAAACATTTCTACACATATTAATTTATCATTAAGATACAACTTAGATAAAAAACAAACTCTTATTGCCATAATAGATAAATTGAAGAACCTAAAAAAGAACAATGAGGTACTTAAAGGAAATTAATGGATAAAAAAAATAAAAATTTTTATGTTACGACACCAATATACTATGTAAATGACGTCCCTCATATAGGACATGCTTATACAACAGTAATTTGTGATACTATTGCTAGCTTTAACAAGTGGCTGGATAAAAATGTTAATTTTTTAACTGGTACAGATGAACATGGTCAAAAAGTGGAGAAATCAGCTTTAAAAGTAGGTATTGACCCACAAACTTTTACAGATAATGTATCTAAAAGTTTTTACAAGTTAGCGAATAAGCTTGAAATTAATAATACAGATTTTATTAGAACAACTGAAAACCGTCATAAAGAATCAGTAAAACATTTGTGGAATAAATTAGAAGATAAGGGATATATATATTTAGATAAATATTCTGGTTGGTACTCTATTAAAGACGAAGCCTTTTACTCAAATGATGAAGTAACAGAAAATAACAAAGGTATTAAAATTGCTCCTAATGGATCTGAAGTAGAATGGGTAGAGGAACCTTCTTATTTTTTTAATCTTTCATCCTGGCAAGAAAAGTTATTAAAATTCTACAATGATAATCCTGAATTTATTTCCCCAAGAAGTAGGTATAATGAAGTTCTAAGCTTTGTAAATAATGGCTTAGAAGACCTTTCTATATCTAGAACTACTTTCAATTGGGGAATACAAGTACCAAAAAACAATGATCATATAATTTATGTATGGTTAGATGCACTTACTAATTATATTTCTGCATTAGGATACCCAAATAAAGACTCTCAAGATTGGAAATCCTTTTGGCCTGCTGACATACATGTAGTAGGAAAAGATATTTTAAGGTTTCACGCAGTTTATTGGCCTGCTTTTTTAATGGCCGCAGATATTGCAGTACCAAAAAAAATATATGCCCATGGTTGGTGGACTGTTGATGGGAAAAAAATGTCAAAATCTACAGGAAATGTTGTTGATCCAAACTATATAATTGATAAATATGGACTAGATCAGTTTAAATATTTCTTATTAAGAGAAGTAAGATTTGGACAAGATGGAGATTTTTCTGAAGAAGCATTGATAAAGAGAGTCAATTCTGATTTGTCTAATGATTATGGAAATTTAGCTCAAAGAGTATTATCATTTATATATAAAAATAATGAAGCCTTGCTTCCTACTAAAGGCGTTTTATCTATTAAAGATAAAGAACTTATTAAATATATGAATATAACTAAAGACAATATTATTAATTATATGCAAAATTATCAAATAACAAATGCATTAGAAGAATTGTGGAAGGTAATTAGTAAATCTAATACTTATATAGATGAAGAGGCTCCCTGGACGCTCAAAAAAACTGATTTAAAAAGAATGAATACTGTCTTATATGTTTTATGCATGATTATAAAAAATGTAAGTTTAATAGCAGTTAACTTCATTCCAATTGGTGCTAATAAAATACTTGATCAACTATCTATTCCTGAGCATAAAAGAAAGTATAAAAATTTTGATGATGATCTAATAGCAGGAACAAAACTTTTGAAACCTGAAGGCGTATTCCCAAGGTTAGAAATTGAGGAAAAATAATGATAATTGATACACATTGTCATTTAGATTTTAAAGAATTTAGAGAAGATTTTAATAATGTACTATTAAAAGCTAAAAATAATAATGTTTTGGGTATGCAAACAATATGTACCAAAATTGATGAATTTCCTAAAATTTTAAAAATAGCTGAAAATCGTTCAAATATTTGGTGTTCAATAGGTACTCACCCGCATAATGCAGATTTAGAAATCCATATTAGTAAAGAAACTATAATAAATTTATGTTTGAATAATAAAGTTATTGGAATAGGGGAGACAGGCTTAGACTATTTTTATGAAAATAGTAATAAAAAAAATCAAATAAATTCTTTTTTGAAACATATAGAAGTAGCAAGAATAACTAATTTACCCTTAATTATTCATGCTCGTGATGCTGATGATGATATTATTCAAATATTAACAGAAGAATATAATAAGAGTCCATTTACTGGTGTTATTCATTGTTTTACTGCCAGCTATGAATTAGCTAAAGCAGCACTGAGTATAGGTTTTTATATATCCTTTTCTGGAATAATTACATTTAAAAATGCTGATGAAATAAGAATATCTTGTAAAAAAATACCTATAGACAGAATTTTAGTTGAAACAGATGCTCCTTTTTTAGCTCCCGTTCCATTTAGAGGTAATAGAAATGAACCTTCCTATATAACTGAGACTATTAAAAAAGTAGCAGAAATAAAAAACCTTTCGGAAGAAGAAGTAATAAACATTACTACTAATAATTTTTTTAAGCTTTTTAAACGAGCAATATTATGACTGTTGAGGTTACTATACTTGGATGTGGATCATCAGGTGGTGTTCCATTAATTGGAAATATCTGGGGACCCTGTGATCCTAATGATTTTAGAAATACTAGAAGAAGAGTTTCTATATTAGTAAAAATAAAAAATAAAACTTTTTTAATAGATACAAGTCCAGATTTACGTATGCAAATGCTAGATGCAAAAGTGAAAAATATAGATGCAGTTTTATATACGCATTCTCATGCTGATCACGTACATGGTATTGATGATTTAAGAGCTTTTTGTTGGCAAAGAAAAGATAATAAACCAATACCAATCTATGGCGATGAATACACAATGAATCAACTTAAAAATAGGTTTAATTATGCCTTTCAAGCTAATCTTGGCCCAGCTATACCTAGTTTAAAGGCTAATAATATAGAAATAGGTAATAATATAATTGAAGATATAAATATTCAAGTTATTAAGCAAATTCATGGCAAAGGTTACAGTCTAGGATATAGATTTAACAATATAGCTTACTCTACTGATGTTAATAAATTTCCTGATGGATCTCTTAAACAATTAGAAAATCTAGACTTATGGATTGTTGATTGCGTAAGATATGAAGCTCATTATAGTCATTCTCATTTTGATCAAACTATGGATTGGATAAGGCAATTGAAGCCTAAAAGAGCTATTTTAACTCATATGGGGCATTGGTTAGATTATAAAGAACTTAAGGCCAGATGTCCTCATAATGTGGAGCCAGGCATAGACGGAATGGTAATTCATGCATGATTGATAATGACTTTATAATAAGTTTACTAATAGGATCATTTAGAGATCCTATATTATGGATAATTTCTATAGTGATAGCCAGCAATATTACTTCTTCATTATATAATAAAAAACTTCTTTATCTATCTATAGCAGGAATTATATGGGGATATATTAGGCTATATGTTTATAAATCATTTGGAGAAGAATTCACATTAAATCAAACTTTTGTGCTTATACTATTATGTTTAATAATTATGGTTTCTATAGGAAGCTCAGTATATTTAATATTTAAGTATTTAAAATCAAATACTTAAGGTATATATTTATCTTTATTTATTAAAATTTATTTATATTATTTCTGATAATATACATTATGCGCCTAGGATAATAAACAATGAAAAGACATTTAGAAAGATTGATAGATAAAATAAGGGATAAAGATGATGGTTGCTCATGGAACATAAAGCAGACACATAATACCCTACTACCATATTTAATTGAAGAAACTTACGAACTAGTAGACGCTATAAAAAATAACGATAATATAAAAGAAGAATTAGGTGACATATTGTTACAAATATTATTACATTCTAAAATAGAAGAAGAAAAAGGTAATTTTAATATAAATGATGTCATTGATAATTTATCAAAGAAAATTATACGAAGACACCCACATGTATTTGAAAGTAAGAAAAAATTAACTGACCAACAATTAAATGACCAATGGGATGCTATAAAAGCTAAAGAAGGAAAAATAAAGCAAAGTAGCGATCCCTTCTCTATAATTAATAAATCTCTACCTCCAATATTAAAGGCAATAGAAATAGGGAATATTAGCAATAAATATAAATTTGATTGGGATAATTATAAAGGTCCAATGAATAAAGTAGTGGAGGAAATAAATGAAGTTAAAGAAGCTAAAGAAAAAACTAACAATAAAAATAAAATAGAAGAAGAAATTGGAGACCTAATGTTTTCAATTGTAAATCTAGCTAGACATTTAGATATAAATCCAGACTTAGCATTAGAGCAAGCTAATAATAAATTTATAAATAGATTTAATTTAATGCTGCAAGAATTTAAAAATAAACAATTATTCATCAAAAGTAGTAAAAAAATAAAAGAAAAAACATGGAAAAAAATTAAAAAATTATAGTAACCTAATTAACGAAGAAGTATCATTTCTATTATACCCTTCATCCATTAATTTTTTATAAAATTCATCTATTATTTTTGTAATAGGCAAGTTTGCATTATTTTTTGCAGCTTCCTCTATACATATTTGCAAATCTTTATGCATTAATTCTATAGCAAAACCAAAGTCAAATTCTTCTTTAGCCATAGTTTCCGCTCTATTAATCATCTGCCATGAACCTGCTGCCCCTTTTGATATCACTTCAACTACTTTAGGAATTTCTAATCCAGATAAAATTCCAAATTTTATTCCTTCAGAAAGTCCTTGAAGTAAGCCAGCTATACAAATCTGATTTACCATCTTAGTTAATTGCCCTGCTCCACTATTTCCCATTAACGTTGCTGCTTGCGAATATGCATCTATATATGGCTTAGCGATATTAAATATATTTTTATCTCCTCCAACCATAACTGTCAGTGCTCCATTTTTTGCACCAGCCTCTCCTCCCGATACAGGAGCATCTAGAAAGGCTATTGAATAATCATCTTTTGCCGTTTGATATAGTTCTCTGGCAATATTTGCAGATGCCGTAGTATTATCTACAAATATAGCATTTTTATCCATACCTAAAAAAGCACCATTATTTCCAATACATATTTCTTTTATATCGTTATCATTTCCTACACAGGCAAATACAATTTTTGAATCTTTTACTGCTTCTTGAGGAGTTATTGCTTTACTTCCCTTATATTCTTTTAGCCAACTATCTGATTTAGATTCTGTTCGATTATATACTGTAACATTATATCCAGCATTACTTAAATGACCAGCCATTGGATAGCCCATTACACCTAAACCTAAAAATGAAACTTTATTACCTTCCATGTTTAATCCTTATATTATATAAAAAAAGGAGTTAACTTTATTAAAGATAACTCCTTTTTAAATTAAAATAAATAAAATAGCTTAATAAGCTTGCATTACATTCCCATGCCGCCCATTCCACCCATTCCACCCATTCCACCCATACCACCCATATCAGGCATTGCAGGAGCACCAGCATCTTTATCTTCAACTGAGTCAGCTACCATAGCTTCTGTTGTTATTAACAAGCCAGATACAGAAGATGCATCTTGAAGAGCAGTTCTTACTACTTTAGTTGGATCAATGATACCTTTCTTAATCATGTTTACATAATT
>CENZ01204088.1_pt1 | contig 13712 bp, 14 predicted proteins | sample 361341 | NCBI WGS metagenome assembly CENZ01 (sample SAMEA2619782, study PRJEB7988) | marine metagenome | biome: marine biome (ENVO:00000447); feature: deep chlorophyll maximum layer (ENVO:xxxxxxxx); material: "saline water (ENVO:00002010), including plankton (ENVO:xxxxxxxx)" | depth 50 m
TGGCATTGATTGGTGGCGCAGCGTCCAGATTGGAAGGGGCGGTGACGTTGTTGCGATCCTGGGCAGTTAAAGATGGTGATGATGCGCCACCGATGGCCCGTTGGTTTTCCGTGAGAGACAACGATGATGTAAGCGCGAGTTCAAGTCCGGTCGCGGTGCGGGATGATCTCCATGAGTTGCTGTGGACGCGCGCATTTGGCGCAGTTGTTACGTCGGCCACGTTGTCGGTAGGTGGGGATTTTCGTCGTTACGCGCTGGAGTCCGGGGTGCCGCAGAAAACCCTGTTTCGGGCGTTACCTAGTCCGTTTCGTTACGAGGAACAGGCGGAGCTGAATGTCCCTGCACTGACGGCAGATCCTCGGGATGCTGATGCGCACACGGAGATGGTGTCGGAAATGTTACCCGCACTATGTGAAGGTTGTCGTGGTGTGCTGGTGCTGTTTACGTCATGGCGCCAGATGCTTGCGGTGAAAGATATGCTCTCTGGCGAGATGGCCGATAGAGTGATGGCGCAGGGTGATCAGAGTCGAGCGGAGATCATCTCACGTCATCGAGAACGCGTTGATGATGATCGGCCGTCTGTCATTTTCGGCCTCGCGAGTTTTGCAGAAGGTGTGGACCTGCCCGGGGAGTACTGTGATCATGTGATCGTCGCGAAGATTCCCTTTGCAGTACCAGACGACCCTGTCGGTGCGACGTTGTGTGAATGGATTGATGCGCAGGGTGGTAACAGTTTTTCCGAGGTGATGATCCCGGATGCGGCGATTCGAATGGTTCAGGCGTGCGGCCGACTGATAAGAACCGAGACGGATACAGGCAGGGTAACGATCCTCGATCGCCGACTCGTGACACAACGATACGGAGAAACACTGCTGTCGGCCTTGCCGCCATTCCGACGTGTGATAAATCGCTGATACAGTCTCAGAAGGCGCCATGGTCAGTGGCGATGTGGCCAACCTTAACCAGGAAATAAACTGATGGACGATGAACGTAGTGCGTTCCAGGAAGAGTTTATCCGCCTTGCGGTAGTCGAAGGTATCGGCCCGGACTATGCGGAAAGCTACTACTCAATGTTGTTTGAGATTGCGACCGGGCTCGCCAGTCGCGCCGAAAAATTACTCATTGTAGGCATCGCGGGATCACAGGGGAGCGGTAAGTCCACGCTGGCGAAACTGCTGGCGACAGTACTGGAACGGGTCTATGAAAAAAACAGTCTCGTAATGTCTGTCGATGACTTCTACCTGACGAGAGAACAGAGAGAGGAGATGGGTCGCGACGTGCATCCGATGCTGTCTACCCGCGGGGTTCCCGGTACCCATGACACCAAGCTGATGCGCAGCGTCATTGACGACCTGAAGGCTGGCGAGAACACGGAAGTGCCGCATTTCGACAAAGCGGAAGATGACCGTGGTGGGTATACGCCGGTGGTGTCCCGGGACTTGTCGCTACTGATCATCGAAGGTTGGTGCTGGGGTGCTATGCCCGCTGCGAGTGACGAACTTGATCATCCGGTGAATGACCTTGAAAAGGAGGAGGATCCGGACGGTCGTTGGCGACACTATGTCAACGAGCAGTTGGCCCACGGGGGGTATCAGGAGATATTTGATGAGGCGCACACCTGTCTCTTCCTGTCTGTACCTGATTTGGAGGCGGTCGTTCGCTGGCGATGGCAGCAGGAACAGCGACTTGCGGAAACGCGCAGCGATGGTTCGAGGATCATGACCGAATCCCAAGTGAGGCGGTTTATCATGCATTACGAGCGCATAACGCGCCGCATGCTTGAGAGGATGCCCGAACGGGCAAACATCACACTGTATCTTGATGATCAACACAGGATCGGGCCACCCCCGCGCAAGTAATGGCCTTTTGAAAGCCTGGGATACCGCCTTCAAGCCTGTCACCACGCGGGTGTTCTCAGGTTCAGGTTTGATTCAGAGAGCGCTGGCTATGCTTTCCTCCACAAATGAACACTGTGGAGACAGTCATGAAATTCCCAATCTTTAGCGCGTGTGCCATTTTCCTTGCCATCTCGATACCCGCGCAGGCTGCAGACATTGTCTACGACTATGCGACGGTTGTGGATTCGACGCCGCTGTTCAACACGGTGCGAATCTCGACCCCCAGAGAGGAATGCTGGGATGAGCGAGTCCCACACTATCGGAACCACCATAATGTTCGTAACAATGATGCACTGGGCTCGGTTCTGGGCGGTGTCATTGGTGGCGCCATCGGGAATGAAGTGGGTAACAGCAAGAAGAACAAGCAGGTAGGCGCCGTCGTGGGTGCGATTGTTGGTTCCACGATCGGCAAGTCGATCGCGAACAGTAACGGAAAGCGCCACGAAGACGTGTCGTATACGACCGAAGAGGTGTGTCGGGTCTACCAGGACTACCATGAAGAGGAACGGGTGATCGGATATTCCGTCAGATACCGTTACAATGATGAAACCTACACCACGCGAATGAAGTCAGATCCGGGTGAAACGATCAAACTCCGACTGGCTATTTCACCGGTCCGCTAGGAAACAACTGGGACGACCCTTACGGGAATGCTGCAACTGATGACAAGCAACAGGTCAACCATCGTTCAGATAGTCGCGCGGATTGCGATGATTGTACTGTTCGCCGCCAGCACCTCGATACACGCGGGGCCGGCGTTTGACAGGAAGATCCTACCCGGTCAGCAGCAGGGTGCGGTGCAGCCAGCTGAGAAACGTGCGGACAAGCGAAAGCCGGATCGGATTCTTCCGCGGGCACCTCGGATTGATGCGCGTGCTGCTGCTTCGAGGGTGCGGAAGTCCTATCAGGATCATCGTGTTCTTGCGATCAATCTGATTGACGGACAGGGACCACCGGTCTATCGAGTAAAAACGCTTTCTGATAAAGGTGTTGTTCGTTTTGTCTATGTTGACGGGATCAACGGAGAAGTCTTCGAGTAGGTGAGTTATGGCTAGATTGTTGCTCGTTGAGGATGAAGTCCAGCTGCGTGAACAGTTGATGGAAATTCTCGATCGCCACCAATACCAGGTGGACTATTGTGTCGATGGCGCGGAAGCCATCAGCTTCTCAGATCGACATGATTATGATATTGCGGTTGTCGACTTGGGGTTGCCTAGAGTGCCGGGCATGGATGTGATCCGTCATATTCGTGATACGAGCCATGACTATCCGGTTCTAATTCTAACGGCACGCGCTGACTGGCAGGACAAGGTGGATGGCCTGGGTGCTGGTGCCGACGACTATCTCGTCAAACCGTTCCACGTACAGGAGTTTCTGGCACGGTTGGAAGCGTTGCAGCGTCGCGCAGGGGGTAAGTTGAAACCGACCCTTGAGGCGGGGCCGATCGTCCTAGATACGCGTGCAAAACAGGTGTCCGTGCATGGCGAAGGCATCAGTCTGACCGCCTACGAGTACAACCTCATGGAGTACCTGATGCAACGTTCAGGGCAGGTTGTTTCAAAGTCCGAGCTTACGGATCATCTCTATGATCAGGATTTTGACCGTGACAGCAACGTCATCGAGGTTTTTGTAGGACGATTGCGCCGCAAGCTGGATCCTGACAATGTGCTGAAACCCATCGCCACAGTCAGGGGGCAGGGATACCGTTTTTCTCTGGCCTGATCCCAATCTTTGAAGCGCCAGGGTTACTCACTCCGACTTCGATTGCTGCTCAGCGCGGCGCTGACCCTGATTCTGTTTCTTGGTCTGACGGGTATCGTTCTGGATCAGGCGTTTCGACAGAGCGCCTGGCAGAACGTGGAGTCGACACTGACCGCTCAGGTGTATGGGCTGATCGCTGTTGCCGATCAGCAGGGAGATCTACTGTATCTGCCGGAGTTCGTGCAGGAGCCGGGTTTCAACAGGCTGGGTTCAGGGCTGTTTGGTCTGTTGCTTGACGGCAAGGGGCGAGAACTCTGGCGAAGCCAGTCCGCTGTGGTTATCGACTATTCGGGTCTAATAGACGAGATCGAAACAGCGATTGTTGGTGACCCTTACTTTACACATTCCAAGGTGCCAGATGCCTTTGTCCTGAGCTACAAGGTGCTTTGGCAACTGGGACCGGAGCAGTCCTCTCAGTACACGTTCGTGGTCTTGCGCAACCCCGATGCGTATGAAGATGAAGTGGCGTCCTTTCGCGGGAGCCTCTGGTTCTGGCTTGCCGTTGTGGTTGTGGGACTGACGTTTGTGCAATGGCTGGTGATGCAATGGGGTCTTTCATCTCTGTCCCGCGTCGCTGATGAATTGCGTTCACTGGAGTCTCGGGAAGGCAGCCTGCTTGCGGGAGACTACCCGACAGAAATTGAAGGTGTCACCCGAAATCTGAATCTGCTCATTACAGCTGAACGTGCGCAGCGAGAGAAGTACCGGACCACGCTGGCCGATCTGGCGCACAGTTTGAAGACACCGTTGACGATTCTCTCGAACAGCACCACACGATTGTCGGAACAACATGAGGAGACGGCGCAGCTGATTACCGATCAGGTGCGTCGCATGAATGATCTGGTCAGCTATCAACTGGAACGAGCAGTAGCATCCTCCAGCCAGATTGTCAGACAGGCAGTCTCGATTTCATCGTGTGCGGAACGATTGAAACAGGCACTGACCAAAGTCTACCAGTCGGATGGGGTCACGCTTTCGCTGACAGTAGAAGATGAGACGTTTTACGGTGATGAGAGAGACTTTATGGAGTTGTTGGGGAACCTGCTTGACAATGCCTGTAAGTATGGCGGTGGAACGGTTTGTCTGAGAGTTGTTGGCGGCTACCTGTTGACACTGATCGTTGAAGATGACGGCCCGGGTATCCCGTCTGAACGACGAGCAGCCATCATGGAGCGGGGGACCCGTCTCGACTCGGACACGCCTGGTCAGGGTATCGGACTGGCCGTCGTCGCGGAGATTGTTGCGCGATATGGCGGAAAGGTTGTCGTTGGTGATGCAGAGATTGGCGGCGCGCGATTTACGGTGACCTTCCCGCTTTGATCGGTTTGCTCACCCTGTGAATTGCACATTGTCTGTCGTCCGAGGCATCGCTATGCTCAAACGCCGTTACATCACCTAGGAAGCTAACAATGGCACAGCTCAATACCGTCACCGGGCCCATTGATTCCAGTGAACTAGGGTTCACACTCATGCACGAACACGTCATGGTCGGTGCAAGCGGGCTCTATACGCATTACCCGGATTTGCTCGGTGATCAGCGGGAAGAACGTGCTATCGAAAGCCTTAAGCAGGCCAAGGCGGCAGGAATTGATACGATGGTTGATGCGACGACGTTCGATCTCGGTCGTAATCCGGAGTTGCTTAGAGACGTCGCGGCGGCATCGGGTATGAATATCATCAACACGACGGGTTGGTGGCTGGATGTTCCCCGATTTCTTCGAGGGGTCTCACCAGACCAGATGGCGAAGGAATTTATCCGTGACGTAGAAGAGGGCTTCCGTGGAACCGACATCAAGGCAGGTATTCTGAAGTGTGCTGCAGACTTTGAGAGCGTTACACCGGAGCTGGAAGTCATGGCGCGTGCGGTATCACGAGCGCATGTCGCGACGGGTTTGCCAATCATGGTGCACTCGTATCCGACCGGGCATGTCGCCAGGCGTCAGATACAAATTTTCCGCGAGGAAGGCGTGGATCTAACGCGGGTCAAGATTGACCACTCGAACGACACAACCGACATTGAATATCTGAAGTGGATTCTTGATCAGGGATGTTATCTGGGTTTGGATCGGTACCCGGGTCGGCTAGTGAGTCCCCATATGCGCACCGTGACGTTGAAACGTCTGATTGATGACGGCTTCTCGGATCGGCTTTGTCCTTCCCACGACTGTATCTGCCTCGGCGTCATGAAACAGAACGCGGATGGGTCGATGCCCCAGGAACACGAACACAAGCGACATAACCTCCTAGAGTACCTGTATATCCGCAAGGAGGTCATTCCTGACCTGCAGGAGATGGGGGTATCGGATATGGTGATTCAAGGCCTGTTTACCGATAATCCACGACGATTCTTTGAAGGAACATGACGATATGCCTGCAATCGATTTTGGACCCCCTGGAACAACTGATCGGTGACTGGAACGGTGACAGTGGCAGGGATGTGTCACCGCGTGAGAGCGCGGAAGGACTTATAGATGCAGACTATCGCGAGAGACTCCTGGTCGAGGAGGTGGGTGACGTCACGAACGCGGGTTCCCAGACGCTGGTCGTGGTTCGCTATCATCAGGTGGTGACGCGCCTCTCGGATGGTCTGGTGTTTCACGATGAAATGGGCTTTTACCATTTCGATGCGGATTCCGGGTTGCTGTCCTGTACCTTCTGTATTCCACGAGGCGTTGCCCTGCACGCCAGAACTCGGTGACGACGGCTGGCGGGTTTCCCTGAAGATGATGGGTGTTGCCGAGTCCGCCTTCATGGCGAACAAGGCGACCACCGAGGGGTTCCGTCGAGACCTTCGTGCGTCAGGAGATGAACTGTGGGATATCAGCAGCAGATTGACCTGGGGATATACGGCCATGCATTCGAAAACACTGACGAAAATACCCTGACCCGATTTCCCTGAGCTTTTCTTCCCAAGATTTCCCCTAGGATACGTACCGGAACAGGTCGCACAATAATTGCCGGAATACCGTTCAGCCTGTGTGCGACCACCCCGGGCGTCTTGAGCGTGAAGAATCCAGATTCAGGTGGCAAACTGCTCACTCGATCATCATACCCTGTGGAATGGACATGACGGACTCCTTGGACATTCTCGAACCGCGAGATTGGCGTGAACTTCGCGACCAATTCCAGAATGTGGAACCCTTTCCGTCTATCTCTATCGATAACTTTCTTACTGCAGAAGCTGCGTGCGGTATCGCGGAATCCTATCCAACCTACAGTGAAGCCCACGAGATGGGTATGGAGTTTCTTCCGGTTAACTCCAAGAAGAAAATCCAGGTGACTGAAGAGGAGAAACTTCCAGAACCCGTTGCGGGACTCTCACGCATGTTGGCCAGCTCGGAGTTTCGAACGTGTCTGACAGAGATGACCGGGATCCCGTCCCTTCGCTGGGACGATCATCTTGGTGGTGGGGGCATGCACTCTCTTTAGATGCAGGGACTTTGGATGCTCACGTGGACTTCAATTTTTCTGACCACCTGCAAGTGTACCGAAGGTTGAACATCCTGATCTACCTGAATCCTGTCTGGGAATCGTATTGTCACCGTGGTTCAGCAACCCGGCCTAAAGTTGTTAGGATCAGGCAGTGCAAGATCAGGGTTTACCGAGGGAGTTTGTAATGAGTGACGCACCAGACTGGTTCTGGAAGGCTGTTGAGACACCCGTCACAGATGGCCAGGTGACGGTCAATGACTGTGACATTCACTTCCAATCATGGAGTGACGCAGGAAAGCCGGGGTTGCTGTTTGTCCATGGCCACAATGCTCATGCCCATTGGTGGGACTTTGTGGCACCCTTTTTCCAGTCGCATTTCCATACGGCCGCACTGGACCTGTCAGGCATGGGTGACAGTCACCATCGTGATGATTACGACTCTGAAACGTATGCCGAGGAGATCATCGCGGTGCTGGACGCGCTGTCCATGCCTGAGGACACTATCGTGGTGGCGCATAGTTTCGGTGGTGCTATGGCGCTGCCTGCCGTTGCTGCCAATAGCGATCGCGTAGGGGGCCTCGTACTGGTGGATTCGGGTGTACGGCACCCGGACGACGTGAAGGAACGGGAGGAGAATCAGGAGCCGGAGCGTTTACCTCGATCCAAGATCTATCCCGAGCGAGAGGTTGCGATCGCTCGTTTCAGATTACAGCCTCCTCAGCAATGTGACAATCAATATGTCGTTGACCATATCGCCCGGCATTCGGTTGAGTATGACGATGGTGGCTGGGTGTGGAAGTTTGACGAGGAGCAGTCTCTTCGCATGACCTACGAGGGCGACCTTGAGAACAGTCTGTCAGAGATCAATGTGCCAATCGCCCTCATCTACGGCGAAGACAGCGCAAGCTACAGTCGTCGGTCCGCTGAGTACATGCAGTCGCTGAAGCCGACGATGAATCTGTTTCCGATATCAAACGCACAGCATCACGTCTTTCTGGATCAACCACTCGCTTTCATACAGACACTGGCAGTCATTCTGAAAGACTGGGGGAGGAACATTCCGTCAGCTGAGTTGTTGAATCCATGATGGCCTTTCTGGTGCTGCTTGCGCTGTCTTTGGTCTGCGTTGGCGGTCGCAGGGCGGAAGTGCTGCAACACTGACCCTAGTGATGGCGCTGGGCGTCGCGCTGGCCAGCCTGGTGGTTGCGTTCGCTGACAGGACGGTTTTGACGATCTCAGAGAGCCAATGTCCTTCAGTCTTGTGCTGGTCGTCTATGCCAGCATGTTCAAGCTCATTCATGGGTTGATTTTCGGACTCACTCTATGGATCGGACATTGGCGTCTTGTCCACGGTCCATCGAAACCGGGTATCGCAACAGCGGAGAAGTCCGGGTGACAGGACCTGTGAACTTCAGGAAAATGTGCATAAAAAAAGGAGCCGAGGCTCCCTTTTTTAAGCGAGTTGAAGGATCAGTTGATCGCTTCGAACAAACCGGCAGCGCCCATGCCACCACCAATACACATACTGACGATGCCGTACTTCTGATTGCGACGGTTCAATTCGCGTAGTACGTGACCTGTCAGTCGAGAACCGGTCATGCCAAACGGGTGCCCAATGGCGATAGATCCGCCGTTGACGTTGTATTTTTCAGGATCAATATTGAGTTCATCTCGGCAATAGACGCACTGGGAAGCAAAAGCTTCGTTCAGTTCGACCAGGTCGATGTCCTTTTGAAGATCCAGGCCTGTGCGCTCCATCAATCGAGGGATTGCGAAGACTGGGCCGATACCCATCTCATCAGGTTCGCATCCAGCGACTGCAAAGCCTCGGAAGTAACCCATGGGCTCAAGACCGAGTTGTTCAGCGCGGTCTGCACTCATGATCAACGTCATTGATGCGCCATCGCTCAGCTGTGATGCATTGCCTGCTGTGACGGTACCGTCTTCTTCGAAAGCAGGCTTCAGCTTGGCCAGCCCCTCGGCGTTGGTTTCCGGACGGTTACACTCATCACCGACACACTCTGCGTCTACAATTTCGAATTCACCGGTTTCCTTGTTGGTGATCTTCTTCATTTTGGTTTTCATTGGAACGATTTCGTCATCGAACAACCCGGCTTGCTGAGCAGCTGCGCAGCGCAATTGGGATTCGAGTGCGAATTCATCCTGGTATTCACGAGACAGGTTGTATCGACGTGCAACCACTTCTGCGGTGTTTCCCATCGCCATAAAGATGGCGGGAGAAATGTCACGGATCGTGGGGTGAATGTCGGATTTACCGCGGGTCTGACGACCACCTGCAGAAATCGACTCAACACCACCTGCGATTGCGACATCGGCACAGCCACTGGCGATTTGGTTCGCCGCAAAAGCGATGGAGTTCAAACCAGAAGAACATGCTCGACTGATGGTCGAACCTGCGGTGGTAATTGGCAGTTTCGACAGCACAACTGCCAGTCGAGCCAGGTTGCCGCCCTGCTCACCTTCCTGACTGGCGCATCCAACGATGACATCTTCGACTTCAGCCGGATCAAGCTTTGAATTGCGATCAAGCAGCGAGTCAATACAATGCGCGACCAAGTCGTCTGGCCTCGCCAAATTAAAGGATCCCCGATGGGACTTGGCCAGGCCTGTCCTGACACTATCTACAACGACTACGTCGCGCATTCTCATTCTCCAAAGTTGCTTTTAACGTGCACACAAGGACCGGTATTGTGCACGCACCCCTGAGGAAGTACAACCAGCGGGAAACGGCTGAGTCAGGGCCCGAGGGCGGTAGTGAACAACCCTGGGTTCAGCCGATTTTATCCAGGCTAGACCGCAGGTGTTCGGTGCTTTCCATCAGCCCGCCAGGGCGGTTGCGGCTAAGCCAGCAGGCCTTATGTCGGTCAATCAGTGACAGTAGTTCGCGGCGTAGTTCTGATGGGCGACCAATACCGTTCTGCAGACGTTGTATGCGACGGATACCGTGTGCGGCCATATCTGCAGCCGTTGTGAGTTCATCTGACACAATCCGATCCTCGAGCACACTTGCGCGTTCTGCCAAGCCGCTCAGGCGTCTCAGCAGGTTGCTGGCACGGGTGGGTTTGATGGACAGCGCGACGTCCTCGCCGAGCAGACCCGGAAACAGACCGTGATTGAAGGGTGTACTGTTGCGACAACGCACCCCGGATGCTGCATCGAGGCCACCCATTGACATGATAAGCCGAGCGGCTTTACGGCTGATCTCAAATATATCTGCAAGACCTGTAGTAATATCCTGTTCCGTTGGAGTTCGTCCTGTCCATGCATGGACAGCGGCGACGATGAACCCGGGATAACTGAACGGGAGGTATTGATGGTGTCCCCGGTCACCCCAATCGGTCACTAGGAGACCCTTGGCGCCAAATCGTCGCCCCTGCTCCGCGGCCCTGCGAATGTTTCGGCGCATATTGTCGGTGCGTCCGAGAATGGCGTTCCAGCTACCGGTGCCGGGACAGACATAGAAAGGCATACCTGACGCCGCGACTGCGCGGCATTCCCTGGGAAACGGATGATTGGCTTCATACCCCCACAACATTGCGGTGGCATCTTGTGGTAGTTCCGGGAGGACTTCCGGGTTTGTGATGACAACGTCAGCCCAGATCATCGCCTGCTTTCCATGGAGTTTAACGAGTTGATCGATCTGCTGAAGAAATCGGGTGTACACCTTCATATGGCCTAGCCGACGACACCGTTGTCGGCTGCGCCCGGTTCCGAGTTCCCAGGGTTCGTCTCCGCCGATATTGAAGCTGTTCGCGTCATGCATAGGGAGAAACTGATCGTATAGTTCGGCGAGGAGATTCAGGGATGCTCTGGTAGGCGTCAGCGTCGATCCCCAGGGGATCCGCTGGCCGGTGAGAGGGTGCTCGAAACCGTCCGGGCTCTCCGCAAGGTGTTTATAGTCAGAGTGACGTAACCAGCGTTCGAAGTGACCAAAGGAATTGAGATTGGGTACGAGCTTCATAAAGCGCGCCTGACAATAAGCTTGTATCTTCAGCAGTTCGGTCGCAGTGATCGGAGAAGCGTCCTTCCACACAGTTTCGTGACCATCAAAGGCGAACGTATGTTCGACATAGAGCTGCAGCTGGTTGAATTTCAGTGTGGCCAGCTGGTCAATGAGCACGAACAAGATCTCCATACTGGGTACCTTGCATCGACTCACGTCGAGCATAACCCCGCGTTCAGCGAATACGGGCGCATCCCGGATTGTCAGGCATCGAATCCGTCTTTGACTCTGACGAAGTATCTGAGCCAGTGTTGACAGCCCATAGTTCAAACCGGCAACGCAACTTGCGGTCAACCGTACACCCGACGGTCGGATCACAAGTCGATAGGCCTCCTCGTCTAGGGCATCGTCTTCGTCGATACTGATGAGGGGTTCCGAAACCGTGGGGCCATAGGTGATCTTTAGGCGCTCATCCTCTGCGAGCGCCACAAGTCTCCTCCGGATCCGAGGGTCTGATGCCTGTTGCGACCTTACGCTGATCGTTGCATTGCTGACTGAACGGCTTAACCAGACACCCTGTGCAGCGGGTTTCAGGTACCGGGGTTGCGGGTGAATGTGCATGCCTGATTAAGGCACGTGCACTTTGGGTTGTCGAGTTGGGGTAGACAGGACAGACTTCAGGTGTCTGGGCAGTAGTCGGCCAGCCACCAGTCCGGGATGGGGAAACAAAAATCGTGAAATATCTTGTGGCGATTGATCAGGGAACGACCAGCAGCCGTGCCATTCTGTTTGATAGACAAGGGCAGCTGTGTGGCGTTTCCCAAAAGGAATTTGGCCAGTTTTTTCCGGATGATGGTTGGGTAGAACACGACGCCAATGAGATCTGGAAGACGACCGTGGAAGTCGTCCGGGACCTCATGGTCAAAAACGGACTCACGACGGGTGATCTGATTTCTTTCGGGATTACGAACCAGCGGGAGACCACAGTCGTATGGGACCGTGGAACTGGTGAACCATTACATCGCGCCATTGTGTGGCAGGATCGTCGTACCGCAGACTGGTGTGAGGCGCAGTCGGGATCTACATTTGCGGAACTGGTGACGGAGCGCACCGGGTTGCTGGTGGACCCGTATTTTTCAGCCACCAAGCTGGCGTGGCTGCTGGATCACGTGGATGGATTGCGTGAACGGGCGGAACGCGGTGATGTTGCATTCGGAACGATCGATGCCTACCTGTTGTACCGGCTGACCGATGGTAGGGTTCATCGTACCGATGCCACTAACGCCTCTCGTACAATGCTGTATGACATTCACAGGGGTTGCTGGGACAACGAGATTCTCTCAGCACTCAGCATTCCCGCCGCGATGATGCCTGAGGTCTGTGACTGTGCATTCGACTTTGGTGTGACGCAGCTGTTCGGGGACGACGTACCGATTCGAGGTATGGCCGGTGATCAACAGGCAGCATTGATTGGCCAGGGGTGCTTTCGCGAGGGGGAAATCAAAAGCACCTACGGCACCGGGTGTTTTGTCATCGTCAACACGGGCAACCATGCGCTCAAGTCCGACAATCGACTGCTCAGTACGGTCGCGTATCAGCTGGAAGGTCAGAAAACCTATGGTCTAGAAGGGAGCATTTTTGTTGCGGGTGCTGCGGTCCAGTGGCTACGAGACGAAATGCAACTGATCCGATCTGCATCGGACACCGAAGGGCTGGTGTCTGATGCCGGTGGGGTTTATCTTGTGCCGGCCTTTACGGGGCTTGGTGCACCTTACTGGGATCCGAACGCACGCGGCGCACTCGTGGGTCTTACGCGCGATAGTGGAATCCCTGAAATTGTGACGGCCACACTACAGTCAGTCGGCTATCAAACCCGTGACCTGATCGACGCCATGGTTGCCGATGGTGTTTCAGTATCAGCCGTAAGGGTTGATGGCGGTATGGTGGTGAACAACTGGGTAGTCCAGTTTATTGCAGACATGTTGGGTAAGCCCATTCAAAGACCCGTCGTCACGGAGACGACGGCCCTAGGCGCGGCGCTTCTGGCAGGATTGCAGTCTGGGGTTTTCAAGGACCTTGATGCGCTGGCAGAACTTTGGCAACTCGATCGATCCTATTCGCCAAAAATGGCCCCGGAGCGGGCGGAAACCCTGTATCGAGGCTGGCAGGGCGCCGTTCGTCGGGTACGGTCTTACGTCTGAGTATGCTAGGCTAGTTGCGGAACGTGCGCGTGAGTCACCATCCCTGCATGGATACCCAAACCCAACATACACAATACAAACTTACCCGGCACCAATAGGGTGCCAGGATCGGTCAGATCGTTACGATTGGTCTGGCAATGTTGCTGCATCAAGTGTTGATCTGGGGAGCATGGCTGTCGGGTGTGGTCAGTTTTCAACCAGAACAGATGGGTATGCTCACCATCGCGTGCGCACTACAACAATACGTAGGGTTTCGAAGCAGGCGACAAGCGGCTCAAGGAACTTGCCGCGTTACTATACAGCCAGATAGGGGACAACAACATCACGTTGTCTCGTCTCGGTGGCGGTGAAGTCGGCGTACTGCTTGAGAACTGCAACGCTGAGAGTGGTCAAACGGTGATCAAGCAATTTTCAGATGCGGTGAAGAATTACAGGTTCCAGTAAAGGGAAGATACA
>CENZ01198438.1_pt1 | contig 13710 bp, 12 predicted proteins | sample 361341 | NCBI WGS metagenome assembly CENZ01 (sample SAMEA2619782, study PRJEB7988) | marine metagenome | biome: marine biome (ENVO:00000447); feature: deep chlorophyll maximum layer (ENVO:xxxxxxxx); material: "saline water (ENVO:00002010), including plankton (ENVO:xxxxxxxx)" | depth 50 m
TTCAAAGGAAGTAAAAAGAGAAGGTCTTTTAGAAAATGAAATCTCTCCAGGTATATTAAGAACTCCAGACGAAAGGTTTGTTGATCTTGAAAATTATCCTTATGTAGCTAATTATATGATGATTGATGGTTTAAGAATTCATTATCTTGACGAAGGCCCTAAAGATGCTGATCCAATCTTTCTTTTACATGGTGAGCCAACTTGGAGTTATTTATTCAGAAAAATGATTCCTGTTCTTGTAGAAGAGGGTCACAGAGTAATAGTCCCAGATTGTGTTGGATTTGGAAAGTCAGATAAATATATTTCAAAGTATGATTATAGTTATAAACATCATGTTGATGTGATGAAAGAACTTATACAAAGATTGGATTTACAGAATGCTACATTTTTTGGTCAAGATTGGGGAGGTCTTGTTGGATTGAGAGTTGTTGCAGAGATTCCTGATAGGTTCGGAAATATAGTTGTATCAAATACTGGTTTTGCAGCAGCTGAAGGTATAGGTGCTTGGTTTTTAGAGACCATAACGAAACTTGTAGTTTGGTGGAATGGTCCAGTAACTTTTGAAGAGTTATCAGCTGCCGCAGACGAAGCATTGTCTGCAGGAGAGCCATCGGCTTCAACGGGTATTTCAATGTTCAGAAAATGGATGGCTTATTCTTATTATGCAGAAAATATGAACATCATAGGTATCATAGAAAAGTTTGGCGGAGTAGATCTTACAGAAGGCGAAGAATATGCATATGAAGCTCCTTATCCAACAGGTTTATTTAAGGCTGGTGCACATGTTTGGCCTTATTTAATTCCTACACAGTTGCCTGAAAATGAAAAATTATGGAAAGAGGTCTATGAGAAATGGGATAAACCCTTTTTAGTAGCTTTTGGTGAAAATGAAAGAATTACACTTAGAATGAAAGATGATTTTGTAAATAGAATTCCTAATCCAACCGTCATAACTTTAGGAGGCGCAGGACATTTTGTTCAAGAAGAAGTTGGGCCAGAATTAGCAAAAATTATAAGTGAATTTATAAAAGGGAACCCTGTATCAGATTTAATAAATACTAATGAAAATTATTAAAAAACTTTTATTTATTTACTTTATAACAACTTCAATAAATGTTTACTCTAATGAAGTAGACAATTTCATTGTTTCATATTTTGATTCATTTAATAAAGCAGATATATCGGCTTTCCATGATAAATTTCATAATCCTTTTATTAGAATTTTAAATGGAAAAACAGAACTTATTGAAAGCAACTTTTGGTTTAATTTTGAAGAACTAAAAACTACTCAATGGGTATATTCTTCAATTTTGAATACAAATAAAATCTTTGAGTCTGAACATGAAGCAATAGTAAAAATTACTTACGCCAGACATAATAAAGAAGGAAAAATTTATAACAAAGGTATAGGTTTTATGATTTTGTCGAAAATTGATGATAAGTGGGGTATTTCTACCTATGTTAACTCTTCTTTACCAGAAGAAGGCATTAAATAAGGATTTTATTTAACTATATATTCGTATAATATATATTATGTTAAATTGAATAAATTAATTAGGAATACCGATTGCTACAGGCCTGATAGGTGAAGCTGCACTACCTTCAGTTTTTAAAGGTAATATCATTACACAGGAAAGATTAACGTTATCTTTAGCTAAACCCTTTAAATTAAAGTTTTCTAAAGTGTGAACTCCAGATTCAGTTAAAAAATAATGATGGGCTGGATTAGCTATTCCGGAAGGATTCTGTGCTCTTTCAGGCCCATATTCATCTTCATCTGCAAATGTATCAACTCCCCATGTGTCTAAACCAACACCGACTACTTTCTTCTCGGATAAATATTTAACTAAGTTATATGAAACTCCTGGAGCCTTTTGGTAATAGACCTTAAGAATGTCTGGATCTTGATAATTATCACTCCACCCGGTATTAATTAAAACAACATCTCCAGGAAGGATTCCCCTATCCTTGAGATTTGTTTTTTTTAATGTACGTTCAATATGTTCTATTGTTACATATTCTCCAGCTTTCATAGCCTTGCCATTAAATATATGTTTTCTAACATCTAAAAAGACTGCTGTAGTTACTATAGGAGGAACAGTTTCAATTCCTAATTTTTTTAACGGTGATTCTGGTGTTGGCTTAACTTCTTTACCAGTAAAATTATTAAAATATTTTAGAGTTGAAAGATCAGCCTCGCCCTCTCCTTCCCATACCTCTTCTGTATGTCCAAAATGTCCTAAAGCATCCATTTGAGTTCCCTGATTTCCATCGTTAACATTTTCATTAAGTACATCCATAGTAAAGACTTGCCTAGAACCAGCCCAAGGTATTTCTGGTAAAAACTTAGGTTTATATTCTCCTGCAAATGGAGATAGTGGCATAGATGATGTTCTGTTATAAGAGAGTTCGTAAACTTTTGCATTTGATTTACTCATCTCTTTAGCACATCTTAGATAAGTTTCATTTCCTAAAAGCTTAGTCATCCCTCTTTGATCTTCATAATCTGAATAAAGATTAAGAGAAAAAATAATATAAAAAAAGAAAGATATTTTTAAATATTTATTCATATAGATACCCATTAATAAATTATTGAAGAAGAAACTTTTATATCTGATTCTTCCCATAAGTTTTCAAACATATTAAGAGATTTTTCAGAATTTAAGCTGTCGCCAATTTCCTCATAAGCTTTATGCAGTCCATAATACGACCAGCCATTCTTTGGATAATCTTCCAAATCTTCTTTAAATGTCTTTATGGCTTCGTAAGGTTTTTCCGATTCTAATAAAACGTGACCTAGTGTTTGTCTTGTTGGGTAGTACCAAAAAGGTGGTTCTGTGTATGGAAGGTTGTCCTGAAGAAAAACTGCTTTTTTAAAGTTATTTATCGCAGATAAATAATCTTTCTGATACATACTTATTGAACCTATAGCTAAATTATTTGCAATTTCTATTAATTGTTTAGTTGGATGTCCGGCTTTTACCATTTCCATTACTTCTGAAGAATCTAAAAACGAAGTAATTAATTTTTGGTGTTGTTTTGCTTTTTCTATATCTCCAGTTGCAGCATAAGCAACAGATTTAGCATAATTAAAAATGCTTCTAGAGTACTTAAAATCTTCTATGGGTTCTTCATAATCAAGAATCTCCTGCCATTTACCAAATCTAACATAAGAAAGAAGAGGTGGCGTATGAAAAAATTCCAAAAAAGGAACTGATCTAATCTGTTCTTCAGAAACATAGTTTGAAACTTTCAAAGCTGATTCTATTGATAACTCACTCTTTCCTTCCATAGTTGAGGCAGCCCATAAAAAATGAATATTATGAGGATAATATAATGCAGGATAAAAACCCTGAGCATTACATTGAGCTATATAATCTTCATCTACTTTTGCAGCTTCAATATTAGCTTGCGATGCATCTTTATATCTACCAACTCTCCAATATATGTGAGAAGGCATATGAACTAAGTGCCCTGCTCCTGGGACCAATTTACCTAGTCTATCTGCTGCAGCTTCAGCTCGCCCGGGATCACTAGAGGCTTCCACTGCGTGGATATATAAATGAATTGCCAAAGGATGATTTTCATCTAGTTCAAGAACTCTTTCTATGGTTGAAATTACTTTCACGGTGTCAGGTTTTGGATTTCCATCTTCTGCCCAATAATTCCAAGGCATCGTGATCATAAGAGCTTCGGCATATAAAGAAGCTGCGTCATTGTCATTAGGATATTTCTTATATAAATCCTCCATAGATTTAGCATAATTTAAATCTAAATCTATTCTTGAGGTCTCCGGGTTACCGTTGTATCTAGTTTTCAAAGCTTCTATAAAATCTCTTTCCTTTAAAGATGCATTTTCTTTAAGACTCTCGGCTATTTTAAAAGCCTTAAGTGCCTCTATTCTATTTTCAGGAGACATTACAGCTTTTCCATCGCTTGTGACATTGATATTAGGACCTCTAGCTAAAGCTTCGCCCCAAAAACAAATTGCACAATTTGGATCTAATCTTTGTGCGGCTTTAAAACTTCTTACTGATTCTGCATGATTAAAAGCAAATGCCATAATCAGGCCTTGATCGAAATACTCTTGAACCCCTTCAATATCTGAAGAAATTTTAAATGAATGATTGCCTAGTCCTTTCAGCAGAGGTGCATTAGCTTTTTTTACTATTTCATCTACATTTATTTGAGATTGATTATCTGAACAAGATAATAAAATTAGTGCTGTTAAAAAAAATAAAGTTTTATTCATTTCTACTCTCCTTAGTAGTAATAATTAATATATCAAAAAAGATTAGTATTTAATGAAAATTATTAAAATTTTAATCTTAATTTAATTATGAATTTATCAAGTGTTTCATTTGTCCAGGCATCTGAATATATATCTTGAAAATCATCTTGGTGATTGAAAGCTTTTGTGAGCTTTCCTCCTCTTGAATAAACTACATATAAGTTAGACAAAGGAGAGAATTCATACTTATACCTTATTTGAAAAGCTGTTTCAGATAGTTGAAATGCGTTCATATCATCTGAAGCAGCATTCATGTAACCGCTTGAAGTTACTCTGTATGAACGGGGATCTTGTGCTTTGATTCCATATATCTTTCCTTTGATTCTAAATTCTTGATTTGAGCCAATAAAATAATCAATACTCAAACTAGAAGATATTTGCTCTTTATCATAATAACCAAATAAATTTTCTTTTCTCCAAATACTCCAATTTGATTTTTTTTGATATTCAAACCAATCTATATTTAACTGAAATAATCCAGAAGGTTTAAAAACATTTGAATATCCAAAAGAATGACTCTCATTCCTTAAATCTAAATTTTGTTCTTGTGTTTGATAACCAAAGCTTCCATAAGAGACCTTGTATATTGATTGGATTTTCTTAGTTTTGGGACTTGAATATTCAACCATCAATTTAGCTCCAGATAGTTCTTCTATAAATGGAGCATCTGGAAACTTTCTGGTTTCTTCATAATCTTTTCCTCGAATAAAATTACAATAACATTTAAAACCAAGAGAAGAGCTATCTCTATATCGAAATTTGTAATCAAAATACATGCCTATTCCATTTCCATAACCACCATCAACGGATTGCTGATGCAATAATCTAAAACTAAATTCTCTTTGAGATATTGAGGAATCTTTATCTTTATTGGGCTTTAAGTATTGAAGATATGTTCCAATTGAAAGGTTATCGAACTGTTTGACATATCCCATATCATTAATGTCAAAATTTTCATCGTTGTAATTTAAAAAATATAAAATGAAAAGCTCTGGATTTACTCTCACTGTATAATTTGTTTTAAATCCATAACCCTTTTTTTGTATGCCTTTTTCCTTAATATCTATTTCTCCTGCCCAACCATAAAGTCTAGAAGCAAAAGATGGTTTGAAATCAAAATCCATTACATTAGCCGTTGCTCTTCTATCGATTGATGGTCTATCTACAGAAGTAACTAGATATCCAACTTTTCCATTATTTTTAGATAAATTTGCCCTATATCTAAAAGCAAAATAATCTCTTCCTTCGGAGAACAATGAATCGTCTTCATTGGCCATAAAAAAGCCGTATTTATTAACCTGCCCTTCTTTTGTGTACCTAAGAGCATAATTTATATCTGATGTATCGCTAATTGAACTATCGCATTGCCCCAAATGAGCTTCATTGGAATCAGAACACTTGTCAGGCGCTCCACCAATTCTTCTAGTATTGATAAATCTTAAATCCCAACCTGTGATATCAAAAAGACTTTGGTTTTCGGTAAAAAAAGGCCTTTTATCGGGATAAAAAGTTTCATTTGCCGAGAAATTTATTATTACATCGTCACTCTCAACTTGGCCAAAATCAGGATTTAAAGAAACATCTAATTTTGACTCTGAATCTATATCCCAGAATATTTCACCGCCAATATTGAAACTTCTATTATTTTGAATGAAATTATTTGTGCCGCTGATATATGGAAAAAAGTCTATATTTTCTTTTGATTGATTATCGTATTTAAAATTAGCAATTGATATTTCCTGCATTCTCGACAAAAAAGGTGAAAGTTCAGCCCAAAGACCAGGCATATTGAAATATTTAGACTCCTTTTGAAGTTGTCTGCCTACTGATATCTTTATTTTTCTATAATCTTCTTTTACCTCGGACATTGGCGCAACTCCCCAAGGAATGAAATACTCTGCGTACCAATAATTATCTGATTGAGATGTCTTCGCTTCCCAAATAGCATCCCAATTCTCAGAAATGTCATTTTCATTGACCCAAATAGCATCTCTTAAAGAATCTCCTAAACTAACAGTAAATTCGTATCCAATATTTGCATTTGCATCGAAATCTATAATCAAAAAGATACGATCTGAATCTACATTTGATGCATCTCTCGGATGTTTTTGAGAAACCTGAGTACTTATAGGTTGTTCATTGATAATTCCGAAAAATAGACCATCCTGATTAGAAAAATATTTAATTTTTGTATTAAATATTGGGTTTGATTTATCATTTGGGAAAACGGTTAAAAAATTATCAAGTTCTTTAGCGTTCCTCCATTCACTCTCTGAAAGATTCCCATCGATAGTCATCGAAAATATAAAGGAATTAAAGAATATGAAAATTAAGAAATAGTAAAAATTAATTAACCTAATCATGATAGACAATTTAATTATTGGATAGATCCTAAAATTTTTGCCCTATATATAACCTCAGCATACTGGTCACAATTGAAATCTTTAATATTTATCCAATCATGCAGCATAGACTTTTCTTCTTCGCTGTATGAACCAATCATGAAGGCATAGCAAGCCTGAAAATCAGACATTTCTTTAAAAGTAATAATAATTTTATTCTCCTCAGATGAAGAGAAAAGCGAAAAGAAAAACAAAAAAAATACAAAAATAATTTTTTTCATATGCTTTGATTAGTCTGAAGTCTTTTTTCAGTTCTATAAAAAAAGAAAAAGGACAATGTCGCTAAAGCACAGATAATGTGCCAAAGAGCATGGGGTTGAATAATTGAGTCTGGATAACACCATTCAGAATCAGGGTTAATCATCATATTTCCTTGAAGCCATATTGTGAAAGCTAAAATATAGAAAAAACAACCCGCAAAGAACCAAGGATTATATTTTCTTTTGCTCTCAGGTCTCTGAGTAGCTATTAATCCAGGAAGCCAAAAGAAAAGAGTCCACCAAAACTCTTGAATATTTAAGGCTACATCATAAGGTGAAGTACCAAATATCCATAAAACAAGATACCCAACAAATCCAGAAAAAAACCTCATTGAGTTTGAATAAAAATTATATAAAAACTCAGAAATTACCCATAAACCAATTGAAACTCCAAATAAGCTGAATCCGATTCCCAGTTCTGAACCATAAAACCAACTAAAAAAAGAAAACAAAAATAAAATTATAAAATAAGCTTTTAAAAATTGATTCTCTGACCATCCATTTAAAATTTTAAAATTTAAAAGCCAAGGAATAATAATATATGCGACCATACTGACATTATCAATCCAAGCCCCCCAAACCGTATGAGTACCATGCATCATCAAAGAACCAGGACCTAAAAAGATGGAAGCAAAAGCATATAGAGTAGAAATAGAAGTAAGCCCAATAAAAAAGTTTTGGCCTGTAACCTCTTCTCTAGAAAGAATCCAAACCATAAAAATTCCACAAAGAATAAAACCAATATTGCTTAAAGCATTTGATGGTTCCCTAAAATACCCTGAACTAATTCTTTCACACCATCTAGAACTTTCACCAATTTTATAGCCCTCTTCAACTGATAGCATGATGCCTGAATAAGCAAATAAGAAATAGAGAAGAAAAAAGGCTAAAACTGATGAAACAGCAATTATAAGCGCGTAGTTTTTTAGCATATTGTTAAAAGTAAGGTTCATAAAAAGAATAATTTCTAAATGTATTTAATTTAAATTTTAATAATATGATTATTCTTTAAAGACAAAGCTTAAATATATTTCCCCCTATTAATATATTATTTAATTATGATTTATATTCTTTCAGCAGTCATATTTTTTTTAACTTTTGTATTTAGTTATAAATTTTTTATCTCTCTAAAGAATGTGTACTTAAATTCAATTAAGGATGAAAACCTATACATGGCATTTGGATTTATTGCTTTAATTCTTACTTCAGTATTATCTTTATCATCATCAGCCTTTTTTTTATATATATTTAATTCATGAATAAAGCTCCAACTCCAAAAAAAATACCAAAAGAATTAGTGTCTCATGGTGATATCAGAATCGATAACTATTATTGGTTAAGAGATGATTCACGAGTTGATAAAGAGGTCATTTCTTATCTTGAAAAAGAAAATAAATATACAGAAGATTGGTTTTCTAAACGAAAAGATTATAAAACTGAAATTTTTAATGAGATGGTTAATAAAATTCCCGATAAAGAAATTTCATTAAAAGTTAAAAAAGATAATTTTTATTATTTTTCTGAAATATTTTCAAATGAGCAATATAGTCGATTCTACAGAGAACAAAAGAATGACAAAAAAGAACTTTTATTAGATCTTAATGCCTTGTCAAAAAATAAAGAATATTTTTCTATATCCGGAATTTCGCCCTCCCCTGATCATACTTTGATTGCATATGGAGAGGATTTATCAGGTAGAAGAGAATTTAATCTAAAAATAAAAGACCTATCTTCAAATAAAATAATAGATGAAAACGTATTTAATAGTTCAGGGAGTGTAGTTTGGGATAACTCCAGCAAATTCATTTTCTATACTAAAAAAGATCCTAAGACTCTTATAACCAATAAAGTCTTCAAACATAAATTAGGAGATAAACAGGAAAACGATTTATTGATTTATGAAGAAAAAGATCCTGAGTTCAATGTTGGTATTTCTAAATCTAGATTGAAGAAATATCTTTTTATAAATATTAGTAAAACAGAATCATCTGAAACCTGGATTTTAGACTTGGCAAAAAAAAATTCAAAACTAATGTGTTTTTTGAAAAGACAGGAAAATCATTTATATGGAATCACAGAAAATCATGATTGTTTTTACGTAATTACCAATATAGATAATTGTAAAAATTTTAAACTCATAAAAACTGACTTGAATCTTGTTTCTGATTTATCTAATTGGGAAACCATCATTGAGCATACAGAAGAATCTTATATTGAAGGATTAGACACATTTAAAGAATATTTATATTTAGAAGTAAGAGAAGATGGCTTGCCAAAAATAAAAAAGATTAAGAAGGATGACTTTTCGGTTGAATACATCAAATTTGATGATCCTGCCTATAGCTCTTATCTAGCAAGCATAGGAGAGTATTCTTCTAAAGAAGTTTTTTACGGTTACTCAAGTCCAAACTGTCAAAGTACTGTTTTTAAAGAAAATCATAAAAATGGAAAACGTGAAAAAGTTTGGACACAAGATTTAAAAAATTTTGATTCTTCTTTATATGTATCTGAAAGACGCAAAATAAAAGTTAGAGACAATAAAGAAGTTCCTGTCTCATTTGTATATAAAAAAGGTATCAAACTAAAAGACTCCCCTCTTTTAATGTATGGATATGGATCGTACGGAGCAATCATAGATGCATCTTTTAAATCCTCTGTTCTTCCTTTACTGGACAGGGGATTTATTTTTGCAATAGCTCATATTAGAGGGGGTTCTGAAATGGGTCGCCAATGGTATGAAGACGGCAAAATGCTAAAAAAAATGAATACTTTCTATGACTTTATTGATGTCACTAAAGGCCTCTTAGATTTAGGCTTTGGAAACAAAGAAAAAGTATTTGCAAAAGGAGGAAGTGCAGGAGGACTTTTAATGGGCGCAATTATTAATTTGGAGCCAGAATTATATAAGGGCATTATTTCAGCAGTTCCTTTTGTTGATGTTCTTACAACTATGTTGGATGAATCAATTCCTTTAACAACATTCGAATATAAAGAGTGGGGTAATCCAAATATTAAGAAAGAATACGATTACATCAAACAGTATTCACCCTATGATAATTTAAAGCCCTCTAAATACCCTTCTGTTTTGGTAACTTCTAGTCTGCATGATTCCCAGGTTCAGTATTTTGAACCAGCCAAATATGTTCCTAAATTAAGAGAAAATAGCACTTCTGATAATCCTATTCTTTTGAAAATGAATTTAATTGGCGGACATTCGGGTAAAAGCGGAAGATTGAACTCTCTGGAAGAAAGCTCTTTAGATGACGCTTTTTTACTGAATTTATTAGAGAAGTAATTTTAAAAAAATTTACTTTAAATAGTCTTTTAAAAGAAATTTCATCTCTTTCCTTAAAAGAAACATTCCTAATAAATTCGGTAATGTAGAAGCTGCGACCGTTATCAATGCAAAGTTCCAAATAACCTCAGTGTCTATCAATCCGCTTCCAGCTATAAACATTGCAAGTAAATATAAAATTCTATAAAAAATAAGCGCTTGTTCACCAAACAAGTACAAAGTACATCTATCTCCGTAATAAGACCATGTAATCATTGTGGAGAAAGCAAATAGCAGCAACCCAATTGAAACAATAAATTCACCGTAATTACCAAAAAATCCCTTATTAAAAGCTTTGCTTGTTAAGACTGCAGATTTTACCAAGGACTCCCCTTTCACATTAATTCCTTGTGTAATCAAAAGTCCATTCTCAATTTTTATAATCCCTGAGAATAATTTATCATCTTTGAAGAAAGAGACATTTTCTGCAATGGATCTATTGTGAAAAACTGTGTTTGACTCATTTAGAATGCCATTTTCGATTAAAATTTCTCCTGAAAAACAATCACCTCCATTGTCTCTGCACTCTATGTAAGAATTAATTTGGTTCGATATATCTTGTTGCGATTCAGACTGCCCTAAAAAATATAGCGAAGTTCTCTCAAAGTCATTTTCATATTTTTCAGTCCATACTCCAGAGGCGAGAATTACAAGCCCAGTTAATGTACATATTATGAGCGTATCAATAAACGGTTCTAAAATTGATACAAAGCCCTCTTCTACAGAATGTTTTGTATTAGATGTTGCGTGAGCAATTGGCGAAGAGCCCTGGCCAGCTTCATTAGAATATAATCCTCTTGCAACTCCATAAGTAAATGCAGTGGAAAATGAAGCGCCTAAAAATCCGCCTGCAATTGCACTACCATTAAATACATCGTGAATTATTATGTAAAACGAAGGCAATATATTTGAGTAATTAAAAATAAGGACACTCAAAGATCCAATAACATATATTAAAGCCATTGTTGGGACAATAGATCCGGCGAAACTTGCAATTCTATTTATACCTCCAATGATAACTAGCCCTACCAAAATTGTAATTACTAAAGAGGATATTATTGGATTCAAACCAAAACTTGAATTTAATGTACTAGATATGTTGTCTATTTGGGGCATATTGCCTGAACCAAAAGTAGAAACCAAAAGACAAAAAGAAAAAACTACGCCAAGCCACTTCATATTGAGGCCATTTTCCATGTAGATCATTGGTCCACCTGATACCGAACCAGAATTATCAAGTTTTCTATATTTATGCGACAAGGTCACTTCTACAAACTTGGTAGTCATTCCTAAAAAAGCTGTAACCCACATCCAAAACAATGCTGCTGGTCCACCTATAAAAATAGCCATTGCAACTCCACCTATATTTCCAGTACCTACAGTACCGGAAAGAGCTGTACTTAATGCTTGAAAAGGACTTGTGTAACCGTCAGATCCTGAAAAACCTCCTTTGGAAATTATGCTCCATCCATTTTTAAAATTTCTTATCTGAGGAAATCCTAAATAAAATGTGAAAAAAATTCCTGTAGCTAATAAAGTGAGTGGAAACCATGGCGCGCTGCCAAAATAACTATCTATAAATAAAATATATTTATTAAGTTGATCCACTTGTTAACTTTCTTCAAGAATCTTTGCAGAAAACTCTGTATAACCGCCTATCAAGGTTCCATCCATAGTAATTTGAGGAAACGTTCGTGCTGAAGGAAATTTTTTGAATAATTCTTCTCTCGTAAAGTCTACGTCCAGCATATATTTCTTGAAATCTAAATTTTTTTGTACGCATAGATTTTCAGCTTTATCACAAAACGGACAATTGGGTTTTGACCAGATTTCTATCATTGTTTGCTCCTTTAATTAAATATAATATTAGATATGACCATAGCTCCACTTTTAGAAGGATTCAAGTCTTACTTTGAGACTTTTAGTAAATTCACGATTTCTACTTTACCTTTGTTTATTTTGCTTGGATTGCTAGCCTCTTCTGGAGATATATATTTAAACAGCGAAACATTCTTTACTTGGGGAATTTTACTTTTTATTTTTACTAATCTTTTTTTAACGCCTTTTGTGACTTCATTTTGTATATTGATAGTAAATGATCTTCGAGAAAATCGCTTGAAAGAATCAATTGGTTACTACATTGTCTCTTTTCAGCTTGTCTTAAGGGTTTTATTACTAACTTTAATTAACGGTTTAGTAATCATTGGAGGGTTGTTGCTTTTTATCGTTCCAGGAATTTATTTGGCTTCTCGCCTTCTTTTAAGCCCTTATTTCTTAATATTAGAGGGAAAAGGTGTTTTAGAATCTTTGGATTTATCTTGGCAAACTACTAAAACCAATCAAAGAAATTATATTTTATATTTAATTTATTATTGGGCAGCGTTAATATTTGTGACTTTTTTTACACTTTCTATCATTTCTGCTTTTGCAATAAGTTCAGAACCTAATACAAATTTATTTTTTACTAATAGCATTGCAAATGCCTTTTTATCTTACGTTCAATTAGTTTTGATTAGTTATCCTTTGCTTTTTGTCTATAAAAGTTCTAAAACATCATAACCAATCTTGTCCACATCCATAGCATAACAATATTACTAGCAAGCCAAACAAGTGCTCTTAATCCAAAATTTGAATTCGATAAAATGTGATAGAGAGAGTGAATTACTCTTAAAACTACATAAGAATTTGCTAACAGAATAAAATACCCATCAACTTTCCCTGTGATATAAATGGATATACATGCGGCATAAAAAAGTACGGTGTATTCAAATAAATTAGTATGGTTTCTATCTAATCGTTTAATAAAATCACTCGCATTGCTTGGTAAAGGAATACCAAACATTTCTTCTGGTGTATGTTCATTATTACTCACAGCACGACTTCTAACGACTGATTGAACTATTAAGACTGAAAAAGTAAAAATAGCTAAATAAAAGATTGGTAACAAAATATCTGTATTCATAATTTCCCCCATATCAAAAGGATGTTACAAGTCTAACCCAAATCCATACTAAGATGATCCAACTAGGTACGAAAAAAATTGCTCTTAAAGGAAGTGCAGAAATAAAGTTATTTAAAAAAATATGGTAAATAGAATGAATCACTCTAAAACCAACAAACCAATAAGCTAACAAAATAAAATAATCATCTACTTTTCCAGTTATATAAATAACCACGCAAGCTATATAAAAGAAAATGGGAAATTCAAATAAATTAGCTAAATTTCTTTCGGATTGTCTTATCAAATTACTTGCGGACCCTGGTGTAGGGATTTTCATCAAATCTTCAGCTTTATGTTGCTTATAGATAGCAACATCCATTATACGAATCACCGTATAAAATAAAAAAACTAATGAAGTTAAACCTAACATGTAAAAAATAGGTATAAAAATATCTGTACTCATAAATCTCTCCTTTTATAAA
>CENZ01049842.1_pt1 | contig 13626 bp, 9 predicted proteins | sample 361341 | NCBI WGS metagenome assembly CENZ01 (sample SAMEA2619782, study PRJEB7988) | marine metagenome | biome: marine biome (ENVO:00000447); feature: deep chlorophyll maximum layer (ENVO:xxxxxxxx); material: "saline water (ENVO:00002010), including plankton (ENVO:xxxxxxxx)" | depth 50 m
CTGGTACATCTTCGCGTGCTCCCACCATAAATCACGCATTCGGTCGAGTCGCTCGGGTTCAGATTGTGAAAGATCTTTGTTTTCGTTGAAGTCTTCGACAAGATTGAAGAGCTCCCAATTGTCATCTTCGTAAGCCGTCCCCGGAGGGTGAAACGCAACTGCCTTCCACCCATCATGGACGATTCCCCTGTGGCCGAACATCTCGAAATATTGGGTCGTTTTGCCAGAGTCTGCTTCAGCGTCATTCAGAGTCGAAGCGAAACTGATGCCTTCAATGGGTTTTTGATCAACTCCGTTTATTGATGCGGGGAGTTCGGTATCGAGGCATTCGAGCAATGTAGGGACAATGTCAGATACGTGGCAGAACTGATGCCGCAGACCGGGCGTCCTGATTTTCTCGGGCCAATGGATAACCAGAGGATCTCTCACACCTCCCCCATGAGTGTTCTGTTTGTAACGACGTAAAGGAGTGTTGGCTGCCATTGACCATCCCCAAGGAAAGTTGCTGTGAGTATCTGGTCCGCCAATGTCTTCTAGGCGTTCAAATTTGCTTTCCATAGATTCCGGAAGTCCGTTGTAGGGCCCCATGGCGTTGACAAAACCAAGTGCACCGCCTTCTTGGCTGGCGCCGTTGTCGGAGAGAACCATGATTACGGTGTTGTCGAGTTGGCCGGACATTGCGAGGTGATCAACAAGTCGATCTAAGTGTTGATCTGCATGATCGAGCATCGCTGCGTATGCGGCTTGGAGCCGCACGGCTACTCGCTGAGACACATCATCAATATCAGACCAAGGCAAAACAAAATCATTGCGTGGAGGTAGCTCAGTCGTGTCAGGAACAATCCCCAGGCTTATTTGTCTAGCTAGCCGTTCAGAACGTTCGACATCCCAACCACGAAGGAATATCTGTTCGTAGTGATCGATAAGTCCCTTAGGGGCTTGGTGGGGGGCATGACACGCCCCCAGCCCAACCAACATCATCCACGGCACATCAGGGGCGCTCGCTGTGTGCGAAGCAAGAAATTCCACAGAATTATCAATTAAATCCTCCGTTAGGTGGTAGCCAGTTTCGAAATTCCCTGGTGGCGTTATATGGCTGTTATCGCGGATTAGTTCTGGCGAATAATGGTCCGTTTCAGCATCGAGGAAGCCGTAGAAACGGTCGAATCCTCTCCCTAGCGGCCAGCCATCGAAAGGACCGGTAGGACCAGATTCAGTGAGAGGTGTTACGTGCCATTTTCCGACCATGTAGTTTCTGTAGCCCTGAAGCCTAAGAATCTCGGCGAGGGTTCCAGCATCGCGACTGATTTTTCCTCGATATCCCGGGTAGCCGCTATCGAAATTAGCTAAGCAACCGACGCCTGTTGAATGGTGGTTCCGGCCAGTTAATAGTGCAGCTCGAGTTGTCGAACACATTGCAGTTGTGTGGAAACCGGTATAACAAATCCCACTGCTCGCAAGTTGGTCAATAGTGGGAGTAGAGATAGGGGAGCCGTAACAACCAAAATCGGAAAACCCGACGTCATCAAATAGAACCAACAGAATATTTGGGCTGTCTTTTGGCGGTTTAGGGCCAGTAAGCCAGCTAGGAACGGTGTCGTTATCGGAAGTCACTTAAAGAATCCTAGAGATGATCTCAGGCACAGTGAAGCGATAGACGGGCGCTGGGACAGATCTAGGGAGCTACATTCTGCTTTTCGCTTTGTCCCAAATTCCAAGCCGCGAGCGACGCGAAGGCGAAAGTGAATGCCAAAACGAGGTAAGTCACCAGATAAGAGCCAGTTATGTCAGCTAATACTCCTCCGCTAATTGGTCCAAGTACTGAAGCCGGACCATAAAAAATTGTCATGGCTCCGAACACGGCAGTGAAATCGTGTTCAGCGACTTGGTCCCGAACGAAAGCCGCAGTCAAGGGAGGCACTGCCATACCTGCCATTCCGTATAGGGTCGCAGCAAGAGCTGCAGTCCACATGTTTCCTGAGAGAACAAGGAGGCAAGTGACGGCTCCTATAGCTGTTACTAAACACATGGTTCTAGGCCGCCCGAGTCGGTCACTCAAACGACCAAAGATGACGGCCCCAGCGACGCCGCCAATTCCCATTAGTGCCCACAAATTAGTGGTGAATTCCCGGGACATGTTGTGGTCGCTTTCTAGCGATAGGCCAAAGAATTGGAACCATGATGCTCCTACAAAAGCGAATGCCATATAAAAGAACACAGCAGTCTTCCAAGCTTTTAGACGAGTAATCGCTCGAATCCCGGCGCCCCGAGGCAGCGGGGGTGAAATGTCTTTACGCAGGGCAATACAAAGAACCGTGAGAATTACACCCGCTGCGACAAGTTCTAGTAGCCACACCTCGCGCCAAGCTCCCACGTCGTTTACCAGGTCGCGGACGGCTGAAGTTGCGAAGGGAATAACTATTGAACCGACTGCCATAGTTGCAGTCAGGGAACCCATTACGGTGCCACGCTTGGCCACCGGGACGTTAGATGTTGCTATGACCGGCATTGTCAACCAAACTCCGGCTCCTCCGAGGCCTGCCAAGGCTGTCCCAACCATCACTTGGGTAGTTGTGGGAGCGGTGCCGAGGCATAACAAACCAGCCAAAACAATGCATAATCCACACTTCAACAGAACCGCGGGAGCTATGCGATTTGCAAGGTAAGTCACGGCGATAACACCGCACAGGTAGGCCGCCATGTTGACTGACCCTGTAGCTCCGGCAGTCGTAGCGCTTAACTCTAAGTCTTCAGCAATAGCTGGGAGTAAGAGTGGCATGGTGCTCCTGCCAAAAGTGTGTGACACCACACCTGCCAAAGTGACGAGAATAACCCTTCCCCAGCGCATCTCATTGGTTGGCTCAACTGCGAATATTGTTGAGTGGCTGGTGGATCGAGTGGAGAGCCCTGAACTGGGGGCAGGGTCGATTCTTCGTGTCACCAAATCGCCCCCGTTAAATGCAACACCAGGTGGGTGCTGTTCTTCTCATCACCCTACGATTGTCATCGCGCCTGTGTACTCATATGACTGTCATAAATGTTTTTAGGTGTCCGAATTCGGTGAAACAACGGGTTGTCCAGCCGTCCGCTAAGAGGCTATGCGGCAACTGTTGGTGTTTGCCTTAGTGGGAACAGCAACGAAAATATCCTCTGAAACGGATCCGGGCTTTAGTGCCGAATGCAGCGGCTGTTGTGGTGGCGGGTGTCACCCACATTGAACGGTCCGGTCATTTAGATTCTGAAATGGTTGCCGTCAGCATCCTCGATCGAATGCAATTGGGAGGCTTGCGGGTCCCCAAATCCCGTTTTCTAAGGGCTTCCAGGAAATCTGACCATTTAGCCGCAGATTGGGCAGTCGTTCAGTGATGACACCGAACGCTTCCTGTAGTTCAGCGCGAGCTAAAAAAGCCCCAAGGCAATAATGAATACCACTTCCAAATGTGAGATGAGGAGAGCCGGCTTCACGCCTAATGTCGAAGTCCAACGGTTCGCTGAATTTATTTACATCGTGGTTGGCTGCAACAAAATTCGGGAAAATGAGAGTCCCTTGAGGGAAAATGAAATCCTTATAGGTGATCTCTTCGCTCGCATACCGAGCGGTGCCGCGTACCGCACCGAGATAACGCATGACTTCTTCCGCTGCTTGTGAAGCTAGGTCCTTATTCTCGCAGAGAAGATTAAACTGCTCTGGGTGCTGGGCAAATAATGCCACGGCGCAACCCAATTGGTTTCGTGTTGTGTCTGTACCGGCTAACAAAATTGCGTTTGCCATTGATAGAAGTTCGTCAGTCGAAAGCCGATCACCCTCTTCCTCAGCACTTATTAGATCGCTGAGAAGGTCGTCGCGGGGTTGAGACCTGCGTTCAGCGATCAGATCTGTCATATAGGCATCCAACTCTTCGCTTGCAGCGATGATGGCTGGCGCATCTTCAGCCAAGTTGCCATTAAACACCTTGAAGATATCAACGGCTAAGCGACTGAATAGCTCCCAGTCTTCGCGCGGAGCGCCGAGTAGTTCACAAATGATTGGGATTGGGTATGGTTCACAAACGTCTGCAACAAACTCCGAATGACCTACTTCGCATATTGGATCGAGTAACTCGTTCACAACGTCTCTCATAAACGGTCGCAGCCGATCTGCTGACTTAGGAGTAAAGGCGGGACTTACGATTCGTCTAATTCGTTGATGGTCATCACCCTCGGTTGAGAGGATACTTTTGCGATTACCTCGTTTTGACCACTCTGGGCTTTCGTAGTTCTGGCTCTGCGCAATCAGGGCTATCGCACTGAACCAACGCCGATCCCGAAGCATTGCGGCGCAATCATCATGACTAGCAATCACATAACCCAGGTCGCCTTTGGCAATCCAATGATCCTGGCTTAGTCGATGAAGCCGGTTGCGTCGCTCCGATTCAGAAAGCGATGTGGCCGAAGCCAAAGTTGGCAGTTCTGCGTCGCTGATCAATGTTGGCATCAGACCAGCCTAGTAATCTTGGAGTTTTTTGAGAAACAGTCGAGCTGGAAACAGCAAATCTTGGAAGATAAGACTACGTTCCTAGATGTGTCACATTCGGCTGTAAGTTCTGAACGAATAGGTAACGTCCTCTGCATCACGGTTGATGATGGCAGAGCTAATGCATTCTCTACCTCGTTGTTGGTTGCCCTCAGCCAAGAATTAGCAGAAGCAGAAGCAGACTCTGAGATTGGATCGGTAGTTCTGGCCGGGAATCAGAAAGTGTTTTTTGCAGGCTTCGATTTAGATGTCATTAATTCTGGAGACCCGAAGGCGATTACTGAAATGGGGACAGCCGGTGGGGCCTTCATCCGACAGGTGTATGGCGCTTCAGTACCAGTTGTAGCTGCATCTACAGGACATGCAGTGGCTGCAGGTGCCTTGCTGTTATGTGGCTGTGACTATCGCGTTGGAGTTGACGGCCCTGTGAAAATTGGGCTGAACGAAGTTGCAATTGCTTTGACTCTTCCAAAGTGGGCTCTATTAATTGCCGGCGAACGGCTTTCAAAGAGGTACTTGCAGGTCTCAGTTGCTAACGCACAGATCTTCGACGGTGAAGGTGCTGTTGACGCAGGTTTCGTTGACGAAGTAACTGATGCAAATCAAGTCCTCAATCGAGCGCTTGAAGTAGCGCAAGATTTCGCTGACCGACTTGACCCAAAGGCCTACGCGGCGACGGTTCGCAGTCTCAGAGGTGATCTTCTGAATAAAATGGATGCAGCTGTCGCATCAGATCGCGCCGCAGCAGGTCTCTGATACAGCCAGATGGCCGACCCTTCAGAGTTACAGTCCCGCCGAACATTGTTCATCACGTCGCTTGTTGGCTTTATGGTGGCGATGGAGATCACAATTATCTCGATCGCGCGTAATGAAATTGCCGCCGCGTTTCCTCAAGCTGACCCTGCAACGTTGTCTTGGGTAATCACTGCTTACAACATCGGCGTTGCATCATTGCTGCTACCGGCAGGGTGGATGGCAGATCGTTATGGTCGCAAGAAAGTTTTCCTATGGGGCTTGGCAGCATTCATTATTGGCTCTTTGTTGTCGGGTATTGCGACAACACCAAGTTTGCTTATAGCTGCGAGAGGGATTCAGTCGATCGGAGGAGCTGCGCAATATCCAGCGGGGTTAGCGTTACTGCTTTCGGCGTTTCCGATAGAGCGACGGATGCGAGCGATCGGCGTTTGGGGCGCAGTCAGTGGTTTAGCGGCGGCGTTGGCACCTTCTCTCGGCGCGTTACTGATTGAAGGGTTTGGGTGGCGAGCCGTATTTCTGATCAATGTGCCCGTTGCTTTGTTAGCACTTGTCGCAGGGCGAAAGTGGCTGAGAGAAAGCACGGGCGCTGAGGTAAGCGAAAAAGTTGATTTGTTTAGTGTTCCGCTGGCCTCGTTAGGCATCGGTGTTTTGTTGTTGGGTTTGGTGCAGGGTGGAAGCTGGGGATGGACATCACCTCTGACGTTGAGTGCTTTTGTTGCGGGTGTTTTGATGCTTGTCACCTTTTTTCGGCGCTCGCTTGTGCACCCTGAGCCGCTTTTTGATCTAGGGCTTTTCCGAATTCGGAGCTTCGCTATTGCAAATCTCGGATCCGTGTTTTTCCTAGTGGCGTTCTTTAGTTGGATCATCGTGTTACCTGAGTTCATTCAGGAAACGTGGGGATGGTCGGTTCTTCAATCTGGCTTCGCCATTGCACCAGGGCCTGTGGTCTCAACCATTCTTTCTGTTACTAATGGCCGCTTAGCTGATCGCATTGGCAGTCAACGAATTTTGGTTGTGGGGGGCTGCCTTGGCGTTGTGGGATTGTTGTTACATATTGCCTATACAGGAGAAGAACCAAATTTCTTTCTTGGTTTGTTAGTGCCTAACCTCATGATGGGTGCTGCAGCTGGATGCAGCTTTGCGATGTTGGTCGGGGCTTCAATGTCGGAGATTGCTCCAGCGCGGTTTGGCATGGCAGGTGCTGGCCGTACAACTGTTTTTCAACTGAGTATCGCCATCGGCGCCGGTTTGGCTATCACCTTGGTTGGTGATCCGCAGGATTCAAGTTCGGCGTTAGACGCGATGCGTAGAGTCTGGCTTGTGGGCGTCTTCTGTTTCGTAGTCCAAAGTGTCTTGTTTTCGTTTGTCTTTCCGAAAGATTCTGAAAGAAAAGTTCGCACTTAATGAGAGATGTGAGCTTTCAGGAAAGTGCTGACTTCTTTTGAACCGCCTATTGTGGCGGCGTGAGTGGAGAAGAACGTTTTCAATTCGGTGAAGCTCAGCAAGACTTTTGTTTTCGGCCCTCGTCACGAGAAAATTTGTCTGTTTTGTCAGAGGAACAGGTCGATTGTTTTAATAAAACTGGCTACCTCACAGCTCTCGCTGGTTTATCTTCTGCTGAAGTAAGTGATTTGCGCCTGTATGTGGACTGGTTGATCGAAGAAGTAATTTCAGCAGATGACCGCCGCAATAGCTATTCGATCAACCAATACCACCAGGTTAGTGGGCGGCTATGGGACCTTATCCAGACTCCCGTCTTTGTTGACTATGTGTCAGACATCTTGGGTTCAGAATCTGTCTGCTGGAGTACACATATATTTTGCAAGCTTCCAGGTGATGGCATGGAAATTCCACTACACCAAGATGCAAATTATTGGCCTTTCACGCCGACGAATTCAGTGACTATATGGCTGGCAGTAGATGATGTGGATGAAGACAATGCTGCAATGAGGTTCGTTCCGGGAAGCCACCTCAATGGTGATTTGGCACATGCGGAATTACCCTTGGATGGGTCAGTTGTGCTCAATCGTCGCGTAGTGGAACACGAAGACTATGTCGATGTTGCTCTGAACGAGATGCAAGCGGGAGAGGTCTCGTTGCATACAGACCTTTTGCTGCATGGGTCGCCGCCTAACTTCAGTGCGCGTCGGAGATGTGGAATAGCTCTCCGCTACTTAGCGGCAGAAGTCAAAGTTGTTCCGGGTGGAGAAAGCTGGACACGTAGCGCAGTACATATCGGAGACGGTGACCCATCTAGTTATTGGCCTAATCGAACCCGCCCACTAAAAGATGAGCCACATAAAATGGCCGGTTTTGTCGGTGGATTTGATGGGAATTCTTGATCATTAGTCATCTACCGAAGCGATGACTACGAGGAGCTCCCCATTGTCAACCTGATCTCCGACCGCAACACGGACCTCAGTAACGGCACCATCGAAGGCTGCAACGATTTGATGCTCCATTTTCATGGCTTCCATGAGAACGAGTAGCTGCCCAGTTTCGACGGAGTCACCTTCACCCACTTCGATAGCTAAAATCTTGCCTGGCATGGGAGCAGTCAATCCACCTTCAACGTCGGTGAGGTCTGGTTCAGGGAAGCGACTCCTTTCTTTGAATTCGAGGCTTCCTGCAGGAATATCAATACACCAACGGTTTCCGAATTTGTTTGCGTAACCACTCGCTCTAATGTCGTCGACTTGAATTTCGAAACGATTTCCTTCCATTGACAACAGCGTCGCCAATCTTGGTTCGACGTTGTCGCCTACGCGTATTTCGAAAGACCCACCTCGTATCGGCCGATAGTCAACTGCAATTTCAGTGTCAGCATGAGATAAAACCAATTGCTGACTGGGCATCGAACTGTTGCGAAATCCAGAAGGCATAAATGCGAGAGCAGTAGCAGCTTCTCTATTGTTTTTCTGCGACACCAAAGCAATCGCGATTGCAGCGTCTTCTAGTTCGCATTGGGAAGGAATTCTTTGTCCGGGGATATCAACGCGAGAGATGAAGTCGGTAGTGGTGTTGCCCGCGAGAAATTCTTCGTGACGTAGGGTCGCGACTAAGAAGTCACGGTTGGTAACTGTTCCATGAAGTCGAGTTCGTTCTAGAGCGAGTGCAAGTTTCAAAGCGGCTTCGGTGCGCGTTGGTGCGTGCGCAATGACCTTTGCCAGCATTGGATCAAACTCAACAGAAACCTCTGAGCCAGACTCAATGCCGGAGTCGTAGCGAACCTCTGGAGTTTCAGCTGGTTCCCAGACATCGATTTGGCCGGTCGCCGGCAAGAAGTCGTTGGAGGGGTCCTCTGCATAGAGTCGGGCTTCTACTGAATGACCTGAAATCGAAAGGTCTGATTGTTCGTAGCCGAGAGGCTCCCCATTAGCAATTCGGATTTGCTCTCGAACAAGATCTAACCCAGTAATTTCTTCGGTTACAGGATGTTCAACTTGAAGCCGGGTGTTGACTTCTAGGAAGAAAAATTGGGCACTATCTCCGTCACCGTCGAGCAGGAACTCCACGGTTCCGGCTGACGCGTACCCGATCGCTTTGACGGCAGCGACTGCTGCTTGACCCATTTCGTTTCTCAGTGACTCAGATAAGACCGGAGACGGTGCCTCCTCAATAACCTTTTGGTGGCGCCGTTGGATTGAGCACTCGCGCTCGAAACAGTGAAGTACGTTGCCATGTTGATCTCCGAGAACCTGAATTTCGACATGTCGCGGTGCTGGTAAATACCGTTCAAGAAATACGGTGTCGTTACCAAAAGCATTCAGAGCCTCGCGCTTAGCTCCAACAACGGCATCCTCGAGATTTGCTTTGTTCTCTACAACGCGCATTCCTTTGCCGCCTCCTCCAGCACTGGCCTTCACCAATAACGGGAAGCCAATCTCTTGAGCTATCGCCCCGAGATCGGACGACTCAGATACCTCAAGTGATGGAAGCGTCGGAACTTCTGCGCCAACCATGGTGCGCTTCGCCTCTAGTTTGTCGCCCATGGCAGCAATAGCTGAGGGAGGCGGTCCCACCCAAGTGATTCCGGCATTGATCACTGCTTGAGCAAAGTCAGCATTCTCAGACAAAAATCCGTATCCAGGGTGAATAGCGTCGGCCCCAACAGAAATTGCTGCTGCGAGAACTTTCTCGCTGTCGAGATAAGACTCGGTAGCAGTAGTGCCGCCAAGCGCTACGCCCAGATCAGCGTCGCCAACGAATGGAGCATCAGCATCTCCCTCTGAATGTACGGCAACTGTAAAGATGCCCATTTCCTTGGCAGTGCGAAATACCCTGCGAGCAATTTCGCCTCTGTTGGCTACGAGGAGTCGTCTTATTGTCATTGAGTTCTACTTACATTCGGAAGACGCCGAAGCCTTCAGCGCCCTCGATTTTGTTGTTACTACAGGCGGACAGGGATAGCGCGATCACATCGCGGGTATCGCGAGGATCGATGATCCCATCGTCTGTGACTCGCCCAGATGAATAGAGGGCTAACGATTTCAGTTCGTGATAGTGCTCAACCGATTCGGTAATTTTTTGATCCATTTCCTCATCGAACTCGAGTCCCTTCCTAGCTGCTTGCCCTCGACGGACAAGCGACATAACTCCGGCTATCTGCTTGGGGCCCATTATGGCAATTTTCGCTGTTGGCCAGAGATAGGTGAATCTCGTGTTGAACGCTCTTCCTGACATGCCGTAGTTCCCCGCGCCATAGCTATTTCCCAATATCACGGTGATGTGCGGGACCATTGAATTAGAGACTGCGTTGATCATCTTGGAACCATTTTTTACGATCCCTGAGTGCTCAAAGTCTTTACCGACCATGTATCCAGTGATGTTTTGGAGGAACACAATTGGAATATCTTGCTGGTTGCATAGTTGAATAAATTGAGCAGCCTTCTCAGCACTTTCACTGAAAATTGGCCCGTTGTTGCCAATTAGGCCCACTGGATATCCGTGAATTGACGCCCAGCCGCAAATCAAGGTGGTTCCGTATCGGGCTTTAAATTCTTCGAAACGAGATCCGTCAACTATGCGAGCTATAACCTCTCGACAATCAATTAATGCTTGCAGGTCTCTGGGCATTAACCCCAGTAGCTCTTCGGTGTTATGGACAGGTGGGTCGTCAGCCATCGATGGCGCTGGCCCCAATTTTCGCCAATTCAAATGGCTGACCACCTCACGACACATCCGCAGGGCTTCAGCTTCGTCTTCAGCTAGGTAGTCGGCGAGACCCGAAACCTCGGCGTGCATTTGGGCTCCGCCAAGTGTTTCATCGTCGCTGTCTTCCCCGGTAGCCATTTTGACCAAAGGGGGCCCGCCGAGAAAAACCTTGGACTGGTTTCGAACGAAGATGTTGTAGTCGCTCATCCCGGGTTGGTAAGCGCCTCCCGCTGTTGAACTTCCGAATACAACTGCGACGGATGGAATACGTAATTTGGACAACTCAGTTACGTCATAGAAAAGTCGACCTGACTCAGCGAAATGATCCTGCTGTTCGATCATTTGCCGCTCAGGGTCGTCGTCCCCGCGTAGGTCGCCGCCGGCAGATTCGACAAATTGGATGTACGGCATCCGGTTTTGTCGCGCGATTTCGATTGCACGCATTAGCTTCCGCCCGGCCACCTGGGTGATGGCTCCACCGAGGACCGTCGGATCGTTGCCTTCGATTACGCATTCAACGCCTTCGATCACACCTATACCCATGACCAAACCGCCGCCAACCGCGTAGTTGGTGCAGTAGCCGGCCAGTGAACTGATCTCGAAGAATGGTGCGTCGGCGTCTAACACCATCTGTATTCGTTCTCGAACCGGTATTTTGCCACGGCTGCGCATTCTGTCCATAGCGGCTGGCCCGCCGCCACCGCCTGCCTCAGCATGTAACTCATCAATGACTGCCAGTTGTTCCAGCATGTCATCGCAATTTTTTTCAAACCAATCGGCGTTGGTATCAATATGTGATTGGAGTACCGCCACACTGATCTCCCTCTGAACATGTTCTTCGCTCATGGATTCCTAGGTGAATTAACGACCGAGAGCAAGCGCGTTCGACAGTCATCGGCCAAACTTGCATTTGTGAGTAACGAATTATTGCGTTCCCCCTGGACTCCATTCAGCCATCGAATGACACGGAATGATGTGGATAGGGATTATGTCCTGTGGGTTGATCTACCTCCGACTTACGACCCTGATGGAGAAGAGCCACACCCTGTCTATCTATGTTTTGACGCCATGTGGACTTATGGAACAGTCGTCGATACGGTGCGGCTCCTTGCGCCCTCCAAGGAACTTCCGAAGGCGATTGTTATAGGGGTGGCGCACGATGAGCCCTCTTATAGGGAGGTTATCCAGCTTCGGGCGATGGACTTCACAACCACAGCCGTTGACGCCCCTGCGCTTACGGGTGTGCGAGTTCCCGGTGAACAGCTTGGAGGAGCAGAGGCGTTTCGACGTTGGTTGGCTGCAGAAGTCATTCCTTTTCTCAAGACTCAATACCGAATTTCTGAGATGACGTTCATCGGACACTCTTTCAGCGCGTTGTTTGGCGTTCATGTACTGCTTGAAACATCTGCGATGTTCGATCATTATCTGCTAGCTAGTCCGTCGGTTTGGTGGGATGACCAGGTCATGTTTCGTCGCGAACAACAACGCTATGAAAGCAGCAAGCATCTTGATGCCCATGTGTTCATGTCCAAAGGGGAGTTGGAAACAGACGAACTCTCGCCCCACCAAGAATTCCATGATCAGATGGTGTCCAGGGAGTACGAAGGGTTAAATCTTCATTGGAAAGTGTTCCCGAACGAAAGCCATATGTCAGTTACACCGCTAGCGCTGAGCCACGGATTACGGACCCTTTATTCAACGCAATGAGCGGGGCCGATAGTTTCTGAGCAAGAATGGTCTCATGGGGCCACCACTAAGTACCGATGAACCGTATGCATCGAGCGGGAAAGTTCCTGTCTATGACTCTGATGCGCACATAGCTGAGCCGACATCTGTATGGGAGGAGTACACCGATCCTAAGTATCGGGATTTGGTTATGCAGTGTCGGCCTTTGGGTGATTTAGACAGTGTCTTTGTTGAGGACAAGAGCATGGACACCAGCGCCGCTCCGGCCTGCATTCCAGATGCCTATGGCACTGCCGTCACCTGGGATGACATAGTCCCCGGCAGTTACGACCCAGCGGCACGGCTTAAAGTCATGGACAGCGAAGGACTTGCCGCTGCTCTGATGTTTCCTTCGGTGCATTTGATGTCCGGTGATATTTCTGACGGCGATGTCGCTGCTGCCAACGCCAGGGGATACAACCGGTGGATGTCGGACTTCGTTTCTGAGAACCCGGACCGGCTATTTGGAGTTGGGGTCACCCCTCTGCAGGCAGTGGATCACGCGGTCGCTGAGATCGAATTTTGCGCGGAAGCCGGGCTAACGGGGATGACCTTCCGACCTGAGCGTTACAACGGGCTTGAGCTGTTCTCCGAAGAGATGGATCGAGTTTGGTCCGCAGCGGAAGATCATGACATGACGGTTGCCATTCATGGAAGTTTTGGATCAAAGATGAAGAGCTTTGCTAGAACTAGATACAGCAACCAGTTCTACGTCCATATGGTTTGTCATCCGTTTGAACAGATGGCGTCCGTAATGGAAATGGTGGCGAGTGGCGTCCTAGATGATCATCCTCGACTGCGAGTCGGGTTCTTCGAATCGGGATTGGGCTGGCTGCCTTACTGGCTAGATCGGCTTGACGAACACAAAGAGTCGATGGGGCACCTCGTTCCTCGGCTGAAACGCGAGCCGACTGAAATTTTTTCAGAACAGTGCTTCGTGACTATGGAGGCAGGCGAAGGTGAAGCGTTCGCCCAACTAGCAGATATGGGTCTAGCTCACACGGTGGTTTGGGGTTCCGACTACCCGCACTATGACTGCACGTACCCTGGAGCGCTGGCTGAGCTAGACGAAACTTTTGTCAAAGTTGGCCGAGACGAGTTGAGAAGCGAAGTTGTATATACAAATGCTCGCCGGTTTATGGGCTTGGACTAGAGGTAGTTCTGACATTTGCATGTATTCGTTGAAAGGATCGCTGAATGGGGACGAATATCGAAGTTACTGCTGAGGATGGCAACATATTCCGTGCCTACCTAGCCGAGCCCGAAGGTTCCCCTAAAGGAGCGTTGGTTGTCGTTCAGGAAATCTTTGGCGTTAACCCACATATTCGAAGCGTTGTTGATCGATATGCCGAGAAGGGCTACGTCGTTATTGCTCCTGCCCTGTTTGACCGGGTTCAAAAAAATGTCGAGCTGAAATACGATGAAATAGGTATCGAGGAAGGTCGGAGAATTGCCTTCGAGGGCGTGACTATGGATCA
>CENZ01123432.1_pt1 | contig 13576 bp, 13 predicted proteins | sample 361341 | NCBI WGS metagenome assembly CENZ01 (sample SAMEA2619782, study PRJEB7988) | marine metagenome | biome: marine biome (ENVO:00000447); feature: deep chlorophyll maximum layer (ENVO:xxxxxxxx); material: "saline water (ENVO:00002010), including plankton (ENVO:xxxxxxxx)" | depth 50 m
GCACCAAAAGTTGTTTTTTCCATTTAATATATCCTATAACTAATCCATACTAATTTTTATTGAAAGGTACTCTAAAAATGTTGAATGTCAAATTACACCATCTTTCTTTTCGAACTGAAAATCAAAAGTCAATGGTTAATTTTTACCAGGATATGATGGGGATGAACAAAATATCCCACCCAAACGATGGTGTTATTCTTCAAGCAAAAAATAGAATTATTCACTTTGTCGAGGGCACAAAGAATACCCTCAATTATGCTGGTTATATTGCCCCTGATATTGAATCGTTAGAGAAATTACGCACAAAACATCAAAAATTGGGTTTAGATCTACTTAAATCACCTTCGCCGATTTTTGGCGATACTGCCTATGCAATTAAGGATCCTGATGGAAACCGCCTTGTTTTTGGACTTTCGGTTGCAAAGACCAAAGAGGAGGCATCCATGGCCGGGCGTATGCAGCATGTTGTAGTGGCCAGTACAAATGTGCAACCGCTAATTAATTTCTATTCCGATCAGGTTGGTTTTATAATATCTGATATTGTAAAGAAGGAAGATGGTCAGATAACCTCGTGTTTCATGAGATCTGACAATGAACATCATAGTTTTGCTGTGTTTTTGGGTGACTCTAACAAATTAGATCACAATTGTTATGAAACCGATAGTTGGAATGATATTCGAGATTGGGCGGATCATTTTGCAGAAGCAGAAATTCCTATATTCTGGGGGCCAGGTCGGCACGGGCCGGGAAATAATTTATTTATAATGGTTAAAGATCCAGATGGAAATCCGGTTGAACTATCGGCTGAAATTGAGGAAGTGGAAAAAGATAGGCAGACGGGTTTTTGGGTCCATAATGAACGGACCTTGAATTCTTGGGGCAAGGGTCTATTGAGGGTAGATTAAACTTGGGATTGGAAGCTTATTAGTGTGAGAAAATAATATGTCTAGTTTAGGTCGACTTTTAAGTATACTTGATCTTTATTCTGAATCAAAACCGATTTGGACTCTCGAGGATATTACCCTAGAAACAGGTTTCGCGAGGTCAACAGCCTATCGCTATGTCAAGGAATTGTGTGATTCTGGCCTCTTAATGTCAATTGGAAAGGGTGCACATGTTTTGGGTCCACGATTTATTGAATTAGATAGATTGATTAGAAATAATGATCCCCTTTTAATGGCATCTCAGAGAATTATGCCAGATTTACTCGAAGAATTTGGTGAGGGTGTTTTGCTGTTGAGCTCGCTCTATGAAAATAAGGTGCTATGTATTCACCAAGAACCACTAGTTACAGATTTTAAGATTAGCTATACACGCGGGCGTCCTATGCCACTATTTTATGGAGCAACTTCGAAAATAATACTTTGTCATTTGCCTGAAAAAGTGCTCATTAAATTATTTCTACAACATCGTAAGGAAATTGCTCAAGCAGGATTGGGTGAGGAATGGGACGACTTTAGGGCATCTCTTAGTATGATTAGACAGAAGAAATTTTGTATTTCTAGTAATGAAGTCGATCAAGGAGTAACCGGTGTCGGGACTGCAATATTCTCAGAAACACAATCAATATTGGGAAGCCTTACTTATGTTACCTTTAATTCAAATAAAAGTATTGATGAAAAAATAACTGGCCACCTCCTTGCAGGTTGTGAAAAAATTACAAAAGAAATAAACTCAACAATTAATAAAGTTAGTGACAACCAATAAAAAATCTAAAAAGTATTAAACGAGAAGTATTACCTATCGAAAAGAAAGTTATTAATATTTAATGCCAGTAATCTTTAGATGATAGTCTAATTTATATAAAATACGATAGAAAGTGGATAAGAATTTGACACAGAGAATAAAAATATTATTAGCCAGTCCAAGGGGATTTTGTGCAGGAGTTGAGCGTGCTATTGAGATTGTTGAAAAAGCCCTAGATAAATATGGTCCCCCTGTTTATGTGCGCCATGAGATTGTTCATAATAAAAGAGTGGTAGAGTCCCTCCGAGCCAAAGGTGCGGTTTTTGTTCAGGAATTAGATGAGATACCTGAAAATAGTATTACCATATTTAGTGCACATGGTATCGCAGAATCAGTTGAAAATGAGGCCAAGATTCGTGATCTTCCCGTTATTGATGCAACGTGCCCTCTAGTTTCTAAAGTTCACAAAGAAGGGCAAGTTCACGCATCAAAGAATAGAGAAGTCATTTTAATTGGACATATTGGTCATCCTGAAGTCGAGGGGACTATGGGAAGAATTCCAGGTAAGGTTCACCTTGTTTCAAATAGAGATGATGTTAGTGCCCTTGACATTCCCAATCATATTGAAGTTGCGTATATTACACAAACTACACTGAGCGTTGATGACACTCGGGACATTATCGTTGCGTTGAAAGATAAGTTTCCATCAATTATTGGTCCAGATGTTAAAGACATTTGTTATGCAACGCAAAATAGGCAACAAGCTGTATACCAGATAATTGATAAAATTGACTTATTATTGGTCGTAGGTGCACAAAATAGTTCAAATTCGAACCGGCTTAAGGAAATAGGAACGGATAATAATACTACCAGTTACTTAATTGATGACTCCAAAGATCTAAATCCAGATTGGCTTAGGGATATTTCTACAATAGGCGTTACTGCAGGTGCATCGGCTCCGGAGGAATTAGTGGAGGAACTATTGGAAAAAATAAAATCTTTTGCAGAGATTGATGTAGAATTTATCACGTCTAGCAAAGAGAATGTTAAATTCAAGTTACCGGAGGAATTAAAGGGTGTCGATATTATAGATTAATTCAATAATTAAATATGGTGGCACGTATAGATATAAATAATTTCATAATACGAGATACTCGCACTGGAGTATTAATATTTTGAAGCCCTCGTGTTTTCATTTTACGCAATAAATGATAATATATTTTAAGCATTATAATCACTGGTCGTATTTGTGATGAATTACACTTTGAAATTAAGGATGTTGCAATAGAGAAATTCTTCTCCGCTAAATCAGCGATTTCTTTGCATACATTCATAAATCCTTGGTTTTGATTAATATCGGATAATTTTGAAAATTGAACTGAATGCTTATCTAATAAACTCTTTGGCAAATAAATTCTATTACGATCCTCATCTTCCTTTATATCCCGTAGAATGTTAGTTAACTGAAGGGCAATACCCAAGTGTTTGGCTAGTTTGATGCTAATTTCAGGGTCTATTCCAAAAACAGTATTTGATAGTCTGCCCACCGATGATGCAACTCGGTCACAATATAACAACAATTCAGTCATATCTTTAATTTGAAGTTTTTGGACTGAGTCGGTTTTCATTCCCTCAATTATGGCGCAGAAATCTTCTTTGGAGAACTTATAAAGATTAAAAAACTGATCCAAAACGCGGGTTATCGGAGTTGTTGGAGTTCTATCAAATAAATGATTAATTTCGTTTTGCCAAATCGCTAATTTTATTAATTTTTCTTCAGGTGAGTCAAAACTATCCACTATATCATCAACCTCTCGACAGAATGCATAAATAGAGAACATTGTATATCTCTTTTCTATTGGCAATAAACGCATTGCCCAATAAAAAGATGTTCCGGATTCTTTGACTTTAGAAATAACCGCATTTAAATCAGATATTTCGTGATTTGAATCTATCAAAATATTTTGTGACTCCATGTTATTACAAAGAAATAAAAAGCTTAAATAAAGCTTATTGTACGATAGGTCTATGATGAATCAGTTTTGATGGCAATTTATGGTTATTGCGTTAATATGTAAAAGGAATAATTAACCAAACCTAGCACGTGATTTTCAGTTATAATAATAGATAACTTCAATAGTAATGATGTTAGAAATTAAAAACGACATTCTTTATATCCATTGTCTAATTTAAGCTTCAATGAATATTCTTAAAAGTTCTATTAATAAAGAATTCTATTATTCCGGATAAAAAACACCAAGTGAAATGTAATTTTGATAGTTTAACCCTCAATAACAGGGGGTCTTGAAGGCGTAATTTTTTACTCAGAGCTCTTGCGATATTTATGATGATATAGGCTTCTATTGCTAAACGTTTGCTTTTTAGGTTTTTAGGTAGTTTTTCTGATTGATGAATTAATTTGTCTACAAGATTAATAATTTCTTTTTTACATTTTTCAAATTCTGCAGTTGAACGACGAGCTTTTAGGTCTTTAATGGAAGTGTTGCATGCGTCCATTATGTCCTTTGGGATATACACACGATCCAACTCGTCTAGGTCATCCTTGCAGTCCTGAAGATGATTTAGAATTTGTAAAGCTGCGCACAACGCATCGGAGTGTTCATAGTAAATATTATCGGTTGTTATGAAACCACCATGAAGATCTATCAAATATCTTCCTATTGGTGCTGCTGATAGTTGACAATAATTAATCAATTCTGACCAATTATTATATCGGTTTTTCTTAATATCTTGTTTAAAGGCTGCTATTAGATTTATGCAATAACTAATATTTAAGCCTGTAATTTTTAAACTAGAGATCATATCTCGAATTTCACTTGGTAATGTATCATTTACTTTATCAGCCGTCACGGCTTTATCAAACTGGTCTAATTTAGCCAATTTAGATGCCTCACTTAATGTAGGGTTATCTGCTATATCATCAGCTGTTCTCGCAAAATTATAGAGTGTTATGATATGGTTTCGCAAATTTTTAGTAATAATCCAGGACGCGACAGGGAAGTTTTCAGATGCTATATTCTTTCCAGAGCTAAAAATTTTAGATGTTTTTTTCATTATCTATCGACCAACTTAACAAGTGTATGGCAAATCCAACGACATTAATATAAAAGATAAATATGATTGAAATAGTAAGACGTCAAACAGTAGCTGTTAATGTTGGCAATATCCAAGTTGGGGGTTCCGCTCCAATTATTGTCCAGTCTATGACTAATACCGATACCTCAGATTTAGAAGCAACGGTTGCACAAGTGCGCGCCTTAGCTACTGCTGGTTCAGAAATAGTTAGGATTACAGTTGATACAGAGGAAGCCGCTAATACAGTTGTGTACATTAAATCTAAATTAGATGATTTAGGTTGTCATGTTCCATTATGTGGTGATTTTCATTATAATGGCCATTTACTTTTAACCAAATATCCAGATTGTGCAAAAGCGCTATCAAAATATAGAATAAATCCCGGTAATGTGGGTTTTAAAGGTAAAAAAGACCTCCAATTTACAGTAATGATTGAGCAGGCAATTAAATACGACAAGCCCATCAGAATTGGCGTAAATTGGGGGAGTCTCGATCAAGCCTTATTAGCTCGTTTAATGGATGAAAATGCTTCTCGTATTGAGCCCCACGATATGGAGTCTGTTATGCATGAAGCTTTGGTTAGTTCTGCGCTAGAGAGTGCAACTTTGGCAGAGGAGATAGGTTTACCCAGAAATCACATTATTTTATCGTGTAAAGTTAGTTCGGTGCAGGATTTATTGTCTGTGTATAAATCGTTGGCCGAAAAGTCTAATTATGCTCTCCATCTGGGTTTAACTGAGGCTGGGATGGGCTCAAAAGGGATTGTTGCATCCACTGCGGCCTTATCTATTCTCTTGCAACAAGGGATTGGCGATACAATCCGTATATCTTTAACACCTGAGCCAGGTGGGGATAGAACTCGAGAAGTTATTGTTGCTCAAGAAATACTGCAAAGTATGAACATAAGATCATTTATTCCCCAAATAGTAGCATGTCCCGGATGTGGACGAACGACGAGCACCGTTTTTCAGGAGCTAGCCGAGAAAATAGAGATCTATATTCGGGATAAAATGCCTGAGTGGAGTAAGAATTATGTAGGTGTTGAAGATATGCGTGTTGCTGTAATGGGTTGTATAGTTAATGGACCTGGTGAGAGTAAGCACGCAAATATAGGCATTTCTCTGCCAGGAACTGGGGAGCAACCGGCTGCCCCAGTTTTTATAAATGGTGAAAAAAAGATGACTTTACGTGGGAAAAATATTGCTGAAGACTTTAAAAAGATTGTTAACGATTACGTGGCAATTAACTATAGTACAAAATGATAATACGTAACCTTATGGGTCTTGGTGATCAGGGGTGGACATGCCTAATCTTTTTTTCTATACACGGCTATCTGAACAATATTTATTATGAGGAATTAATTGATCAATATATTGTTTGATAAAGTTATTATGCCCGGGTAGCTCAGTTGGTAGAGCAGCGGACTGAAAATCCGCGTGTCGGTGGTTCAAATCCGCCCCCGGGCACCATTAAAGCCCCAGTTTACTGGGGTTTTTTTGTGTCTACACCTCATTACAACATCGCCCATATCGCCCATATCAACCATATTGTGACAAACTATTGGGCACAGTTTTGGGCACAGCAACAAGAAAAGAACACAAATGCCTACCTACAAGCCGATATAACTTGTTGCGCATGCATTAATGCTTTGTCCATTAGACGTGCTTCAACAACAGGTCCGTAATAGATCACACTAACTAATATCAAGAGACTACTGACTAAGGTAACAAGCGATACAATTTTCATGACACTTCCTTTCTAAATAACTTAGCCTCATCTGCCCTACGCAAAACCAACCCTCGCATTATACGACCATTGGATCGTCTCCATTTCCAGAACTCATTAGATGCACCAGTGTAATCCTGTCTATTCAGTTTAGATCTAATAGTACTGGACATGAAGCGACCACTGCCGATGTTGTATACTAATGATACCAGACTAGAGAATTGATTGAGGTTCAAACTTGTTCTAACTATTCTTGCAACTGCATTTTCAGCCGTGCGCAATCCTTTTTATCGGTCACTATTGTTAGATCCAAATATTTGTATTTAAGTTATAATAAAATATTTTTTTATTGCAGTATTACCAAATTGCAATAAATAATCTTAAGTATTACACTAAGATAAACTCGAAATAATCGAGACTTCAATCTGCGAATTGCGATGTAACCAAGAAATGAATAAAAATATTGATGATATAGTCCCCAAATTATCTGAGATAGAGACTGAAAAGAATATAGCAAGGGAAGCTAACCGCGCAATTAAAGAAAAAACACGGGCTATGGAGAAGGAATTAAAGAAACTTCAGCTCGAATTACAATTGCGAAAAAATTTATCATTTGAACTACAAAAACAAAGAAAGTTGGCCGAAGAAGCTAACTTGAGTGCAAAAGAAAAGGCGAGGGAACTAGACAAGTTGTTAAAGAAACAAAAACTTGAAGTTTTGCTCAGAAAAAATTTAGCTGATGAAATGCAAAAACAGAAAGAGCTCGCAATTAATGCCCAACAACTCGCCCTAGAGAAAAAAAATGAGATTGAGGCTATCTCAAATCAACTTTCTAAATACCTTTCACCTCAAATTTATAATTCGATTTTTTCCGGTGAAAAAAAGGCAGACATAGTAAGCCAGAGAAAAAAATTAACCATTTTCTTCTCCGATATTGTCGGTTTCACTGATATTTCTGACGCGTTAGAGGCTGAGGAAATTTCCTCTATGCTTAACTATTATCTCACTGAAATGTCAGAAATTGCTCTAGCTAACGGTGGTACAATTGATAAATATATAGGAGATGCGATTCTAGTATTTTTTGGCGATCCGGATACGGAGGGTGTAAAACAAGATGCTATCAACTGCGTCAACATGGCCATATCGATGCAATCTAAAATGTCTGAATTAAAGGATGAATGGGCAAAAAAGTTTGGCTTAAGAGAACCACTATCTATTCGCATTGGTATTGCCACTGGATACTGTACTGTGGGTAATTTTGGAAGCGAAGATAGATTAGATTACACGGTAATAGGTTCCCAAGTAAATTTAGCTGCACGTCTTGAGGGGTTGGCGGAACCAGGTTCAATTTTAATTTCATTTGATACGTACAGCCAAATATCAGGCGATGTTAGGTGCGTTGAATTAGGCAAGGTCTCAGTAAAGGGAATACGAGAGGAGGTGAGAACCTTTGAAGTTTTATTAGAACCAAAAATTGAGCAGAATTTTGAAGAAATTGAAACAAGCAATCTTAAGATAAGAGCAGATATTGATCGGCTAGAATCAAAAGAAATAGAAATGATAGAAAAATTTGTTAAAAAAATTAGAAAAAAGAGAAAAATTATATAATTATAATTTGACTAGAAATCTAAAATTATATTTATTCTAAATCTACAATGAATCAAAGAGGTTATGAATAAATGTCCTTAATTAGTCCAATTAATAAAGATAACGCGCAGCCTGAAGTAAAGCAAAAATTAGATACTATTGAAAAAGAACATGGAATGATCCCAAATGCCGTCGGGGTTCTGGCACATTCTAAAGCTTCTTTAGATATGTTCATGAATATGGAGGGTGCCCTAGCTGCGGGTGAGTTAAGCACAACGCAAAGAGAAATGATCGCACTGGCCGTCTCCCAGGCAAATGAATGTAAATATTGTGTTTCGGCACATACAGAATTTTGCTCAGGCCTAGGTCTGGATACGGCTGATGTTATTAAATCACGTCTAGGTGAAGCAGATAACAAGCAAGACCAAGCCATGTTAGACCTAGCTATTTCAATTGTCGAAAACAAAGGCCAAGTCCCAGAGGATGAAATAGCAGGCTGGCGAGAAGATGGTTTAAACGATAACTTAATATTAGAAATATTTTCTAACGTTATCAATATTATGTTAGGAAATTATGTAAACCATCTCGCTAGGACTGAAATAGACTTTCCAGTATGTACACTTGATTTGTAAAGTTTCTTTGCCAATTGCCTTAGAGACATAACTAATCAATATTTTTCTGGAGCTTCCACTTTAATAGTAATTAATAGCAAACGTTAGCGAGCCACTCGGAGTTGTTGTAATATCTCTGAAACACTAACTTTTTCTACTAAATCGTAAAAAGATAAATATATGGATGGATTGTTTGTATTTATAAAAACGGTAGTCCTTGAGATTTTGCCAGAAGTTGTGAGCGTGCTGATAATTTCTGCGCCGATTTTTTTAATTTTCATTATTATTTCATACCGAACAAAAGATCTCATAAAAAAATTTCGACTTATCTGGTATATTCAGTCTGTGCTTTTGTTTTTATCCATAATTTCGGTTAAATCGATCGCCTATACATTCTTTGGATTAAATGCGGAAGGATTAGAATTAGTTGATAAGACGAGCCAGACACTACTTTGGTTACTTGGCACCCTAGTCGCCAACCAAGCCTTACATCTGTTTGTGTGGGAGGGGGTTTTCTTACGCAAATATAAGTCAAGTCCGCCAGCTATTTTAATGGGATTGGCAACAGCTTTCCTGTATCTCATCGCACTATATGGAATTATGACAATCATATTTGCACGTCCAATGACCGGTTTGATCGTTTCTTCAGGAATTGTAGCTGGTGTTCTTGGCCTAGCCATGCAAAGTTCTCTAGCGGATCTTATCGCAGGGGTAAGCATTAGTATTGAGAGACCTTTTAAGATTGGAGATTGGATTGAATTAGACGATGGGACGCTAGGTGAAGTAGTTGATATCAATTGGCGTGCAACCCATATCAAATCCTGGAATAACAGTCTTTACATTCTGCCCAACGCTCGTATTTCTAATGCTCGAGTTCACAACTATCATCGGCCCGAACAAACCTACTGTTGCTGGGTTTATGTTCATATTCCCTCAACTGTTCCGCCTGCGTTAGCTCGTCGGGTACTTTTAGAAGCCGCTATCGAGTCTGATAAAGTACTTGATAACCCTGCGCCGGTCGTTCGTGTGAGCGAGGCTGGAGGCTCTTACAAATATGTAGTATTCGTAAATTTTAAGAATTACCCGAGTCATTATATAGGTTTAGATGATTTTTTTCTGCGTGTTTGGGTACAGTGTGCTCGCCACGGTATCGTTCCATCTGCAGTCACAACTGAAATCATTCTCCGTAAGGGCATTGCAGAAGAGATTAAAGCTCCATCGCCAGACGAATTATTATCACAAATTGAAATATTTTCGGAAGTCGATGATCGAACGCGTCAAAAATTAATCAGCAAAGTTAAAGTCCATACAATGCCTGAGGGAAAGGTGATTGTCAGCCAGGGTGATTTAGGAACTTCTTTGTTCGTTATATCAGCCGGGATGGTTCGAGTTGTCATTAATACAACAGGAGGTAATATTCAAGAGGTAAAAAAACTTGGCTCAGGAGAATATTTTGGCGAGATGTCTCTGCTTGCTCATGAACCGCGTTCCGCTACGGTAATAGCTCATACTGACTGCCAATTGCTGGAGATTGACAAAAATTCAATAAAAACAGTTTTCGATTTACACCCTGAACTGATGCAAATTATGGCGCATACTGTTTCGACACGTCGTTTAAGTAATGATAAACTTACACAAAGTCTTTCCGCAGATGAGTTTAATATTAATTTGAATACGATAGTGACTAATTTGGTTAAACGTATGAAAAATATTTTTTCATAATTACTTTTGAAGTTTTACGTGACCTCCTATTAGTTTGATTTTTTCTGCAGGAAGGCAGGTTCTTTTCGCATACATCTAACCACCGTTATCAATAAATCGTTTTGATTCAAACAGGGGATGACAAAAATTCCTCTAGATGGTGTTTCCAAATTGAAGCCATGCTATTAGACCCATGTCCTTGGGTTTTGGAACTGGATGGAACTAATACGAACCGCGCATCTGGAATTTTTTGTATAACGGGTTCGATTATATCCAGTTCTGGGGGATTAAGTTGATCGTCTGCAAAATTTATTAATAGCATTTTGGCTTTAATCGCACTTATATATGCCGAAGGATCGTAATCCATTGATGCCTCAATTTGATAGAGGCGATTATTAGCATCTATTTTTCGTGCCCGGTTAACTAACTCGATATAAAATTTATCGGAATCTTTTCGAGTTGGAGCATGTTCCTGAATTTTTTTTACGCTATGGGTTAGAAGAGCGCTATAGGGCGCTGTGTACACATAGTATGAGGGGTTCTCAGTATAATTACCTTCAAACCATTTAGGATCATTCCTGATAGCCTCAATGGCAATTCGGCGCTGTATCCAATTGCGCCCGCTCATAGGTCCAGGCTGGCAGGCAATGGCGATAATAGCATCAGTAAATTCTGGATACTGTCCAGCCCACATCCAGGCCAGCATACCGCCCATCGATATGCCTAAAATAAGATGAAGGTGTTGAATTTCTAACTTCTCTGTAAGGAGCATTTTAATTGACCTTACTATATCGCTATAGCGATAGTTAGGAAAACTTGCTCGCATTCCATCGCTGGGCTTGCTGGATTTTCCAAAGCCGATCGCATCTGGGATTATGACGAAATATTTTGATAAATCAAGAGCTTGGCTTGATCCAAATAATTCACCTCCAAGGCTTGGTTGAAGCCAGATCTTTGAATTGCCTGTTGTATTATGAAGTAATAATACTGCATTGGTTATTTGACCTGTTGAGTCCCAAATTGGAGAGCCCATTGTTAGGTAATGTAGTTTTAGATTTGCTAGTATTTGACCGTTATCAAATTTAAAATCTTTGATATAATAGTCGTGGCTTTGGTAATTTTCGAACATAATGGTTTAGTCATTATTTTATATAGTATTTCTTATTTTATATTAGTAATTGTTCCTGATTAATAATTCAATGATTTCATAGAATATAGTAGTTCCAGATTATTGAGAGAGTAATAAGCCAAATTTGGGACTTGCCCATCCCAAAACTATATTAGGTGTATTATTATCAGAGTAAATTATTTGACAAGTTAAGTAGAACCCAATTAATAGAGTTGCGTACCTTAACAAGGATTTGATTGCGAGGTCTGAATGAATTCCAAAAATAAAGAACAAGAAGACCAGTTGAGCAAGTTTCGTCGATATGAGCTTGAAAGAGTAAAACATTTTTTTAATTCTAAAGATAAGGTGCTGGAAATTGGGGGTGGAAGTGGATTCCAAGCATCCCTGATATCCAAGCACGTAGATGAGATTGTTTCAATTGATGTTTACTCACATCCAGACCCCGTTGCAGAAGTTAAGGTCTATGACGGGATTAATATACCATTCCCAGATAATTATTTTGACGCTATTTTTAGTTCAAATGCTCTTGAACATATTCAAGATATTGATAACATTATGTTAGAGCTAAAACGAGTGTTAAAAGATAATGGAGTTTCTGTGCACATTGTTCCAACGGTCTCGTGGCGTGTATTCACATCTTTGGCCCACTACCCCGGAATTCCTCGGCTTATTTGGAGCAACTATCAAAATCTCAAAACAAAAATAACGCTCCCAGCGGTTACAAAAGTGTTAACACCTGAACTAAAAAGTAATTCAAATCGTTTTTTGCTGGCCTCCATTAATTCTCAGTCTATCTTTAATATTTTTACTTACTTTAAACTAAAATGGATTAAGTCCATTTTGTTGAGTCCCAGACATGGAGAGCGTGGTAACGCTTTGACTGAGGCTTGGTACTACCGCAGCAAATGGTGGCGCATTGCATTCAGAAAAAATGGAATGATAATTGAGGAGGAGTTCCCCCTAGGCCTTTTCTATACGGGCAACATGGTCTTAGGGCGAGTTTTACCCCTTTCAAGCAGACACTTTTTATCCAAGATATTTGGAAGTTCAACTAGGCTATTTTTTCTTAGGAATAATTCAAGTTAAGAATAATTTCTTAAATAACTCTTAAAAGCTTATTTAATACTATTGGCTTTTGTAGTAATTCAATCACGCATTTTTGCATTTTTCTTTTTAATATCTTTGTCATGATCCGCTGAATCACCAATACCCGCAACAGCTATAGTTGACAAACCCAATGACGCTAAAATTAACAATACAAACAATTTTTTATGATCTGCACGTTTTATTTGAGAATGGCTTTACGCCTCTCAAAGATCGATTCATTTTTTACTAAATAATTAACACAACGTTCTTTGAATAACTTGTATCAAAATAAGTTAGTTTGAATTTTCTATTGCAACACACTCAATTTCCAGATCAAACGGCATCATCCATGATCCTACTGTAACAAATGTTCTAGCGGGGGCATCTGTGTTAAAATATTCTCGGTAAACTTCATTAATTTGAGAAAAATATCCAGAATTTGAACAAAAAATTGTCACCTTTAGGATATTTTCAAGACTACTACCCGCTGTTTCGAGTATAACTTTAATATTTTCAATTGAGAGACGCGTTTGATTTTTGATGTCTAAGAGCTCAAATTCACCGGTCTCTCGGTTTATTGGCGGAGTGCCTGAAACATAAATAAAGCCACCTGCTTTTGTTGCCATCGAAATTGGTACTACTGGTCTACCATCAGGCAAAGTGGGCATCTCAAATCCTTTTACTTCAACTATTTCTTTTTTCACCTAAAAACCCCCAATACTGTGTAAGTAAGAATTATATAAAGGTATTTTATATTTGATAAAACATACTTTAATTTTCAATCATAATATTTTTTATAAAGAATATAAAATTCATCGGTTCTACTAATTTTTTATATTTTAACTGGTTTTTAGAAACAAAGGTTAAAAAGATGTTTTTCATACAATAATAAAAATATTATATTATAAAAATTTTTAGCTAAGTTTAAACATGTATTTACGAACCTACGGAAAGG
>CENZ01394852.1_pt1 | contig 13561 bp, 11 predicted proteins | sample 361341 | NCBI WGS metagenome assembly CENZ01 (sample SAMEA2619782, study PRJEB7988) | marine metagenome | biome: marine biome (ENVO:00000447); feature: deep chlorophyll maximum layer (ENVO:xxxxxxxx); material: "saline water (ENVO:00002010), including plankton (ENVO:xxxxxxxx)" | depth 50 m
GGAAGGGGAAATCGCATGAATACTACAATCCCAAAGCAGTTTTTACTGTTAAAGAGCTTGCCTATTTTAATGCATACTTTAAATCAATTTTCTCATTTTGATCAGATAATTTTAGTTTTAGCTACAACTGAATTTGACACTTGGAAGCAGCTTTGTAAGGAGCACAATTTTACACTTAAACACACATTGGTAGCTGGTGGCGTGAATCGATTTTCTTCTGTAAAAAATGGATTGAGTAAGGTGCCCGAAGAAAGCATTGTTGCTATTCATGATGGCGTTCGGCCACTCGTTTCAAAAAAATTAATTAGTACTTTAATTAATGCAACCAAAAAAGAAATTGGGATTGTCCCAGTTACGCCTGTGAAAGATTCTTTACGCAAAGCAGATGGTCATAAATCCAAATCAGTGAGCAGAAATTCTCTTTATAAAGTGCAAACGCCTCAATGCTTTTTTGCGAGCACAATAATAGATGCTTACAAGCAAAACTTTTCACTATTTTTTACCGATGATGCCTCTGTATTAGAGAGTAATGGAGGAAAGATAAAAACAATAAAGGGGGAAGAAAAAAACATTAAAATTACAACGCAGCAAGACTTGAAGATTGCTGAAGCTTTTATTGAATAACTTCTGCTTTTTCTAAATTTTGAACCAAATTTACGCCAGGGGTTTTCCCTTTTTCCAAAGTTCCTAATTTTTCAAAACCCAATGCTTCTGCCCCATTTTTACATGCAATTTTCAAAAGCGTATTCAAATCAAAATTTGAATTTTCCCTTATAATTTTCAGCTCCTCCAAAACGGAAAGAGTGTTATTGGAAGCTAAGCTATCTGTTCCAACACATAATTTTTCTGGATTAAAAATTGAGTAATTCGCAAGAGTGTTCTCTATGTATAAATTTGCTTTGGGACAGGTGCAATAATAATTCCTTGTTAAATCTTGCTTTTTAGCGAAAGTGTTATGCACTAATAGTGTTCTTTGATTTTCTAATTCTTCCAATACGTCTTTTGAACTATTTCTATTTTTCCATATTTCAGCAGTTGCTTCAATTTTGTTTAACCAATCAAAAAGATGTCCTTTCTTTTGTTCAAAGAGATTATTTTCGGCTTCAGTTTCCTGTAAATGTATACTTAAAGTATAGTCTTGCGTATCAAAATTATTAGCAATTAATTGCATCAATTTTGGCGATACAGAAAAAGGGGCATGAGGAACAATAGTAGTGCTTTGTCCTATTGATCGAAAACGATCTCTTAAATCAATCCCTTCTTCAATTATTTTCTTGGAATGGTCATTCTGTACTCCAAATATTTCTATAAAGTTATAATATTGAAGATTCTTTTTTGATTTTTGAAAAAGCGTGTCATCTGAATTGCAAATATCCCCAACAGCCACTATGCCATTATTAATCATTTGTTTTTCAGCATTTTCAATTGCGATTTGAATTTGTGCTTTTGTAAATTTATTTCTTTGCTTAACTGCCCCTACAAAATTCAAAAACCCTTTTCCTTTTTCAGCAATTCCTTCTAAGTGGCTCAGCTCTAAATGGCAATGAGCATTTACAAATCCAGGACACAAGACCCCATCAAAAATCTCTAATTTATCTTGTGGAACTTCATTTCTATTTTCAAAAATTGCTATTATCTCACCTTTTTCAGAAATCTGCAATACCCCTTCTTTTAAGGGAGGAATATGCAGGGGGAATAAATAATCGGCTGATAGAAATCGCATAGCACAAAAGTAATATATCTTTGCAAACACATTATGGCTGAAAAAATAGATATCCGAAACCTAACTCTTGTGGAATTAGAAACCTTCTGCAAGAAACATGATTTGCCAAAATTCCGAGCTAAACAAGTCTGGGAGTGGCTTTGGGGAAAAAGAGCTACTAATTTTGAGCAGATGACTTCCCTTTCTAAGCAAATGAGAGATTTATTTGCTAACTATTATGTGATAAATGCTGTGAAAATTCATAAAGCAGAAAGAAGTACTGATGGCACCATAAAATACAGTTTGCAACTTCACGATAAGCGAAAAGTGGAAGGCGTTTTAATCCCTGCAAAAAAAAGACTCACTGCCTGTGTTTCCTCACAAGTTGGCTGTAGCTTGGACTGTTCTTTTTGTGCAACAGGCACTTTGGAACTAGAACGAAACCTGACTTATGCAGAAATATATGACCAGGTTTTTATACTAAATGAAGAGGCGCTTGCTCACTTTGGGAAACCCCTTTCAAATATTGTTTATATGGGGATGGGAGAGCCACTTTTAAACTACAACAATGTGCTTGAAAGCACTAATTTTGTTTGCTCAACTGACGGACTTGAAATGTCACCAAAAAGAATTACAGTGTCAACTTCTGGTATAGCAAAAATGATAATGAAACTAGCAGATGATGATGTTAAATTCAATTTAGCGATCTCTTTACATGCTCCAAATGATGAAAAAAGAAGCCAGTTAATGAGTTTAAATGATGCTATTCCTTTACAAAAACTAAGGGATGCTATCCGTTATTTTTACGATAAAACTAGCTGTAGAATTACTTACGAATACATTCTTTTTAATGGTGTAAATGATAGCATTGATGATGCCAAAGAACTGGCGCAATTTTGTAAAGTTAGCCCTTGCAAAATAAACTTAATTGAATACAATAAAGTTGAGGGTTTCGCTTTTGAAAAATCAAGCAACAAACGCACAGAAAACTTTATTTCTTATCTAGAAGAAAAACGACTTGTTGTAAATTTAAGAAAAAGTAAAGGAAAGGACATTAATGCTGCTTGTGGACAGTTAGTTGGCAAGTTAAAATAACTTTTTAACAAGCTCTTTTTTTCTAAAGATTAGCAGGAACTTCTTTGTATATTCGCTCTCTATCTTATAATAAATTTGAGGGCTATAAACGAAATAAAATCTCCCATAAAGCAAGAGATGTTGCTTTTTGAAAAAAAATTCAAAACATCTCTTAACAGCAAAGTGCCATTGCTTGATAAAATTATGCACTACATTATAAAGCGAAAAGGGAAACAAATGCGCCCTATGTTTGTATTTCTATCGGCAAAACTTTGTGGAAAGGTAACTGAGAGTAGTTATATTGCAGCATCATTAATCGAGCTTTTGCATACAGCAACATTAGTGCATGATGATGTGGTTGATGAAGCCAATTTCAGGAGAGGGTTTTTTTCAATAAATGCATTATGGAAAAATAAAATTGCGGTATTGGTTGGCGACTTTTTGTTAAGTAGAGGTTTGTTGTTAGCTGTAGAAAAGAATGAGTTTCAATTACTAAAAATTGTGAGTGCTGCAGTAAAACAGATGAGTGAGGGAGAATTATTGCAAATAGAAAAAGCCAGAAAGTTAGATATTAAAGAAGATATTTATTTTGATATTATTCGACAGAAAACAGCTGCTCTTATTGCGGCATGCTGTGCTTCTGGCGCAAATTCTGCAACTCAAGATGAAAATACAATAGCTAAAATGCATCTGTTTGGAGAAACTGCAGGTATTGCTTTTCAGATAAAAGACGATTTGTTTGATTATACGCATAATCCGATAATTGGCAAACCCACCGGTATTGATATCAGGGAGCAGAAGATGACATTGCCTTTAATTTATACACTAAACAATTGTGATGTAAAGCAAAAAAATTTCATAATTGATGTCATAAAAAATCACAATAAGGATGCTGAAAAAGTGGCGACAATAATCGAACTTGTAAAAGAAAGCGGAGGATTGGAGTACGCAATAAAGATGATGAAAGATTATCACCAAAAAGCATTGACAATTTTAATGGAGTTTGAAGATAGTGAAGCAAGAAAAGCACTTAAAAAAATGATAGACTTTGTAATTGAAAGAAAACAATGATTCCTAAAGAAACAATAGATAAAATATTTGATTCGGCAAGAATTGAGGAGGTGGTTTCTGATTTTGTACAACTCAAAAAAAGAGGGGCGAATTTTATTGGGAATTGTCCTTTTCATGATGAGAAAACGCCTTCATTTACTGTTTCGGCAAGCAAGGGAATTTATAAGTGCTTTGGCTGCGGGAAAGGAGGAAATGCTGTAAGCTTTGTAATGGATCATGAGCATTATTCTTATCCTGAGGCATTAAAGTATTTAGCTGAAAAATATAATATTGAGGTGGTTGAAAAAGAAATGACTGCCGAACAAAGCATAAGGGTAAAAGATAGGGATAGTTTGTATGTAATAAGTGCTTTTGGCAATAAGTTTTTTCAAGAGCAATTGTGGGAAAGTAAGGAAGGCAAAACCATTGGGTTGAGTTATTTTAAGGAAAGAGGTTTTTCAGAAGAAACTATAAAGAAATTTCAACTAGGATATAGCCCTAAGCAAAAAGACGCTTTAAGTAAAGTGGCTATCAATTCTTCTTATAAATTAAAATATCTACAAGATTCTGGTTTGTCAATTGTAAAAAATGATACAACTTTGGACAGATTCAGAGAAAGAATGATGTTTCCTATTCATAGTTTTTCAGGTAGAGTCTTAGGATTTGGCGGGAGGACACTACAAAAAGATAACAAAGCTAAATATGTAAACTCTCCGGAAAGTTTAATTTACTTAAAAAGTAAGATTTTGTATGGTATTTATTTTGCCAAACAAGAAATCAGTAAGTTGAACAACTGCTATATTGTAGAAGGATATACTGATGTGATTTCATTGTATCAGGCAGGAGTACAGAATGTGGTTTCCTCTTCTGGAACTTCACTTACAACTGAGCAGATTAAATTGATCAATCGTTTTACAAAAAATATTACCATTCTATTTGATGGAGATGCTGCTGGACTGAAAGCTTCATTCAGAAGTATAGACATGATACTTTCTGAAGGAATGAATGTAAGGGTGGTGTTGTTTCCAGATGGAGAAGATCCGGACTCATTTGCAAAAAATTCTACACAAGAAGAGTTGATGCAGTATTTGCAAAAAAATCAGCAGGATTTTATTACTTTCAAAACAAATGTGTTGAGTAAAGATGGAGAAAACGATCCTGCAAAAAGAGTAGAAATGATAAAGGATATAGCCAGTTCAATAGCCCAAATTCCTGATGCTATTAGCAAAAGTGAATACATAAAAGTATGTAGTAGAATGCTGAAAGTAAAAGAAGTGAATTTGGCAAAAGAAGTGACTACACAAAAGCAAAAAATAAGAGCTCCTTTCGCTTCAAAAATAGATGTTGATAACGGGGATGATTTGAAAAAAATAGATAAGCAAAAAGCAAACAAAGAAGAAAAGGAAATCGTAAGACTATTGTTAAATTATGGAAATGAAGAGCTCAAAATTGATAATCAATCAATTTCCATTGCCGCTTTTATCATTCAAGAGTTAGAAGCAGACAATATCGCTTTTGAAAGACAAGATTATCAACTTTTGTTAACTGAAATCAAGCAGCATTTAGAAAAAAATGGGGAAATAAAATTAAGTTATTTTACCCTTCATTTTAACCCTTCCATAAGCCGATTAGCTATTGATTTGATAAGCAAAAAACACCATTTGAGTGAGAATTGGAGAGAAAAACATAAGATACTAACTGGCACGGAAGAACACAAAATTAGGAAGGCAGTAGAAAGTTCTATTTATTCTCTAAAATTAAAACACTTAGACGCAAAACTTGCTGACATTCAATTGCAGCTAAAAGAGAGTCCTGAGAATTTAGAGCAGATTACAAAAACTTATGCCAAATACTTGCAAGTGAGAAAACTTATTGCAGAAAAATTAGGAAGAACAATGTGTTAAGCGCTTTTAATATCTCTTATTTTTAATTGCAAATTCTTCCTGCCATTCCATATGTTTTCATCAATTGAATAGCAAATGTCAAAATACTGACTGTCTTTTATTTTGTCAAAATAATGCGCTAAACCAAAAGCAATACTGCTAATCGATTTATTCATATTTTCATCTGTTACATTCAAGCGTAAATGCGTTTTGTCTGCACCAACCTTACTGCCACAACCGTTATCTTTTACTGTCTTAGAAATAAAAATTGGACTTCTGTTTTGAGGGCCAAAAGGAGCAAATTGCTGAATTATTCTAAAAAATTTATCATCAATTTCGTCTAAGGCAAGCTCCATATCAATGCCTATTTCTGGAACAAGCTGCCCCTTAGTAATTGTAGATGAAACAGCTTTTTCAAAAGCTTCAATAAAGTTTTGCAGATTTTCCTTTTTTAAACTAAGCCCGGCAGCATATTTATGGCCACCGAATTTTTCTAAATATTGCTCACAACTTTTTATTGCATTATACAAATCAAATCCTTTTACAGAGCGAGCAGAACCCGTTAGTTCGCCTTCTTTTTCTGCTAATACTACTGTTGGCTTGTAGTGTGTTTCAATTAAGCGAGAAGCAGCAATTCCTACTACCCCTTTATGCCAATTTCCGCTATATACCACAGTTGATTTCTTCTGTTTATTTATCATTTTGAGCGCCTCTTTTGTAATTTCTTGATCAAGACCTCTTCTTTTACTGTTTAAGCTCTCAATCTGCTCTGCCAATTTAGCTGCATTTTCTTGATTTGCTGCAGTTAAAATATCTACCGCAATTTTTCCATGTTCAATTCTTCCAGCAGCATTGATTCGGGGGGCTATCCCAAAAACAATATCTGAAATAGTCCATTTCCCTTTTCTTTTTGACGCATCCATTAATGCTTTTATTCCAATTCTGGGATATTCATTGAGTTGCTTTAATCCAAAGTAAGCAAACAGCCTATTTTCTCCTGTCATAGGCACAAGATCTGCAGCAATACTTATGGCTAACAAGTCAAAAAGAGGTGTGATTTTTTCAAATTGAATATTGTTTTGCTCACTAAATGCTTGAATAAATTTAAATCCGACTCCACAGCCTGAAAGTTCTTTAAATGGATAATCGCAATCTTCTTGTTTTGGATTAAGAACTGCTATTGCATTGGGAATTTTTGAAGCGGGATTATGATGATCGCATATAATAAAGTCTATCCCTTTTTCATTAGCATATTCAATTTGATCAACAGCACGAATACCACAATCTAAAGCAATAATAAGTGTGAAATGATTTTCTGCTGCATAATCAATTCCTTCTAATGAAATGCCATACCCTTCTTTGTATCGGCAGGGTATATAATAAGTAATTTTTGGTGTGAGTTCTTGTAAAAAGGCATACATCATGGCTACTGAAGTGGTGCCATCTACATCATAATCCCCATAAATTAAAATTTTCTCCTTATCTGATATAGCTTGCTGCAATCTGTCTACTGCATTTTGCATCCCTTTCATCAGCAAAGGATTATGCATTTGTGAAAAATCTGGACGAAAAAATTGCTTTGCCTGGTCAAATGTAGTTATTCCTCTTAATACCAAAAGCTGGGCAATAGAAGTACTTACCCCTAAACTTACAGCTAAGTCATCTACAACTTTATTATCTGCCTGTTTTATTTTCCAACTTTTCTGCATTGCTGTTTCTCATAATTTTGGTTTGCATGAGGATGGAATACTTGTGTATGAGTTCAAATATTTCAGCTACCATTTTTTCATCCATTTCGAAATCAAGCGCATCTTTTTTTCTGTATTTCAATATCTCGAACCATCTTTCTAATTGAAATATGGTGATTTTATTTTGCTGTTTAAATTCCGCAATTTGTTCAACTATTTTTTTTCTATCGCATAATAAGCGAACCATTTTTCTATCTAAAACGTCTATATTTTGCCTGAACGCTTTTAGTTTAATGTTTAGAAAATCGTCATTTGTTTTAGATTTTCTTAGCACTAGTGCTTTAAGAATTTGCTGAAGTTTTTTTGGTGTAATTTGCTGCTGTGCATCACTCAAAGCCGATTTGGGATTTGTATGCGTTTCTATCATTAGTCCATCTAAATTCAAATCCATTGCCGTTTGTGCAACTTCTGCAATCATCTGGCTATCTCCAGCAATATGAGAGGGGTCGCAAATGATGGGCAAATCTATAACTTCCTCTCTTAATTTTATGGGCAACTCCCATTTTGGATCGTTCCTAAATGCCGAGTTTTCATAGCAATAAAACCCCCTATGAATAGCCCCTAATTGCTTAACTCCAAACTTATTTAATCGTTCAAATGCCCCAAGCCACAAACTAAGTTCAGGATGAATAGGGTTTTTTACAAAAATGGGGATATCAACTCCTTTGAGAGCCTGAGCAATTTCTTGCACATAAAAAGGATTAACTGTAGTTCTTGCGCCAATCCATAGCATATCAATTCCTGCTTTTAGGCAAAGCTCAACATGTTTTGCTGTCGCTACTTCTGTTGCTACTTTTAAACCCACTTCTTGCTGCACTATATTTAACCAATCTAATGCTTGCTTGCCAATCCCTTCAAAAGAATTTGGCTTTGTTCTTGGCTTCCACACCCCTGCTCTGAAAACATCAGTTTGACCTTTAATCCCTTTTGCAATATAAGTAAGCTGATTTTCTGACTCTGCACTACAAGGGCCAGCAATCACAAAAGGTTTTTTGTTTATAAAATTTTTAATTTTCATTTCTTTCCTGCTATTACAATTACAAATTCTCCTTTTGGTTTATTTACTTGAAAATGATTTATCAACTCAGCAGTATTGCCTCTAATTGTTTCTTCATACATTTTACTTATTTCTCTTGATACAGCTACTTGCCTTTCTGGTCCAAAATATGCTTCAAACTGATGAAGTGTTTTTAAGATTCTATGAGGTGATTCGTAAAAAACGATGCTGCGTTTTTCTTCTGCTAATAATTTTAATCTGGTTTGCCTCCCTTTTTTTATAGGTAAAAAACCTTCAAACACAAATTTATCTATAGGCAACCCTGAATTTACAAGTGCTGGAACAAATGCGGTTGCTCCTGGCAAACATTCAACTTCAATATTATTTTCAACACAAGCTCTAGCCAATAAAAATCCTGGATCGGAAATTGCAGGTGTTCCGGCATCTGAAATGAGTGCGAAATTCACTCCTGATTTTAGCCGATCAATATTTTTTTCCAAAACCTTATGTTCATTATGCATATGAAAAGATGTAAGGGGAGTATCAATTCCAAAATGTTTTAAAAGTTTTTTACTTGTTCTGGTGTCTTCTGCTAAAATCACATCTACTTCTTTTAACAAACGAATGGCTCTTAAAGTGATGTCCTCAAGATTTCCAATTGGTGTTGGTATAAAATAAAGTTTTGACATCTTACAAATTTAGAGAAATAGCGGGTAAAAGTCTGCTTTTGGAGTAATTCTTATTGTGGGTGCGGGAAAATGAAAATAATTCAACCAATGCTTGACTTTTTTAGCCACTGGACTATTATATTTTTTTAACAGCTTTGGCAAATCATAATCTAATGCAATATACCATTCGTTATTTCCGCCAACTTTTGTGTTGTTAGGGTTTAAATATTGTGTTTCATCTAAACCAAAACCAATTGCAATATTTAGCCAATCAGGAAATTTTTTATGAAAATGATGGACGTCAATTGAGAGCCAATAGGTTTGGTTTACATAATCATCTTGCCAAGCATATTTATAGGCCGTTTTCCCTCTTTGCTGTTCTAAATCCCAATAAGTGTTATATCTTTTCCAATAGGAAAATTTGAAATTAAATGCATTTAGTGTAGAGGAATAATGTTGTGCTATTGGCAAAAATGCTCCTGCAGAACCAATAATCAAATCTTCTTTACTAAAGCCCCAATAAGGCGCATATCCATCTTTCACTTCTATAGCTAATTGCAAACCGGAACCAAAAAAACTGCCATACCAAAGGGATTTTTTTTCATTCATGCCTGCCCAGAGCATTGAAGAAGCAAACATATCAGCTGCTTGTAAACCTCCTAAAAAGTGCCCTGCTTTATCAACATTTAATGCATATACTTTATCGCTTCCATCATCAAAATGAAAAGCAATTTGCTTTTCATTCCACCAAGCATTTTGCAAATAATAATAAGAGCCCCCTAAAGTTAGAGCCAAACTGCTACTAATAAGTACAACTCTTCCACTATGAATTGAATCTATAAGTAATGGATTATGAGCATGAGATGAAATACCCAAAAAAAGAAAAAAAGTAGCGAAAAACAAAGCTTTTATTTTCATATAATATGCAATTGCTTTTTATATTTTTGTTAGCAAACATAATGAATGCCTAGAAAAAATCATTATTAAAAATGTTTTTAGAATCTCAAATTGACCATCCAATGCAAAAAGGGAGTATTGAAGTAATTTGTGGCTCCATGTTTTCAGGAAAAACAGAGGAATTACTGAGGCGCTTGAAAAGGGCTAAATATGCAAAGCTTAATATCAAGATTTTCAAGCCTAAAATTGATACGCGTTATAATAAAGAACAAGTGGTTTCTCATGACGATAATTTTATAGATTCCCTAAGTGTAGATTTTTCCAGTGATATTATTCAACATTCAGAAAATGTAGATGTAGTTGCTATTGATGAAGCTCAGTTTTTTGATAACAATCTTTATACAGTTTGTAATCAGCTTGCATCTAATGGAATTAGAGTAATAGTAGCTGGATTAGATATGGATTTTTTGGGCAACCCTTTCGGCCCTATACCAAACCTACTTTCAGTTGCTGAACATATTACCAAAGTGCATGCCATTTGTGTAGATTGTGGAGCAATTGCCAATCATTCATTTAGAAAAACTGAGGATGAAGAACTGGTAAAATTAGGGAAAATTAATGAATACAAGCCTCTTTGTAGAAATTGTTTCAACAAACAACTATAAGCGTGTCATTATCTCACGAAACCATATTATATGTTGACTTAAAGGCATTAGAACACAACTTTTATTATTTAAAATCAAAGCTAGATACTAAAACTGAAATTATTGCTGTTGTAAAAGCGTTTGCTTATGGGCATGGAGATATTGCAATCGCCAAAGAACTAGAAAAATTAGGTGTTGATGCGTTTTGGGTAGCTGATTTTGAAGAAGGTGTAAATCTTAGAAAATCCGGAATTACACTGCCAATAATTGTAGCAAATCCAGGAGTAAAAAGTTATTCTAAAATTATAAAATACAATTTGGAGCCAGTGATTTACAACATGCGATTATTGGAGCTTTTTGGGAACAAAAAATCCCCTCTTCCTGTACATATTAAATTTAATACCGGGATGAATCGTTATGGGTTTAATGCTGAAGAAATAGATGATTTAAGCAAAAAGTTAACAGCCTTTCCTCAATTAATAATAAAAAGTATTTGCTCTCATTTGGCAGCAGCTGATGATAAGAAAAAAGATGCTTTTACTCATAATCAAATTGAAAAGTTCAATGGTGTTTGTGATGCCTTTTATGAAAAACTAAACATCAATCCTAAAAGGCATATCCTCAATACTGCAGGGGCTTTGCGATTTACCAAAGCGCAAAATCAAATGGTTCGATTAGGGATAGGGTTATATGGAATTGGGGATGATAAAGATTTAATGCCAGTTGGAAAATTGGTGAGTAATTTGGCACAAATAAGGAGTTTGCAAATAGGGGATTCCGTTGGCTATGACACTTCATTTGTTGCTGAAAAAAAAATGAAGATTGCAATTATTCCATTGGGATATGCAGATGGAATAAATCGTAAATTAGGTGATGGAAAAGGAAAAGTTCTAATCAATAATTCAACTGCAAAAATAATTGGCAAAATAAGTATGGATAGTTTTATGGTTGATATTAGCGCTGTTGACGCAACAGAAGGAGATGAAGTGATTGTGTTTGGGAAAGAAAATTCAGTTGCTGAAATTGCAAAAAAAATAGATACAATTGCTTATGAAATTCTAGCCACTCTCAATAGGAGAATTAAACGGATTTATCACTAATTTCTTTTTTAGTTACAATTAACAAGCTGCTGAAAAAAGCATATAAAATTACTCCCGCTTGCCTTTCTAACATAGATTCTGTAATTAAACTTGCAAAGATCATAAACATCAGTGTCAACAATAAATAGTTTTGCTTTTTCCAACCCAATTTAAAAGCTGGTAATATGATTGAAAAGAGCAAAAAGATAAACCCTAAAATACCTACAGCTGCAAGGGTTTGTAAAAATTGTCCATGATAATTGTAACCTTTTTTTATAAAGTATTTATACCTGCTTTCGTTGGCATTTAAAACATATACAGCATCTAAGTAAAGCTGATCCTGAATTGAAATATTATTGTCTTTTGCCTTATCTTGTATGTGCTTCAGCCACATTTGATTGTTTTGAATCTCAATTATTTTATTTTTTACTTGAAACTCTTCTTCTGCATTTTCTTCAGATAATTCTGCATATTGAGCTATAAGCGCATCTTTTACATCTCCTACTCCCGTTCCGAACAGATAGTTTTTTTTAACTACATTAAATGCTGCATCCCAAATTTTTAGCCTAGCATCACTATTGGTTTTGGAATAATTCAAGTTTTCCAAATGCTTTATTGTCTGATTAATCCGTGTACTAGTTTTAGGTAGAATAGTAGCCATTACAAACATGAAAACATAACACAATAATAAAATTGTAACACCTAATAAAATGCGTTTTTTGTGATAAGCAATAGCAATTGTATATACCGTTAGAAGCAAACAAAAAATCAGTAACTGCATCCTTGATGAAAGTAAAAACAAAAAAACAACCAGACCAAATGCCATACCAGCATAAATAATTTTATGTTTTTTCTTTTGTGTATGATGAATAAGATAAATAAAAATAGCAATGGAAAATAGGGCATATAAAGCATAATAAGCCGAATGCATAAAAATCGTTAAATCATGATAAAAGAAATATTTCAGAAGTCCTGTTTTTAAATAATTATAGTAAGCAATAATTAGGGTAATGACAGCAGCAAAAAATGTAGAAACTGCAAATGTCTTTAAAATTGAGTGGTATTGAGAAACTTTTAATTTTTCGTTAGTACTTAAAAATAGGGGCAATAAAATCAAAGGGAGTTTTAATACTAAATCATTAAAGCCATAAGTTGAGTTTTCGGAATATAAAAGACTAATAAGGTAAAATAAATAAAGGCCACTCATTAACATAGCGTAAGGATTTGTTATAAATTTTTTAATCTTCGTTGATAAATTTCTACCAAAAATCCAAAACAAACCAACTGCTATTATTCCTAATGAAAAGGGAAGAAATTTTAACTGAAAAGGAATGGTGAGCGCAATATATATTAAGCTGTAATAATAAAGATTCGAGGAAATATTGCTGTTCATTTTATTAATCTAAAGCTCCTGCTAATATGCTATTGTATTGCTCTTGATTTGACAATATCTTAATTGCTTCTTGCACATCTTCATCAAACTGCAAATTGGCTATAATTCTTCCTTTTTGATAATAATACCTACTTGCTATTTCCCCTGTTAAAAGTTCAATTATTTCTGATTTGAACTTATTTAAATCATCTTTTTTATTAGCCGTTAATTTTGTAATTAAGGCATCATATTCTGGCGAAATACTTTCATAGTAGAGTTCCTCTTCAGCAATTTCTTTAAGTTCCTTAATCACATCTTCTGTTTCGGTGGAGTATTCGTATTCTTTATCTGACAAAAACAATTTGAAATCTTCAAAGTCTGAAAACTGATAATCCTCTACAGCAGTAATCTTTTCATTGCTATGGCGGTAATCAGTAGCATAATCAA
>CENZ01063170.1_pt1 | contig 13490 bp, 12 predicted proteins | sample 361341 | NCBI WGS metagenome assembly CENZ01 (sample SAMEA2619782, study PRJEB7988) | marine metagenome | biome: marine biome (ENVO:00000447); feature: deep chlorophyll maximum layer (ENVO:xxxxxxxx); material: "saline water (ENVO:00002010), including plankton (ENVO:xxxxxxxx)" | depth 50 m
TGAAGTAAATTCGGGATGAAATTGACACCCAACAAACCATTTGTGTCCTTTAAGCTCGATAGCTTCAACTAAGTTTTTATCTTCTGAAAATCCAACAATATTCATACCATTCATCTTCATTTGTTTTAGATAATTACTATTAAATTCATATCTATGCCTATGTCTTTCTGAAATTTTTATACAGTCATACATTTTTGACATCTTGCTATTTTTTTCCAAAATACATACTTGACTGCCCAACCTCATTGTTCCACCCTTATCTGAATTTTCATTTCTAATCTGCGTTAAACCTTTTTTATCCATCCATTCAGTAATCAATGCAATTACAGGGTGTTTTGTATTTTTCTCAAATTCTGTACTATTTGCTGAAAGTTTTAAGACATTTCTAGCAAATTCAATCACAGCTACTTGCATTCCTAAACAAATACCAAGATAAGGAATATTTTTCGTTCTTGCATATTTGGCAACATTTATCATTCCGTTTATTCCTCTGCCTCCGAATCCGCCAGGAATTAATATTCCTTGTGGTTTAAACTTCTTGACGCCCTTATTAAAATCTTGAGAATCAAAATATTCTATTTCAACTTCTGTTTTATTATGGATCCCAGCATGTACAAGAGCCTCGTTAACTGATTTATAGGAGTCAGCAAGCTCAGTATATTTTCCTACCATGGCGATTTTGGTAATTCCCTTTCTATTTTTTTCTAATCTTGTAACTTTTTTCCATCTATTTAAATTTGCCGGTTTTGATTTCAATCTTAATTTCTCCATTATTTGCTTATCTAGGCCTTGAGAATTTAAAAGCTCGGGAATTGAATGAATAGAATTAACGTCAGGAATAGAAAACACACATTTTTCATCAACATTAGTGAATAAAGATATTTTTTTCGAATCTGATTTTTGTAGAGGATTTTCAGATCTACATATCAATAAATCAGCTTGAATCCCGTGTGACAATAGATTTTTAATTGAGTGTTGCGTAGGCTTAGTTTTTATCTCTCCAGAAGAAGCTAAAAAAGGAATAAGCGTCAAATGAGCAAAAAGAGCTCTATTACTCCCTAACTCAAGCTTCATTTGTCTTATAGCTTCTAAAAAAGGTTGTGATTCTATATCCCCAACGGTACCTCCAACTTCAATTATTGCTATATCGTTTCCTTTAGCACACTTAACAATCCTCTTTTTAATTTCGTCGGTTATGTGGGGTATCACTTGAACTGTAGATCCAAGAAAATCTCCTTTTCTCTCTTTTTTTAAGACATGTTCGTAAACTTGACCAGCAGTGAAATTGTTTAATTTAGACATTTTTGAGTCTAGAAACCTTTCATAATGTCCTAAATCTAAGTCTGTTTCCGATCCATCTTCAGTAACAAAAACCTCACCATGTTGAAATGGGGACATTGTGCCAGGATCTAAATTTATATAAGGATCTAGTTTTTGGATCGTAACCTTGAGCCCTCTGCTTTCAAGAATTGCTCCAAGAGATGCAGAGAAAATCCCTTTACCAAGTGAGGAAACTACTCCACCGGTGACGAATAAATATTTAGGATTAGATGCCATCTTTTTTTATCTCAAGATGGAAAATCAGGTTAGCAAATAATTGCTACCTCTTCAATAAATATATTTTATGCAGATTCAGAAAGATCCAAAGGTTGTTTTAAAGAAGCCCAATCTATGTCTCCATCGGTTGGCCAGCTTTCATAATCCAAAACACCTAATTCGTCATACAAAGGTCTTACCTTTTCTGTAATTAGGCCTATTCTTGATAAATTAGGCACAACTCTTGTAAATAAAAGATGTTGGAAATTATTTGTCACATCTGTTTTGGATTGAAATTCAAGAGCATCTTCAACGTCCCAACCAAATTTTTCATATACTTCTGCAGATAACAGCCTACCTCTCATAACAACACATGCTTCGTAAGCGAACATTGCTCTTTCTTCTAGTTCTTCCTGAGAAAGATTTTTTAAATATTCTTCTAAGTAATTTACTCCAAAAGTAACATGTCTAGCTTCATCTCTAATAATAAGATAAAGCATGTCTCTGAAAACTGGATCATTTGATGTTTGTTTTGCAAGGTTAAAAGCAGCAAGGGCAAGACCTTCAATGATGATTTGCATACCAATGAACTTTAAGTCCCATCTTGGATCTGTAAGAATTTTATCTAACAATGATTTTAATCCGCTTCCAACTGGGTACATCAATTTTTGTCTAGTTTGTAAATATTTATTAAATGCTTCTACATGTCTTGCCTCATCAAAAGTTTGAGAAGCTGCATATAATTTGGCATTAAACGTTGGCGCGCACGAAACTAATTGAGAAGCAACCAATAACGCTCCTTGTTCTCCGTGAAGAAACTGACTTAAAGACCATGAAGCTCTATGTCTTAAAAACTCGAATTTATCTTCATTTGATAATTTTTGATAAGGCTCATATTGATCCCAAAATATCTCGGGAGGCGTTTCATCCCTTTCTGGTAGTGGTCGGTCCCAATCAATATCCTTTTCTACATTCCAATTGAGTTCTTTTCCAAGTTCGTAAAGCTTCTTAATTCTATTATCTTGAACTGTGTAGTCCCAATTGTAAGAACCAGTCAAAGGCGTACTGAATATCTCAGCGACGTCAGTGACTTCTTGCTCTGATAAATTTAATTCATTTTCAACAGGGAATTCTTTGAGTTTTCTGGGTGTTTCGTCTAAATATTTAATTTTCATGATGCAATTATCTGATATCTCATAAGAATGTAAATATTTTTTTTGATTTTATAATTTTTATAAATAAGGTTATTTATATACGTATTCTCGTTTAACCCTTCTGGAAACAGAAGTTATCAATTCATATGGTATAGAATTTGCAAATTTTGAAACTTTATCAAGCTTTAAATTACTTCCCCACAAAATTACTTCAGAGTTATAGTCAACATTTACGCATTTACTTAGGTCTACTGCAGTTAAATCCATTGAAACTCGACCAATAACTTTTGCTTTTATCCCATCAACAAGCACGTATGCTGAATTTCCCATTCCTGTTAAATAGCCATCAGCATATCCTATAGGCAAAATTCCAATCATGTTTTCTTTTTTTGCTTTCCAAGTTCCTTCATATCCTACCCTGTCGCCTTTAAAAACTTTTTTTATACTTATAAATTTAGATTTCAAAGTCATTACTTGCTCTAAATCTATTTTAGATTTCTGATTATCCGCTTTACTTCCGAAAATACTTATTCCAGGTCTCGAGATATCATTATGAGAAGTTTTAAAATTAATTAATCCTCCCGAGTTGCAAAGACTTGAAATTAGATTTGGTTTTATTTTCTTTAATTTCGATTCAAATTTTTTAAATGTTTTAATTTGATTATTTGTAATTAATTTTGAGCTCTTATTTGAGGTTGCAGATGAAAGATGACTCATCAAAACCATGTTTTTTTTAATTGAATTAATTCTAGAAAAAGCCTCTAAAATTTCTTTTTCCTTGAAGCCCAATCTATTCATTCCAGTATCTATTTTTAACCAAACTTTATTTTTACCAGTTAAATTTAATTTGGTCAGACTTTCTAAAAAAAAGATTTGCCTAAATGAATGAATTACGTAGTCAATATTAAGTTTTTCAAAATTTTTTAATTCATTTAAATCGTATGGTCCTTCCATACAGACAATACTTTTTTTTGTAATTTTTCTTAATTCTAAAGATTCTTCAAACGTAGCTACGCAATATCCTGAAATAATTCCATCAATGTTTTCTATAACCTTCTTCAATCCATGTCCGTAGGCATCGGCTTTAACAACTGGATAAACCTTGGAATTAGTAAGCTTTTTTAATTTTCTTACGTTTTTTTTTAATGCTGAAAGATTTATTTCAGCAATGGTTGGGCGGCTCAATTTTGATTACTAAATGAAGGGTTGTCATAAGCAGGATCATTAAGAGCAAGGTCTTCAAAAGAAGTGTATCTCGCTGCCCAATGAAGAAGTACATCTCCAGTTTCTCCATTTCTATGTTTTGCAACTATCACTTTAGCAATACCTTTGTTTTCAGGAGTAGGTTCATGAAATTCTGGTCTAAAGGGAAAGACAACTAAATCTGCATCTTGTTCTAAAGCTCCTGAATCTCTTAGATCTGCCATTATGGGTATTTTGCTTGTTCTAGTTTCTGAAGCTCTATTCAACTGCGACAAAGCAATAACTGGAACATCCAATTCTTTTGCCAAAGCTTTAGTGGCTCTTGATATTTCACTCATTTCATTAACTCTGCTGGGATTACTTATATCTGCTTTCATCAGCTGTAAATAATCTAAAACAATCAAACCTAGATCTGGATACTCTCTTTTAAGCTTTCTCGATCTTGAAAGGATTTCTGACGGACTAAGAGCAGAAGTATCATCTATAAAAAAATTACTTTTCTCTAAAAGCTCAACTGCCTTACCTATTTTTTCAAAATCTGAATCCGTGAGTTCTTTCGCTTGAAATATTTTTTTTAATTCTACTTTGGATAAGATAGAAATAAGTCTATACATAACAGACCTAGATGACATTTCTAAACTGTAAAATACTGCTGGAATATTATTTTCGATAAAATTTGCCGCGATGCTTAATCCAAAAGCGGTTTTCCCCATACTTGGTCTTCCCGCAACCAATATTAAATCTCCGTCCTGAAGACCTAAAGTTAATTTATCTAGATCTCTAAATCCAGTTGAATGTCCTATCAATGGCGTTGTTGAATTTATATTTTCTTCGATATTGTCATATACAGGTTTTATTAAATCTTTAGCTAAAGTAGGTCCTTTTTTTCGATCGATAGAATCTCTAAGATTAATTAATTTATTTTCTGCCTGGCTAAAAGTATCTTCAATTTCAAATGAATCAGACTCCTTTGCAATACTTGATATATCCGAGGCAGTCGAAATTAGCTTTCTTAAATTTGATGTCTGTTTAACAATATCGGTGTAATTGATAAAATTTGCTGTCCCGGGTGTGTCAGAAGCAAGTTGCTTAATATAATCATTTTGATTGAAGTTAGTGACTGAAGAAATATCTGGGTCATTGGTCAAGGATTCTATAAGTGTCACAGTATCCAACTCACTGCCATGATCTCTTAATCGCCTGATAGCTCTATATATGAGCTTATGTTCTACTAAAACAAAGTCTTCTTCGTCTACAGCCACAGAAACTGTATCCCACAATTCAGGTTCTAATAATAATCCACCTAAAACAGCTTTTTCTGCTTCTACTGAAGAAGGTTGATCAAATTCTTTTCTCATAAATAGATTTGATATTCTCCCATCTCAAACCAGTTAAGACAAATTAGATTTTAATTATTCGGGTTTTAAAATAATTTTTATTTTGGATATAACTTCAGGGTGAAGTTCTATGTCCAATTCGAATTCTCCAAGTTCCTTTAAAACACCTTCAGGCAGCCTAATTGATTGTCTGTCGATTTCGAAACCTTTTTCTATCAATGCCTCTGATATTTCTTTAGTGCCAATAGAACCGTACATTGCTTCCTCTTCTGTTACGGCAACCTTTATTTCAAGTTCGAATCCCGATAATTTAGAATTTATTTCTTCTGCATCAGCTATTTTTTTATTTTCTAACTCTGCAAGTTGAGCTTTTTCTGTTTCGTATGCTTTTAAGTTTTCCTCAGTAGCAGGTATCGCTTTTCCTGTAGGCATAAGAAAATTTCTTCCATATCCAGATTTTACTTTAACTAAGTCGCCTGGAGAGCCTAATCCAGTAATAGATTCTTTGAGAATAACTTTCATCTATTAAATCCTATGGCTATCGGTATAAGGCAGTAAAGCTAATTGTCTTGCCCTTTTAATGGCTTTCGTGAGTTGTCTTTGGTATTTGGCGCTTGTACCAGTCATTCTGGCTGGTGATATTTTGCCCATTTCGTTTATGAATTTAGTCAATAACTCAATATCTTTGTAATCAATTTCTTCAACATTAGCTGCAGTGAATTGACATGTTCTTTTTGAATTAATTAGAGTTTCTTTATTTTGAGAGCCTCTTTTTTCATTTTTTCTTCTCATAATTTTTTTTATTGATTAACTACTTTCTGAATCCGATTCAACAGCTTCTTTTTTTGATTTTTCAATAATTTTTTCTTCAGACTTTTTTTCTTCTTCAATATTTTTTTTAACATCAACAATTGGTTCTGAAGGAACATCAGATTTTAGTTGGCTCACTGTTTGGGTAAGTAAGCTTGATGGTTCTGTTTCAGCCCTTTTCTTTTTAACTAATGAAGACCTCATGATAGATTCGTCAAATTTAAACAATGCTTCAACGTCCTTTAATTTTTTGGGATCGCATTCAATGTTTAATAAAAAATAATGTCCAGTATTTTTATCATTGATTGGGTAAGCAAGCTTTCTTATGCCTATGTCTTCTGATCTATGAGTAAGACCATCAATAGATTTTACTGTATCCAGGCACTTATTAAATAACTTGGATTCTGTATCGAGTTGTGGATCAACCACAAATACTATTTCATAATGATTCATATTATTATTGTCTCCTTATGGGTTTGAATCTAATAGAAGACTCAAGAAAACGTGAGAAGTGTACCTATGACGATCAATCTAATCAAGAGAACTTTTGATTATTTGCATAACTAGTCTATCAAAATCGAGGCCTGCAAACTTTGCCGCTTTAGGGACTAAACTAGTATTTGTCATTCCAGGAACTGTATTTAGCTCAAGAAAATAAAAATTTTCTCCATCGTCGATTAAGTCTGTTCTAGACCAGGCCTTACATCCAAAATCATTATTGATTTGAATAATTAATTCGTCTAATTCTTTCTGTTTTGCAGAAGAATATTCAGCTTTAGTATATTTTGTATTTTCAGAATTATATTTTGCCTGAAAGTCATAAAATTGATTATCTGAAGTTATTTTTACAGGTGGATAAATTTCATTTCCAACTTGCGCGACAGTTATTTCATCGCCATGGATGAATTCTTCAATCATAAAGTCTCCATACTTAGAAGCTTCGTTGATTGCTGATTTTATGAGATCAGATTTATTTTCAATAATTGATACCCCTAAGCTTGAACCTTCTTTAGCTGGTTTCACAACTACTCTTTTTAATAAATGATCATTAGAATCGATTTTTTCTTCATGAGAATTCCATTGGAGTTGTTTTGGAGTGTTTATATTCTTAGAAAGAAAATTCTTTGCCAATCTTTTGTCAAATGATTTTCTACAGGCTTCTGAACTACTTCCAGAATAACTAAGATTCATTTCTTCAAAAAAATTTTGCAGTTCGCCATCCTCTCCGCCTAATCCATGTATGAGGATAAAAATGAAATCAAAATTCTTATAAGTGTCTTTTGAGAATAATATTTTCTTATTTGCGACATCAAGAATATTTGATCTGTACCCACTTTCTAAAAGAGCTTGATTTACAGCCTTGGTGCTCTTTAAAGAAATATCTCTTTCGTTTGAATACCCACCTCCTAAGATACCAAAATTCAATTTTTTAAAATTTTCCATTTTATTTAAACTTAGATGCTAGTAAAGATGTATTCCCTGCGCCTTGTGTAAGAAATATGTATTTTTCATTTTTAAATTTTTGGATTTCAATAAAAGCTTCATCTATCCCGTGCACAAGCACTGCTTTTTTATTGAAATTCTTAATTTTTTCAAATAAATCTTGGCTTGAATAATTCTCTATTGGAGTTTCACTTGCAGGGTATATCTCTAAAAGAATTAAGTTATCAATTTTTGACAACACATCAACAAATTCATTAAATAAGGCTTTGGTTCGACTATATCTATGCGGTTGAAAAGCCATAACTATTTCTTTTTTTGGCCATATTTCTTTAATTGTATTAATAGTATTTATTAATTCTGTAGGGTGATGCCCATAATCGTCAACCAAGATTATATTTTGTGAAAATACATTCTTACTAATAATCTCGAATCTCCTTTCAACCTGAGGAAAAGTTTTTAAAGATTTATTTATACTTGAATAATCTATGCCTTCGTCCAAGGAAACGAGAATAGCAGCTACAGTATTTAGAATATTATGCTTTCCATAAGCATTAGTTTCAAAGTCATACAAAGTATTAGCTATTTTGTTTTTAAGGCTAAAAAGCGAACCTTTTTCATTTTGAGAAAAATTTAATATTTGAAAATCTGAATTTGTATCAAAACCATATGTAACAATATCGGCTTTAGTATTTAAATTATCAATCAGAGATTTTTGTTCATCATGAATAAAAACCTTTTCTTTTACTTTTTGAATGAAAGAAATAAAAGCTAATTCTAATTTTTTAACTGAATGATCGTATGCTTCTAAATGATCATTATCGATACTGGTTACAACAGCTTTATCAGGACTAAACAATAAAAAACTTCCATCGCTTTCATCTGCTTCAGCAAGTATATGTCTTCCGTTTCCTAAGTTAGCATTTGATTCAAATGAACTAACTTTCCCTCCAATAATATAAGTAGGATCAAAATTATTTTCTTTGAAAATATGGGCAGCTATGCATGTAGTTGTAGTTTTACCATGACTTCCAGCAAAGATTATGCTCTCTTTTAAATCAGTTAAATGAGCTAACATTTCTGCTCTTTTTATTAAATTAATATCTCTATTTTTAGCCTCAACTAATTCTGGATTATTTTTATTAATAGCTGACGAGAATACAACTAAATCTACATTTTCTAAATTTTCTTTATTATGAGAATTAAAGAAATTTAATCCCAGACCTTCCAGCCTTTCTGTAATTAGGGAGGGATAAATATCGGAGCCTGAAACTTCATAATTCATGTTTATTAATATTTCGGCAATTCCGCTCATACCGGCCCCACCAACCCCAATAAAGTGAATTTTCTTTAAATTATTGGTACCAAGCATTTACTTCATTAAATATTATTGTCTCTGAATCTCTAACTTCTATTTGAGCAATATTTTCTTTTTTTTCTAAAATACTTTCCTCATTCTCTAAAATTAATTCTAAAAGTTTTTTTAATTCTTCGGAAAAATAGTCTGTTTCTTCTAAAATCCATGCTGCTTTATTAGAGGCTAAGAAATTAGCATTTTCTTTTTGATGGTCATCAATAGAAATTTTAATTGGCACGAGAATCGCAGCAGATCTTGATGCAATAATTTCGGAAACTGTTAAAGCTCCAGATCTTGAAATTACAAGGTCTGCCCATTGATAAGCTTCATCAATGTCTTTTATAAATTCTGTAATAAATATATCGTCATCTAAAGGAGAATATGCATTCTCAACGTTAAAGAAGTTATTGCGTCCGCATTGGTGCTTTATTTTAATTGAAATTTTATTTTTTACTCCGCTTAATACATTTGGAGTAAATTCATTCAAAAACTTAGATCCTTGGCTTCCGCCCAAAACTAAGATATTGAAACCACTCAAATTTGAACTCTTATCATTAGATTTCTTAATTTTACCAACTGGGTTTCCGGTATTAATTAATTTAATGTATTTTTTATTAAACTCCTCGAAAAAAATTTTGGTCTTCTCAAAACCACAAAATATTTTTGAAACCTTATTTGTTGAAAAAAGTAATTTAGAAACAGAGCCAGGAATCGTATTTTGTTCTTGCAAAAATACTGGTCCTTTAAAATAAAAAAAAGAAATTAAAGATACATAGCCTCCGAAGACTATCATCGGATAATTTTTTCTACTAAAAGGATTTGATTTAAAGAAAAAAATAAAGCCACTTAAGAGAAAAGCAAATAAAGCTTTGAACTTCGTAAATAAATTTTTTCCTCTAAACCCATAAAGAGGAACTTGAATAAAACTAATTCCTAAGTCATTACAAATATTTTTTTCAGGACCTCGACTTGTACCTATCCATATAATTTTAAATCCTTCATCTAAAAATTTTTGAGCTACCCTTTTTGCAGGATACACATGTCCACCTGTTCCTCCTGCAACGATGAATATAGTTTTTGGACTAGCCACTCATCACCTTTCCCTCAATTTTTGAACTTTCTTTAAGCTCAAGATTGATTCTAAAAAGCAAAGCTATTAAAGCAAACATAAGCATCAAATTTGTGCCTCCAAAACTAATGAAAGGTAATGTCAGTCCCTTCGTAGGAAGCATACCACTTGAGACTCCAACGTTTATGAAAACGTGAAAAGCAATGCAAACACCTATCCCATAAGAAATGTAAGATTCAAAAAATTTATTAAGCATCCTTGAATTTCTTCCCAAAGAAAATGATTTAAAAATTAAGTATCCATATATTGAAATCAACAATACGCAAAAAATTAATCCTAATTCCTCAGCAATAATTGCAAAAATAAAATCTGTTTGCGCATCTGGAAGATAATGATATTTTTGCAAACTTTCTCCTAAACCTACTCCAAATAAATCTCCTCTACTAAAAGCAATTAAAGCTTGGGACAATTGATAACCGCTTTCTCCGTAAGCACTCCAAGGATCGACAAAACTTAAGATTCTTTGCATTCTCCAAGGTACTAAAATTATCATGCTTACAAAAACCATTAAACCCATAAATAAAATTATAGACATTTGCTTCAAAGGCGCCCCTGCAATAAACATAATTGTCAAAGATATTAAAAAGATAACCGCGGAAGATCCTAAATCAGGTTCAAACAAAACTAATGCAATTGCTAAAACAACGACTAAAACAGGTTTCCAAAAACCTAACCATTTCTCTTTAAATTCAGTCATTCTTCTGTAGCAATAGGATGATATATAAACTATCAAAGCAAATTTCATTAGTTCCGATGGTTGAAATGAAAATCCAAAAAATCTTATCCATCTGGACGCCCCGTTTGCCTCAAATCCTACGAAAGGTATAAAAACTAAAATAAGCAAAAAAAAGGAAAACAAAATTAATCCTATATCTATAGTTTTCCAAATTTCTAAAGAAAATCTAAACACAATTAGACCAACAAATGCACCTAATACCAGTTTAAAGATATGATTAAACGCCATCGAAAGTGAACCATCTGTCAGAGGAATTGTTACAGATGTAACCATAATAATACCTAGCAAGCTCAAAAAAGTTACACTAACAAAAATACCAAGATCAAAATCCGAGAATTTAAGATCTCTATAAAATTCTCCAAAAATAATTCTTTGGAGCTTAGACTGCTTAAGAGTTTCTCTCATTCAATATAAGTTCTTTAAACTTGTTACCTCGATCTTCGAAATTTTTGAACATATCGAAACTAGCACATGCTGGTGAAAACAAGACTTTAGAATCAGGTTTAGACACTTTTAGACATAAAGAAATTGCTTCTTCGAAACTGTCAGTAGTTAATTTATTAAAATCACTCAGCTCATCAAATATTAAATTCTTATCCTCACCATAAATGATAACCCCATAACAATTTTTCTTTATTTCTTCCGCTAATTTTGAAAAATCTGCACCTTTACTTTGTCCCCCACATATTAAGAAAAATTTTTTCTCTCCTTTGAGTGAATTGATTGCAGCCAAAGTTGCTCCACAGTTTGTAGCCTTTGAATCATTTATAAAAACTCTATTTAATTTATCTTTATAAAAGATCTCCATTCTATGTTCAGGTTTGAATTTATGTTTTTCAAGCTCTTCAAATGAAAAATTTATACCAATATTATCCAAGACTACTTTTACTGCGTTGAGATTTGCAGTGTCAATATTTGTATCTCCATTAAAATATTCTGTGAGACCTTTTTTTATATTTTCATCATCTTTATTTCCAATGGAAATTTTCGAATTATTAAAAATAGAATTTTTGATATGTTTATAATTTTCAAATGATTTATGTCTATCTAGATGATCTTCGGAAATATTTAAAAGGATCGATAAATCAGATTTCAGATTATCTGAAATATCTAAGTGGAAACTAGAAACTTCTATTACAAAATAATCTTTATGCGTGTCGACGAAGTTAAGAACCGGATTACCTATGTTGCCAATGGCTTTTGAGCTAAACCCTTTTAAAGATATAAATTTTTCCAAAAGAAGTGAAACTGTTGTTTTTCCATTAGTACCAGTAACTAAAATTATTTTAGAGTCAGTATTTTCTATAAAAACTTCTATATCGCTTTTAATACTGATGTTTTGTTCATTTAATTTTTTTATCAATTGATGAGTAAGATCAAAACCGGGAGAGCAAATCACGTAATCAATTAATTTTATATTTATGCTGTCCTCAGAAATTAAATTTTCTTCAATTAGGGGATTGTTTTTAATATTTTCAGGTAAATTATTAAAGTTTCTAGTATCAAATATCTTAAAATTTTTTTTATTTAAATAGTTTATTGCTGACAATCCTGTCTGACCCGCACCTAAAATAAGAACAAATTTTCTTTTTGTCTGCATTCCTAGCGCAATCTGAACGTTGCCAATGCAATTAAAACTAAAATTAAAGTAATAATCCAAAAACGTACAATTATTTTCGGTTCAGCCCATCCGGAAAGTTCAAAATGATGATGTATTGGAGACATTTTGAAGACTCTTTTTCCAGTCAATTTAAAAGAAGTAACTTGAATAATGACTGATAGAGCCTCGATTACAAAGACGCCCCCCATAATTGCTAATATTACTTCTTGTCTTAAAATTACTGCCATGCCGCCTAAAGCGGCTCCGAGGGATAATGAACCAACATCACCCATAAATATTTGTGCTGGATATGTGTTAAACCAAAGAAACCCAATTCCTGCTCCAATTATCGTTCCGCAAATGATAAGCAATTCTTCCGTACCCGATAGGTAAACGATATTCAAATAATCAGCAAAGATAATATTTCCAGAAATATAAGCTATTATTCCTAAGCCTCCAGCAACCATAACCGAAGGCATAATAGCTAATCCATCTAATCCATCAGTCAGATTCACTGCATTGCTTGTTCCAATAATTACAAAGACAGAAAAAAAGATAAAAAAGATACCCAAGTTCAACGCAAAATCTTTTAAAAAAGGAAGAAATAAACTAATTTCTTGTGGAATTGTGTGGGTGAGGTAAAGATAAGTGGCAATGATTGTAGCAAATACTAATTGCCAAAATATTTTCAATTTTGCTGAGAGGCCGTCGCTTGAGTTGTACTTAAGCTTTAAAAAATCATCTAAAAAACCAAGAGCTCCAAAAGAAATGATCAAAAAAATTATTGACCAAAGATACCTGTTATTTAGATCTCCCCAACATATACAAGAAAAAAGGACTGCAGCTAAAATCAAGATTCCTCCCATAGTGGGAGTGCCTTTTTTTTCATAATGTTTTTCAGGTCCTAGCTCTCGAATCACTTGTCCAAAATTTTTTCTTTCTAAGAAAGAAATAAAGTATTTACCGAATACAAGACAAAAAATGAGAGACGTTAAGGTTGCTAAAATTGCTCGGAAAGTGAAATAGTTAAATATACGAAATGGCCCATAACTTTCGGCTAAAAAATCAAGAAAAGGTAAAAGCATATCAAGCGACTTTTATAACTGTTTCCATTTTAACTGATCTTGATGCTTTAAATAGAATTAAAGTATCTATTCCAAAAAAAATCTTAATTTGGTTTTGTACTTC
>CENZ01204177.1_pt1 | contig 13483 bp, 12 predicted proteins | sample 361341 | NCBI WGS metagenome assembly CENZ01 (sample SAMEA2619782, study PRJEB7988) | marine metagenome | biome: marine biome (ENVO:00000447); feature: deep chlorophyll maximum layer (ENVO:xxxxxxxx); material: "saline water (ENVO:00002010), including plankton (ENVO:xxxxxxxx)" | depth 50 m
TCATTTTTCGAGTTTTAGCCAGAGAGACCAAATCTTCTCGAAGTTGTTTAGCCTGATACTCTATTTTGGGCACCGCCGCACGAAGTAAAATAGCGGTTCTTATTACATTCTTCGTGCCGGATGGATAAGCAACCATTGCCTCGAGTGGTAATCGTGAAATTCGTTGTAAGGCCATTAATACATTATCTGATTGCGTATACCTGTTATCTAGAAGTTCTTTTTTTTCTTTTTCGAGTAAATTTAAGTCTCTGATTTCACTCTCTAATTCCGATAGTTTTCTCTCCAAATTTTGAACAGTCCGGGCAACTTTAATTCTATTTTGACTTGCCGAGTTCAAATCATTTTTGAGTGTTGCAGCCCTTCTTTTTAGTCTCTGACTATTTTTTTGCCCAACTTTTATAGCGTCTTCAACTTTTTTAATTTGGTTGTTAATAAGTTTATTGCTCTCCTGTGGGTGTAGAATTTTAGAGGGAAGTAAAATTATAACAAATAGGCCCAGAATTAGTAATTTTATTTCTACTTTGCTGGTCATGTTATGCTATTTTCAGAAATTAGAGATACACCAGTCATCTCATCTGGTTTTTTTAATTCCAAAAGTCGTAAAATTGTTGGAGCAACATCAGCTAGAAGTCCCCTGTTAAGCGATTGGACATATTTTGGAGGATTTACTAATACGAAAGGTACCGCTGTTAACGTGTGAGCCGTGTGGGGTTCTTGAGTAATTGGATCCAACATTTGCTCAGCATTTCCATGATCAGCTGTTATTAACATGGTCCCATTAACACTCAAAAGAACTTTCTCAAGTCTATCCAAACAGTTGTCGATCGTTTCTGCAGCTTTCACGGCTGCCTCAAAAATACCGGTATGGCCAACCATGTCACCATTTGCATAATTAACGATTATTAAATCAAATCTTTTAGACTGAATTGCATCAACCAAATTATTTGTTACTTCGACAGCCGACATCTCTGGCTTTAAATCATATGTGCTGACTTTTGGAGAAGGCACTAAAATTCGTTCTTCTCTAGGGAAAATTGTTTCCTCACCGCCATTAAAAAAAAAAGTTATATGAGCGTATTTTTCTGTCTCCGCGGTACGCAGTTGGGCAAGGCCAGCATTAGATACGACTTCCCCAAGAGTCTTTTCTAATTTCTTTTTTGGGAATAATGAATCTACATGGTTTTTTAAATCGTGGGAATATTCAGTCATGCTAACTTTGGAGGAAAAGCTAATAAATCTCTCGCGCTCAAATCCAGTAAAATCTGGATCAACAAAACACGTCATAATTTGTCGGGCTCTGTCTGATCTAAAATTAAACATTAGGATGGCATCACCATCTTTCATTCCAATATAATCCCCCAAGATATGGGGTTCAATAAACTCATCCAGGCTATTCGCATTGTAGCTTGATTTAATTGCTGCTTTTGCATCTACAGATTTAATACCTATGCCATCAACAATTGCGTTATAAGCTTTTTCCACTCTATCCCAATTATTATCTCTATCCATCGCCCAATAACGTCCCATTAATGTCGCAATGGAGAATTTCTTAAAGTTTTTTGTCGAATGAGTTACCTCCTTCATGAATTCTTTTCCTCCATTTGGGGGAGTATCTCTTCCATCCATGAAAGCGTGTAATTTACATTGGATGCCTTGGTTATTCAATATTTTAGCTAATTCTGTAAGGTGACCCTGGTGAGAGTGAACCCCTCCGGGCGAAATAAGACCAAGAAGATGACAAACGCCATTTGATAACTTAAGATTTCTAATTAGTTGGTTTAAGGTTTCAAAATCCTTAAAAGTTCCGTCATCAATTGCCTGGTTGATTAATGGTAGGTCTTGTTTCACAATTCTGCCTGCACCCAAGTTCATATGCCCAACTTCTGAGTTTCCCATTTGCCCCATTGGCAACCCTACATGTGATGATGATGCCTCTAACTGAGAGTATGGATAATTAGATTTCATTTTATCCCAGGTGGGTGTTTTTGCATGATGGATGGCGTTGTCGTCACCATCATCTTTATCACCCCAGCCATCCAATATGCATAGGACTATTGGTTTACTTAATTTTTTTATTTCTTCTTTCTTTTTTGGTTTACCGGTCATTTTTTATTTTGTGTTTATTTTCATTCAAGCCAGAGAAAATTATGAATTCTGGAACTATTCTTTGTCATGTTTAAATCAAAATCTGTTTTTAGAATAATATATCATATAACCTCAATAATATCCTTTAAAACAATTTTTTGACTATTCAGGCACTAATAATAACGGAATAAAACTCCGATCTTATATGCTTTTTTATAGTTTTGATCAAATTTCTGTATAAACAATTAATATAATTATCTTTTTAAAAATAAATTAATTTACTATGGCTAAGAGAGAGTTGTGGTGTATGGCGTTAGACGAATATTCCCAAAAATTTTTCTTGGATTAATTATTTAATAATTTTAATATTTTTTTTAGAGGGTGGTTTTAGTTTTTGCCGATGCCACCATAAAAGTTCACCTTTCAAAAACGACTGGGCCAAGTCATTTTTTGGTCCTGAAAAGAATTCTTTAGCGGAGCTATTCTCTAAAACTCTACCTCGATATAAAAATAAAATCTCATCAGCTAATCTTCTTGCTTGGCTTAAATCATGAGTTGACATAACTATTGTCGTTCCAGATTCTTTAATTTTTCCAATGATTTGTTCAACAACATGTGTTGCAGCCGGGTCTAAATTTGCTGTAGGTTCATCTAAAAATAGAATTTCAGGTTTTAGAGCCCACGCGCGTCCGATAGCCAAACGTTGTTGTTCACCTGTTGATAGCTCTCTTGCGGATATTTTGGAAAGTCTAGAGAGTCCAATTGTCTCTAAAATCTCTTTGATAAGTAAAACTCTAGAGGTTTTTGGTGTTTTTTGAGATCTAAGAGCAAATTCCATATTTCCCATTACAGATCTTTGTAGCATTATTGGTTTTTGAAAAACCATCGCATGATGGTTTTTGGGCTGTACTCCGGATGGCCGAAGAAAGGTAACTTTACCCTGACTGGGGGTTGTGAGACCATGGCAAATTCTAAGAAGAAGACTTTTGCCAGCACCATTTGGACCAAGAATCATAGTAGTAACATTCGTTCGTAGTCGCAAGTTTATGTCTTTGATATAGCGCGTCCCATTTATTGAATGTGAAACATCCACTAGATCAAGCGGCAGGATTTTTGAATTATTGGACATTCTTTGAAAAAATAATTCCGTATTATTAAATAATTGTGTTATACATATTTTTATCCCCACTTATAAATAAACTGTTCTAACGATTATTGCCATAAAAAGTTCATTTGGCGTCAGGAAAATTAAATTAAGTAGAAAGATAGGATTTGCTTTTGAAAAAAATTGAACCCAAAAATTTAACGTCTATTTCTGGAATTCCAAGTAATATTAAGAGTGAAATTAGATCTATGGGCAAATTATTTGATGCTAGAATACTCGAGCAAACAAAGGCTATGTACTTGCCACTTCTTAAAGATAATTTATTGGATGACATAAAGTTAGAGAGGGATATTTCGTACGGCTCTAATGAGAGAAATCTTTTAGACATTCACTTTTTGGACAATAATCAAAAAAATAAACCGGTTATTATTTTTTTTCATGGCGGCGGTTTTACAGGGGGGCATAAAAACGTAGAGGGTGATTTATTGCATGGCAACATACCTAACTTTTTTGTTCGACGTGGTATGATAGGTGTAAATGCTACCTATAGATTAGCTCCAGAAGCTCGTTGGCCTGATGGAGCTCGTGATGTTGCCTCCACATTGTCGTGGGTTAAGAAGAATATAGGCGCTTATGGCGGTGATCCGTCTAAAATTATTCTCTTTGGTCAATCAGCTGGAGCCACGCATGTTGCAACATATACTTTAAGGAAAAAATTTCATATTGTTGAAGATGGGCCAGGTTGCGCGGGTGCAATTTTAATGTCTGGTGTGTACGGCATCAACTCAAAGCAAATTTCAAAAAATCAAACAGCCTATTTTGGCGACAGAAGTTCAAATTATGGTAATATGTCGATTCTTGAAAATGTTGATTATGGAAACACTCCCGTCATGATCTCTTCAGCTGAGTACGATCCTTTGGATTTGGCGCAATTTAGTATTGAGTTATTATTAGAAATTAGTGTTAAGTTTGGTATAATGCCCAGATTTAAACAAATGTTGGGACATAACCATGTATCGCAGGTTTATTCTTTTGGTTCCGGCGATGATAGTGTGGGGCTTGAATTGATTGATTTTGTGGGGCAAGTTATTAATATCTAAGATGTTTGAATTTATTTTTGTTCATGATACCTTTATTATTAACTTAAGAATTGGAATCGCAGCTTTTTTAATATTTTGGGTTTGATAAAAATTATATAGAAATGAAGATCCGGTTTGGAAATTTTTTCTAACCGGTATCAGTTGGGGGCGAGGGGAATATGAACTACGAATATCTATCTTGGGCTATTTTACTTGGCAGTTTATCGGCTGCGTCTTTACCGCTGGGATCAATTTTAGGGCTTTGCTGGCAACCGAACAATCGTATTATTGGTGGAATGACGGCATTTGGGGGCGGGGCACTTTTTGCGGCCCTCGCGGTCGAATTAGTTGCACCCACTGCAATGCATCTAGTTGAGGCGGAAACAGCAACAGCGAAAAGTGAGGCTGCCCATCACCTGATTAATATGTTAATTGGGGCCGTTATTGGAGGTACGTTGTTTGTATCTCTCGATACGATAATTAATTCTAAGGGTGGATTTCTTAGAAAAACCTCTGCAACAATCGAATATTTCACGAATCGCAACGCAGCTAGGCGCCGTCAAATTATTGAGCATTTAGCTGGAAGTGAATTAATAAGGCATCTTCCGCTCGATATTGTTGAAGATATGGTAAAAAAGGTAAATGAAAAAAAATTTCCAACGGGCGCCGTTTTGTGTGAGGAAGGATCGGTTGGTAATGAAGTGTTTTTTATTGAGTCTGGAACTGTAGCGGTTAAACGCGGTGGTGATTTGGTTGGCAATCTTGTCTCAGGTGATGTACTGGGGGAAATTGCTTTAGTGACCGGCGAAGTTAGGACAGCTACAGCAACTGCTACAGACGATGTATCAGTTTTATCATTTCCAAAAGAAGATTTTGATGAGTGGCGGGCTCAGTCACCTGAATTTGAAAAAGCGGCAGCCGCTTTAGTGGCAACTCGTTTAAAGGAACTTGTTGAGCGGGGTGATTTAGACACCGATACTGAAAAGTGGGTTGACGAGGCAGTAGCTTCTCTTATGGAAGTGGCCGTTGTTCCTACGGATGCACAACTTCAAGAGGCTAGCGAGGAACATGGCGGAGCACCCATGGCAATCTGGCTCGGCATTCTTTTAGACGGTATACCGGAGAGTTTTGTCATTGGATCAGCTTTGGTAGTTGCGATCACAGCGCAGATCGCTGCAGGTGGTGCTGACTCTGTTACATTAGCGACAATGATACCTTATACTCTAATAGCTGGTTTATTTTTAGCAAACTTTCCAGAGGCCATGAGTAGTTCGATAGGTATGCGAAAGCAGGGTTGGGGTGTCATGAGAGTGTTCTTCATGTGGTTTAGCTTAACCGTAATGACTTCCATCGGTGCTGGTGTTGGATATTTGCTTGGTGGCAGTGTCGACCACGGTATCGTTGTAATTATTGAGGGACTGGCAGCAGGAGCTATGCTTACTATGATTGCGGCGGCTATGATACCAGAAGCTGTGCATCTGGGTGGCAGTAATATAACCGGATTGGCAACTCTTGCAGGTTTTCTAGCAGCAGTCGCTTTTAAACTTCTCGAGTAAATTAGTATTAATAAATTTTCCAACGTTTATTAAATTGGGAATCTATGCCCGTAATAAATAAATATATTACCAGTGAGCAATTCTACCCAACACCAACCTGTTGCATAAGAAGTCTTTTAACCAAAGAAATAATAGGAAGTGATAGAGTTTCTCTCGATCATATTACTCTTTCTCCTAACTCAAATATTAAATTGTCTCTTGAGCCTGGAATGATTGGTTGGATACAATTTTTGGATGGAATTGGTAAATTAGATGGTATTTCGTATTCTCTAACTTCAGATTTTATAACTTATCTTCCACAAAATTTTTTGGGATATCTAGCAGCGTTAGATAAAGAAATCAAAATACTTTTTGCAAAGATCCCTGATGCCAAACGGTTTGATAAAGATATTAATCTAATGCCGAGTATGCTTAATAGTGTAGATTGGACTAGGGAGCCAATCCTAGAGTCTGAACACGACGCTCGGAAGAGAATTTATATGGCCACTAAAGAATTAGCAGGAACTCACGCATTTAAGGGTGAAATGATAACCTATCCTCCAGATACCTCGGCACCGGAACATCACCATATTGGTGCTGAGCATTTTCAATATATTATTTCGGGTGAGGTAACTGCTTTGCTTAACGGAGAGCCCCATAGCCTTAAACCGGGCGATGTGCTATACAATTATGAAAATGAACCCCACACATTTATTAATGAAAGTAATAATGATTTTTCTTTCGTGGAATTTTTTATTCCTGGCCCGTGTAAGACTATTTGGTCCCCGGGTGCTAATGTTTGTGCTTGGTTGCCAACAGGAGTTGATAGTGTAGGACGGAAACCAGTCCGTGATATTGGATACCACATACATGGTGAAGACGAAGGTTTATAATAATAAATTAAAGTTGGTGTTAAGATCGTTCAATTTATTGCATTGATTATCAGTCTTCGGACCATCCATAAATCTCGAGTGAGGTTTCACCATCAAGTAGTCGATTTTTGGTCGCGGTTTCCTTATTTTCTCGCTCAATAGATTTTGCTATTCCTTCGTCTATCCGTTCAAAAGGTATTATTACTACACCATCATTGTCTCCTAGAACCAGATCTCCATGTTTAATGTTTATTTCGCCGATCGTAATTGTTTCACCAATAGTTCCTTTTTCTTCAAATTTTTTTGCTGTCCCATGGATTGATAAGCCAGCTGCAAAAACAGGAAAATTCATTTCCTCCAACTCCACTTGGTCTCTAACGTAACCATCAATAACCAATCCAGCTATACCTCGTTTTTTTGCTCCTGTACCCATAATATCGCCCCAATAGCCATACTCACGCTCATTTCCAACGTCTGCTATTATCACGTCATTGGGTTGTGCCTTGGCGATCCCTCTATGGAGCCAGAGATTGCACCCTGAAGGCCCTTTAATAGGTAAGGCAGGACCGCATATTTTCATGCCGCTGGATATTGGTTTAATATATGGCGGTAAAGCGCCTATTTTGCCCAGAGCCTCATGCATAGTTGCTGCAGAAATCGTAGAAACAGCATTTAAATTTTCATCACTAATTTTTTTTTTCATTATTGATTCCTCTCATTTTTTTTAATTTTGCAAGAAATTTTCTATCTGTCACGCACTTGTGCAGGTTGGATATAAAGTTTAATTATTCCAAAATAATATAGCGAAAATGATTATTATTTTTTAAAATAGTTGAACACTATTTTCGAGTTAATTTTATATCTCTCGGATATAATTTTTAGTGTTAATTATAAATGGAATATTACGTAATGAAAACTTCTCCTGATAGCGCAAAAGCAGGCATTAGAGATATTTTTCCAATGTTACTCGGTACAGCTCCCTTTGGTCTTATTTTTGGATCATTAGCTTCGGAGACAGGGCTTGGTACAATTGGTGGACAGAGTTTCTCAGTTTTTGTCTTTGGAGGAGCTTCACAGTTTGTTGCTGCTAACTTATATGGTAATGGTGTGACTATTTTGGTTATTTTATTAGCTACATTTTTCATTAATCTAAGACATGCTCTTTATGGTGCATCTCTTGCTCCTAAACTGGAAACACGGAAATCAAAGGAACGACTTTTAATGTCGTTCTTTCTAACTGATGAGGCATTTGCAGTTGCGAGTAGATTTAAACTTGTAAAAAGTCGTTATTTTTGGGGCGCTGCTGGCGCAATGTATTGTAATTGGCAAATTTGGACATTTCTGGGCATTATAATTGGCAGTAAAATTGAGTTTAATGACTCGTTAAATGTAGGTTTTTTTATGGTTCCGGCATTTTTAGCAATACTTGCTCCCCAAATGAATAAATTAATTACTATTAACTGTGGAGTAGTCTCATTGGTGCTATCTGTGTTTATGACAGATTTTCCTTATCAATCAGGTTTTATAATTTCGGCTTTGATGGGAATTATAATTGCTTTAATTCTTGATTATTGGATCTTAAAAATTACGCCCACCAAAGGTGTGTTGTAGTTATGGAGATTTTTATTTTAATTTTTTTCATGACACTCATTACATTCTCAATTCGTGCCACAAGTCTTTTCATTTTTTCTTTATGTACACTCTCACCACTTACAATGCGTTTTTTATCTTTAGTCCCTGTTGCAATGCTTTCAGCGCTTTGCGGACCATTAATATTTAAACCTAATGGTTATTGGTCAAACCCAATAAACTTAATTGAATTTTGGGCTGCATTAGTTACAGTTATAATAGCGAGGTATGGCGCTTTACCTGCTATAATGTCTGGTATAATCATTTATTTTATCGGTTATAAACTTGGTTTTTAAATTAGTGAAAGTGTTGTAAAAATTATTACATTTACTTAATTTATCTCTGAAAGTACTCTAAGGCATTTGTAAGGAGGGTATTTTGTCAGAACATCCAACGCTTAGAGCCTTTAACTTTAAAAAATGGGTTGAAGATAATGCCGATCAATTAAAACCACCTGTTGGTAATAAGTTGATGCATAAAGATGCGGATATGATTGTCATGGTTGTGGGCGGACCAAATACCCGAGTAGATTTTCATGATGATCCTGTTAACGAGTGGTTTTATCAAGTAAAAGGTGATATCGTTCTTAAAATAGCAGATCAAAAGGGAATATATGATGTTCCTATTCGTGAGGGCGAAGTTTTTATGCTTCCGCCTCACGTTTTGCATGCACCTCAACGTCCTCAAGTGGGTTCCATCGGTATTGTAGTCGAAGGAGCGCGCCATGCTGGAATGTTAGAGGGATTTGAGTGGTTTTGTTTTAACTGCGGGAAAAGAGTACATCGGGTTGAAGTGACACTTGATGGACCAGAGGGAATTGTCGATAAGTTGCCCCAAATTTTTGAATTATTTGCAAACGATATAGATGCAAGAACTTGTAAAAATTGTGGCACTTTGCATCCTGGTAAGGGTCAAGCGCCAGATGGTTGGGTTAATATTTAAGAAGAGGTAAATATTAAGAATAAGAAATGAAACAATCATTGATCGAGAATTCAATAGAACCCTTAATATATAATGCTTGGTACATTGCGGCGTGGTCTGATGAGCTTACTGATCAGATTATCGGTCGCACTTTTCTAAATCAATCAGTTGTTATATTTCGAGATGATAATGGCAATGTCTCTGCCTTAGAGGATAGGTGCTGCCATCGCGGAGCGCCTTTAACGCATGGTAAACGTGTTAAAGGCGGCCTCGAATGTGGATATCATGGTTTAATTTTTAATGCGTCTGGTAAATGTATAGAAATACCAGGTCAGGATAATATTCCAGATGAGGCTTGTGTCAAAGCTTACCCAGTTGTTGAAAAGCAACATTTTATATGGATATGGATGGGAGATAATAAACAGGCTGATGAGAGTAAAATTATTGATTTTCCATATTTCTCCGAGCAACATCTTTGTCCAAGTAAGAAAGGTGTGATGGAAATAAAGGCTAATTATATGATGGGTATAGATAATTTAATGGATCTTACCCATGTAGGCTACGTGCATCACGAAACAATTGGAGGTGGTGATCCTAAAGCTCATTCGAATGCTGATATGAAGGTCACTTTTACGGATCGTGGTGTTTTGATGGAACGGTGGATGTTGAATTGTGTGCCTCCACCAACTTTTTCTAGATCTGTCAATTTTGTCGGAAATATTGATCGATGGCAGGAATTTGAGTTTGTACCGCCAAGCTCTGTTCTTCAATGGTCTGGTGGAATAGATGTCGGAAAAAAAGCTATCGAGAACCGTAATCAGGAGGGATTTCATTTTCGGATTGTCCATAGTTTAACACCTAAATCTGAGAGTTCGTACTACTATTTCTTTGGAATAGGGCACCATCATAGAGTAGATGATCGTCAAGTAACGGAGGACTTGTATCAGGAAAATGTTGATACATTTGTTGAAGACACTGTGATTATCGAGGCTCAGCAAAAGCGATTAAAAGAAATGCCAGACCGTAACTTGGTGACGATTAAAAATGATGAAGCAATAGTAAAATGCCATACTGCTTTACGTCGTTTTGCGAATGGTGAGAAAATAAATTAATTAAAATATTAAGTTCATTTTAAGAAATTGGCTGAGAATATGGACAGAATGAAATTAGATTATGACTATATTGTAGTTGGTGCAGGCTCATCTGGGTGCGCCGTTGCTGGAAGGTTGAGTGAAAATCCTTCGGTAACGGTTTGTTTGCTTGAGGCTGGCCCCCCCGACACCAGTCCGTATATTCATGTTCCTACAGGATTAATAAAGCTTCCAAACCACAAGAAACTTAACTGGCGTTTTTTTTCAAAATCTCAGAAAAGTTTAAATAATCGTAGTCTTTTTACCCCTCGGGGTAGAACTCTTGGCGGTTCAAGCTCAATTAATGGAATGGTATATATTAGGGGTAATCGGTTAGACTACGATGAGTGGAGTGATCTTGGCAATCATGGGTGGAGTTGGGAAGATGTAAACCCTTTTTTCTTAAAGTCTGAAAACAATGAGCAATTTGAGAATAGGTTTCATGGGAAGGGTGGTCCTTTAAATGTTACATTACCAAGATTCGTAAGTCCTCTTCAGAAAGATTTTGTTTCTGCTGCGGAGGATTTGCAATATCAACACAACTTAGATTTTAACGGTGAAACACAAGAGGGGGTCGGACTACACCAAATGACGCAGAAAAATGGGCGTCGGTGGTCAAGTGCTCGCGCATATGTTTACCCAGCGTTGAAACGAGAAAATTTTACGGTTTTAACAGATGCCAATGTTAAAAATATTCAAATTCATGATAAACGTGCGGTCGGTGTTACGTTAATTGATGGTCAAAAAATTAGTGCACGCAAAGAAATAATTCTTTCTGCTGGCTCACTTATTTCCCCAAAAATACTGATGTTGTCTGGGATTGGCGACCCCTCAGAAATTATGCCCCATGGGATCCAAATGAGTCATGATTTACCCGGAGTAGGAAAAAATCTTCAAGATCATATGGCGGCCCATATTTTTATTAGTACTAAATCGCGAAGGCCTTGGGGTTTTTCATGGCCAACGGTGCCTGGTTATATTTTTAATGCTGCAAGATATTTAATTTCTCAAAAAGGTTGGTTTTCTGCCTCTTTTATTGAGTCTGGTGGGTTTATTAAAAGTAAACCGGATCTAGAACGACCAGATATACAACTAGTTTTTATGCCTGTGCGACGAGCTGCCCCTCCAAATTGGGTTGAATATGGTCATGGATATTCTGCTACCGCAGTTTTATTACGACCAAAAAGCCGAGGGGGTGTTCAATTAAAATCTAATAACCCACTAGATCCCCCAATTATCGATCAGCGGTTTTTTTCCGAGGATGAGGACCTGGATACGCTTTTGTGGGGATTCAAGGAGTGCCGCCGTATTGTTAATAGTAGCGTGTTTCAGAAATATGAGCCTTCTGAAATCCATCCGGGTAATCGTATAACGGGTGATGATCAACTTAAAGATTATATTCGTCAATCTGGGACTACCATTTTTCATCCCGTGGGAACATGTAAAATGGGTACCGATGAGGATTCTGTTGTTAATTCTCGCCTGTGCGTTTATGGAATCAAAGGCCTTAGGATAGCTGATGCCTCAATTATGCCACGAATAATAGGCGGCAATACAAATGCGCCATCGATTATGATTGGGGAAAAGGCAGCTGCTATGATAAAGGAAGATGCTAATGTATTAAATTAAATAATTGGTTTTTGGTTCAGAATTTCCGTTTAATTAAACATCCCATAATTTAGGTTTTTTTAATAACCTCTATGGCCGCAAAGTAATACCATTTATTATATTTTTGAGGTTTTAATTTCTGGAGTTATAGCTTTCTCAAACGCTTGGAGGCGTTTAAAAACTGATATTAGTTCAACGATTGTTGACCAAGACCTCACTAAATATTGCAGTGAACTCTCAACGCGACCAAAAACCCGAACTATTTGTTGAACAAAACCAAGTGTCACGACGCCCGCTACTATAGTAGGAGCTAGAGCAATATACGGTACTATTACCATCCCTTGAAAATAACTCCACTTGCATGCATTAAAGTACAGATAATGAAAATAAGACCTAAAATGTATTTTTTGAACTTGATAATAAAGATCTTCTAAAATATTAAATTTTGCTCGGCTTTTGTCGTCTTCACCTAGGACTAACTCTTTTCGATACGCGGCTTCTTCTTTCTGGATATTAAATTCAATACCTGGTAATTTAATACCGACAATTGCCAGAATTAAGGTGCCTCCTAAAGCGGCTAAAATGGCAACCCAAACTAGACCGTGACTAACAGAGCCAATCCAGGGTAACTCATTTATCTGTTTAGATAGTGTCCATAATAATGGCACAAAAGCGACAAGCGTCATAAGCGAGTCCAAGAGGCCAACCCCAAGGGTTTCCATGATTCTGGCGAATTTTAGGGTATCCTCTTGAACCCTCTGCGCGGCTCCTTCGATATGATTAACCTTGTCCCATAGGGATTGGTAGCGATTTGTCATCGCTGTTCTCCAACGGAAAACCCAGTGAGAGACAAAAAAGTTGGTAATAATCATGATAACAATCCAAAGGCCCGCTATTTTTGCAAATGTAATAAGATAAATTAAAAATTCATCAAAAGTGACAGAATTTGGGGTTTGAAGTGCTTTTTGTAGAGTATCATAAAAAGTTCGAAACCATTCGGTAATCTCTACGTCAAGTTGCACTTGATACCAAGTAGAGAATAAAATAAAGCCTCCCCCAATCCAAGACCATAAGAACCATTTGCGACTTAAGAAAAAAGGAGAAAACATTCGAGACTCCGATTGATAATGAGTAATAAAACTTTAAAAAACTTGTTTATAATAATAAAATTATGGACTTTTAATAAATAATAGAGTTTTTATCAAAGTATATTTATAAATTAAGGAATGAGTTTGGTTCATTGCCGTCAATGACGCAAGCTCTCATATTATTTTAAAATGTTAAAATTATTCGTAGATTACGCACCAATTGTAGTTTTTTTTATTACATACTGGTTAGCTGATTTATTCGCAGCTACGGCTGCCATTATTATCGCGACTGTAATTGTGCTGACTATATCACTTATAGTCGAGCGTCGCATTCCAATAATGCCATTAGTTACAGGTATTATTATAGTCTTGTTTGGGGGTTTAACTTTATGGCTCAATGATGAGACATTCATAAAAATGAAACCAACAAT